>Ga0114931_10005420_pt1 | contig 15762 bp, 16 predicted proteins | sample 2SBtaG_FD_89579 | JGI IMG/M metagenome (GOLD analysis project Ga0114931, IMG submission 89579) | Deep subsurface microbial communities from Kolumbo volcano to uncover new lineages of life (NeLLi) - 2SBTROV14_V59a metaG | ecosystem: Environmental > Aquatic > Marine > Volcanic | place: Kolumbo...
AATGAAGGCTGGTCAATAAACATCAAAACAGTCAAGGAAGAAAACGGTCTGCTCACTTATGTCGGCATTCGGGACGACGGCACCAGTGCTGAACTGGAAGAAGGTTCTCTCGACAATTTTATTCAGTTAAATCGACCCGGTGACCGCTTGTTAACCGGACAAATAGACCAGAATAAATGGTTTGAATTACGTTATCAGACGCGACTGCATCTGAATCGGCTCATTCATTCCGACCTGTACGGTCTTACCGGCGGCCGCACCAGTTTGATTCCTCACCAATTGTACATTGCCCACGAAGTGGCTAATCGTTTTGCGCCGCGTGTATTGCTGGCTGATGAAGTTGGTCTGGGAAAAACCATTGAAGCTGGCCTTATTCTTCATCAACAATTGCTGACTGAACGTGCGCAACGTGTCCTCATTGTCGTCCCTGAAAGTTTACTTTATCAATGGCTGGTCGAAATGCTGCGTCGTTTTAATTTGCATTTCAGTATTTTTGACGAAGATCGTTGTAAAGCCAATGATGAAGATACAAATGAAGATGCGGTAATTATAGAAACTGACGAGCAGGAAAATCCTTTTCACACAGAACAGCTGGTGTTGTGCAGCCTGGAATTTCTGGTCAGCCAGCCGGTTCATTTCCAACAGGCACTGGCTGGTGATTGGGACTTGCTCGTCGTTGATGAAGCCCATCACCTGCAATGGTCGCCACAACAGGCCAGTGTTGAATACGAACTGATAGAACAACTCGCGGCAGTCACTAAAGGCGTATTGCTGCTAACAGCTACACCTGAACAACTTGGCAAAGCCAGTCATTTTGCGCGGCTCCGCCTGCTCGACCCCGACCGTTTTCCTGATTTCGAAACATTTGTGGAAGAAGAAAAAGCCTACGAGCCAGTTGCCCAGGCAGTCGAGGCTTTACTTGACGATCAGCCGCTCAATGACACTATCTATCAAACCTTGGCTGACACAATGAGTGAAGGTGATAACGAGCAGTTTATCAATAATCTGGAAACCGGAAACAAGCAGGAAAAATCCAACGCCAGGCACGAACTGATTGAGCATTTGCTTGACCGCCATGGCACTGGTCGCGTGTTATTCCGTAATACACGAGCAGCCGTCAAGGGCTTTCCTGATCGAGTAGCCACAGCCTACCCTCTGCCATTGCCGGAAGCTTATGCAGAAATCCTGACCGGGTTACAGACTGCAGGAGGATCGGCCAGCCGTGCCTTGTTATGCCCGGAACTTCTGTATCCGTCTGAGGATGTCTCTCGTAACAAACACTGGACCAATATCGACCCGCGAGTCAATTGGCTAATAGACAAGCTCGGTCACATCAAACCCGATAAAGTTCTGGTCATCACCGCCAGTGCACTGACCGCGATGGACCTGGCGGAAGCATTACGCACAAAAGCGGGATTACACGCTGCTGTTTTTCATGAGAACATGTCCATTATCGAGCGCGACCGTGCTGCTGCTTATTTTGCTGATCGGGAAGAAGGCTGTCAGATGCTGATATGTTCCGAGATTGGCAGTGAAGGCCGGAATTTCCAGTTTGCTCATCACCTGATTCTGTTCGACTTACCTCTTAACCCTGACTTGCTGGAACAGCGCATTGGCCGTCTTGACCGGATCGGTCAGGCCAATACTATCCAGATCCATGTTCCTTATCTGGAGAACAGCGCGCAACAAGTAATGTTCCATTGGTATCACGAGGGACTATCAGCTTTTGAGCACACCTGCCCCGCTGGCCATAGTGTGTTCGTGCAAGTGCAGGACACCTTGATTGAAGCCCTGCATCAGATTGACGACGGCATTGCGGATTTGCCTGCGCTTATCAGCACAACAAGAAATATTCATCAGGAGCTGAATGAAGCTCTGCACCGTGGACGTGACCGATTGCTGGAATACAATTCGTGCCGGACTCATGTTGCCAATGAGCTTCGTGATCGGGCCTTGCAACAAGACGTCGAATCGACATTGATTGATTACCTGAATAATGTCTTCGATTGTTTCGGCATTGATAATGAAGATGACACTGCTACCAGTTATATCATCCGTCCCGGCAATCATATGCAGACGGGCAGTTTCCCCGGGCTGCGTGAAGAAGGCATGACCATCACCTGTGACCGAAACACTGCACTGATGAATGAAGATATGCACTTTATCAGCTGGGAACATCCTCTGGTTACTGGCGCCATGGACATGGTAGTCAGTAGCGAACTGGGCAATACAGCCATCACGGCTATTCAATATAAAGGCGTAAAGGCAGGTACCTTACTGCTGGAGTGTTTGTATGTTCTGGAAGCAGCTTCAAGCACCGGTCTGCAATCAAAACGCTATATGCCACCAACAACCATTCGCATTGTCATCGATTTTGAAGGTAACAATCCCGGGTCGGCGCTGACTCATGACACAATCAAACAACATAGTGAACCTGTGGACAGTGAAACAGCCAGGAAAGTTATTCGTGCCTATACGCAAGAGCTCAGGCACATGGTCATTAGAGCTGAACAACTGGCACAGAAACAGGCACCTGAAATACTCAAGACAGCACACGCGCAAACAAAACAGACCTTAATGAAAGAAATTGACCGGCTTAAGGCATTAAGCAAAGTAAACCCTAATGTGAGAAATGATGAAATCCTGTTTTTTGAAACGCAATATAGCGCGCTGAATCAAGCTATCGACTCGGCTAATCTCCGCCTGGACGCACTCCGTGTGATTGTCACGACCTGATAAACAATGATGTTACTAGAGGAGTTAAGCCTGGTCCTTTCCTGCAGGCGTCACTTCCCTCAATGCCCAGCTGGCAAATTCCTGGCGAGTACAACTGTCTGCTCTGCGTATACCAGAACCTTCCGCGACACGGTATATCACGATGTCATTTTCAGGTTTCGGTGACGGTGATTCATCAATAATTTGTCGCACTGACCACTCTTTTCCGTGCTTGCCATTGGTGTAGTAATGACCCAACTGGATCTGATTTGTGCTCAACATGCAGTCATCCGCGTGTTCCATCGTCAACGCAAACAGGCGTTGTAAATCCTCAGTAGCAACATCAACCACCAGGTCCATATCGGTGATCGCCTGATCGATATGCTTTTTGTCAATAAAGCGTGAATATCCTTGCTGATTACCTGTCAAGATATCCGTAAAGCGCATCATACTGACGGGATAACGGCGCCAGGGGAATAAACTATTAAAGATAACTGCAACAAGAAAAATAATCACGCTGTTCAAAAGAATGGGGTCAATGACATACTTGTAGCCAAGCACATGGATTGTTGGGCCACCAACGACAGCAGCAAGCGCTGTAGCGCCACCAGGCGGATGAATACAACGAAGTAAATGCATGGCACCGATTGATAAACCTACTGCCAGACCAGCGGCAAGGAACAGACCCGGTATGATCTGGTAGCTCGCAACCCCAATTATTGCGGAGATGAGGTGGCTACCAAACAAAGACCAGGGTTGTGACAAGCGACCGTGAGGGACAGCGAACAACAACACAGCAGAAGCGCCCATTGAAGGCACAATTAATGCGGCATCCGTTGCCCCGGTTACACGATAGCTGATAAAGGCAATAAGGGAAATTCCGATTACGCCGCCAAGCGTTGACACCAGCTTCTCAGGAGCACTGACCGTTTCAGATCCAATCCCGAGGAAATTTTTAATTTGTCCAAGATGCTTCACAAGTTAATCCAGGTCATTTTTCTTGTTATTGCCACGTCTATTTTTCTGGTTTGATCAAACGCGGGGGCAAGAGGATTATACTGGATCATGCAAGTAAAACAGAAAGTAATTACGATGCGGGAATGAGACCCTTCTTTTGAACCGCAATATAGCGCGCTGAGTCAGGCTATCGATTCAGCTAATCTGCGACCGGATGCACTCCGTGTGATGGTAACCATCTGATATAATAACCGGGCCTACACGGTCAGGGTTGAACCCCAACCGCCTTTTCGACGTTCTTTGCCGTTGCGTCGGCTTTCGTTCCCAGGTTCGAACCGCAATTCATAACGACGGTCGGCTAACTGCCTTCTGTGAAATGTACGACGTTCCGATCCACTATAATCGCCGCCTTTATTTTTAAATAAATTACCAAGGCTACTTTCATTAGAGATCCTGAAAGCAGGGGGTTTACCTTCAGGTTTTTTCTTCTTGTCTGCCATGCGATTACACCAGTAGATCATTCATCATCACATTATTACAAGTATAGTCCAGAATATCGGGATGTATATCAGGGCACAGGAAGCAAACTATTGATTCAATGAAGAATAATACTCAAGGAAACGCGATGGCATCCTGGCCGGTCTCCCAGGCTGGATACTTCTGCATCACAGCGGCAAATAAATCTGATTGCAGAAAATCATCAAGCCATTGCTGTAGCTGTTGATAAGGAGAAGCATCAAACCATCCCTTATCGACAAGAGAAAACTGACGGATAAAGGGAAACAAAGCGATATCTGCAATTGATATCCGGTCACTTAATAAATAGGGGTTGTCAGCAAGACACATATCCAACCGCTTGATAAAACGCTCACACTCAGTGCGATAATAATCAGCTGTATGCGCCGGATAACGATCGGCATATTTGTAATGATCCAGATTGGCTTTAAACACCGTATCATTTTCTTCAATCAACAGATTAGCCTTGGCTTGTAATTTGTCATTCTCAGACAACCATTGATCATCATCACGAATCGCCAACGCCCAGTGCATCACCTCCAGGCTTTCCTCAATGACCTGACCATCGGGCAACACAAGTACAGGCACGGTTCCCTTGGGCGAAACTTCAAGCATTGATGCCGGCATCTCGCGTAAGATCACTTCGCGTAGTTCAACGCGTTGTCCACTGTATTTGATTGCCACCCGGGCACGGATCGCATAAGGGCATCGTCGAAAACTATACAGGATGGGAAGTGCTGAAGTCATCGTATCAAGACTAAATGAGTGAATTGCCGATAAGTGCTGCAAAAATAACTTTTTTTTGACGAACCCGCCATCTAACCAGTCACTCTTTATCTGCAGGACGATCTATACTAGCGGGAAATGTGCTCTGATCCTGAGTGATCCCCGCAAAATAGTGATCAAATCCAGGACGTTGCCTGAAATCACTTGACGAGCCTGGTGTTTATATTTGTGGGGATCCCTCCCCATTTATTGCTATTCTAATCTATCCATAAGAGCTATTAAACAGGAAAAATATTTCCATTCATAAATCACTATGCTCGAGCTTAAATTACTACTCTTGTTAGCCATGGCGAACGGGGCACCTGTTCTCGCAAAAGATTTTCTGGGTAAACGGCTTTGTTATCCCCTGGATTTCAATCTGTACTTTATTGATGATCGTCCATTATTTGGAAAATCGAAAACTTTTCGTGGACTGATAGCTGCCATCATCGTAACCACAGTAGTCGCTCCGTTGACGGGCTTTCACTGGAGCACCGGGATGATTATCGGTGTAGTTGCCATGGCAGGTGATCTGTCATCCAGTTTTATCAAGCGGCGACTCAACAGACCCCCTAGTAGTCAGGCAGCTGGACTTGACCAGATCCCGGAATCTTTTTTCCCTTTGCTGGCATGTAAATCAATCCTTGATCTTGACTGGATAACGATCATGATTGTCGTCACTGCCTTTTTTGTGTGTTCCATAATACTTTCACGTGCTCTTTATAAATTACATATAAGAGAAAGGCCTTACTAAAGGAACCTCTAATAAATCAGGCGCGGTAAAAATGATGCAGGGTAATTTCAGGCGGACAGTTCAAGCGGATGCCCACAATGCACGTCCCCGCCCCAGCTGATGTGTAACCTGCCATGTCATGATACTGCCAGGCACCTTTACCCAGTCTTCTCGGGCATTTTGCATCCAGCATGATCGGGAAACCACCGGGCAGGCAGATCTGCCCCCCATGGGTATGACCACATAACATGACATTGAAGTCTGTATGGGCTGCGTGACGATATATTTCGGGTGTATGTGAAAGTAGAATTGAAAATTCTTCGTGCTGTATATCGTGTGTGGCTTTTTCGATATTATCCGCCCGGTAATAGTGAGCATCATCGATACCGATCAGGTGTATGATATCGCCGTCACGCTCAAGAGTGGTTGATTCATTAAGTAACACACGAATACCCATGTCCTCCAAACCCGGCACCATACGTATCGTATCGTGATTACCCAATACTGCATAAACTTCATCATCCAAATGGGCCTTGATCTTTTTCATGCCTTCTAATGTGGCATCGTAATCACCAAATGTCTTTGCACGATAATCGCCTGTTAATACACAGATGTCGTAACTCACATTTTCGAGTTGGCGAATAATGGCATTTACTGTGTCTACATCCATATCAACATGCGGATCGCTGATGTGGAGGATAGTAAAACCATCAAACTTTTTTGGTAGTGCAGCTAGTTGAATATCATTGTGCTGGATACGTATATCGACAGCATTTCGTTTCCCACGCTTGTATAAGCCAACCAATCTGAAACAATTTCTGATGACTGAATGGATTGAATACCAGTTCTCAAGATGAAAAAAATTGATGCCCTGGCTGAATATCTTTGCTTCGCTGTCTGCTTCTATGCCGAGTCGTTGCCTGGCATGAACACGGCCAAGACGTTTTTCCAGGATTGTTTCTATTGACTCATTCATGAAGATATCCGGTCTTGCTCCTGATTACTTTTAATCTTTCCGGCCAGTTCCACAACTTCAAACGGAGCCTCCGTATCGATTGTAATAGTATAAGGTCGTTCACTCTCGCACAGGGGATGCCAATCGGCAAGTTGGTGTTCCAGTATTTTCAGATTGGCATCAGACACATCATCCTTTCGTTCAACAATGCGTTGACGTAATGTCCCGGGCGAGGCGATAAACTCCAGAATAATATACGGCACTTTTTTTGCTGCTGCCAACTGCTGGAATTGCGCACGCTGTTCAGGCTTGAGACAAGCAGCATCGACAACCACCGGATAACCCGCATCAATTACCTGGCCAGCGAGTTCAGCCAGTTTGTCATAAGTACGTTGCGTGAACTCGGCAGAATAAATTCCCTGATTATGCCCGGCTTGACCACCCTCTTCCGGTTTCATGCCGAGCAGACGTTTGCGTTCCACGTCAGAGCGAATTCGAACGGCACCCAGATGTTCCAATAACGGTTGGGTTAATGTGCTCTTGCCTGAGGCCGACAGGCCGCGGGTAATAATTAATTGCGGAGTAACAGTCCGGGTATAACTTTGTGCAAGTTGTAAATAACCCGAGAAATCCATCATAGCTTCAATCTGTTCCTGTTGACTGATTCCTGTTTGCTTTACGCGTATAGCATCCACCTTGGCACGCACCAATGCTCTGTAGACCAGATAAAAAGGTAAAACCCGGGTGCCAGCATAATCGCCGCTGTATTCCAGGTACTTATTCAGGAATCGCTGTGCAAGTTGAGGTTGTTCTCGATCCTGCAAGTCCATGAGTAGAAAAGCCACTTCACTGATCACGTCAATCCAGCGCAGATTGGGATTAAACTCGATGCAATCAAACGCTACCGGGGCTTCATTGACCCAGGCCAGATTACGCAAATGCATATCGCCATGACATTCACGAATGAAACCCCCGGTCTTGCGTTGCACAAATACAGATTGCAATTCATCAAACGTGGATTTGCTCCAGTGTTCCAATTCAGTGAGTGGGTCGAGGTATTCTGCTTCAGTAATGCATTCACAGATCTGTTTGAAATTGTCTTCAACCGGTTTCCGCACGTGTTCAGGATCGCCATACGCACTATCGGCGCCTGCGAGTGCAATCCGCTGGTGAAAATCAGCAACCATTCGGGCAATCGCATCAATGTGTTGAGGTTCCAGTTCACCACGAGCCAACATACGGTCCAGTTGCGCTTCTTGTGGAAATTGCACCATCTGAACAGCGAATTCGATCGGTTCACCCTCACCCGCCCAGAACGGTTGTTCATGCGTGCCAGTAATTGGCACCACCGCCAGGTAAATGTCAGGCGCCAGCCTGCGATTCAAGCGTAGTTCTTCCTCACAATAAAAACCCCGTTTTTCCAGGCTGGAGAAATCGAGAAAACCCAGGTTCACCGGCTTTTTTATCTTGTAGGCGTAAGTACCAGTAAGAATGACCCATGAAATATGGGTTTCGATCAGTTGACACTTTTCCACCGGATGATCATACAAATCCGGGTTCATCAGAGCAGCGATTAATGGATGGTGCTGTCCTCCAACCGGATTCATAGTGGATTATTTCTCATCATTTCTGTCTTGGCCGGGTGTTTTTTGTAAATGGAATCATATTCCATTGATTCTATACCAATTCTATGACAACAATTGAGCTCGAACGCATTTTTACGGATAAATTGACAATGATCCCTTTATGATATTTTCCTTTATAATGTGGAAACCAGTACTCCTTCAAAATGCCAGGACTATGGCGAGCACACTGCTAAATGGTCAATCAATTACCTTTGCCCTTGAGGCCAAGGTTTCCCTGCTTCGCAAGCTCGAGACCTACTCCGACAAACCCGAACACATCGATGCAGTCGAAACCCACATGTCATGGGTATTTCTGACCGATCGCTATGCCTACAAAATGAAAAAACCCGTGCGGTATGACATTCTGGATTACAGTACATTGGCACTGCGTCAACAGGATTGTGAGGAAGAGGTACGGCTGAACCGTCGGCTTGCACCCGATGTGTACCTTGGCACGGTTCCACTTACAGTTGATCCCGATGGAAGCGTGTGTGTAAACGGCAAAGGCGACGTCATAGAGTGGCTGGTAAAAATGCGTCGGCTACCGGCGGAACGGATGCTGGATAATATGATCCGGAAACACACTGTTCATGAAGCAGATATTGATAGTTTGGCAATGGTGCTTGCCAGATTTTACCAGGCTTGTTACGCAGTTGAAACCAGCCATGAACAGTACCGGGCCGAATTCATTAATGGGATTGAAATAAATCTACAGGAATTATCAGTGCCAGGTTATGGTTTACCGCACAAACAGCTCAAGAAAATTCACGACGTACAAGCAAGTTTCTTGCGCCTGGAGCCAGGATTATTAGATGCGCGCGTTGATGCAGGAAAAATTGTTGAGGGTCATGGCGATCTGCGGCCGGAACACATTTGCCTCGAACCTGATCCCGTGATCATTGATTGTCTGTCATTCAATCGCCAGTTCCGAATTAATGATCCCGCTGATGAATTGTCATTTCTGGCCATGGAATGCGAACATCTGGGTGCGCCACTTATCAGTGACTCACTCTTTCACACTTACAAAACAATCACGCACGACGATCCTTCGATGCGCCTTGTGTACTTCTATAAGATTTTCCGCGCTTGCCTGCGTGCACAGCTTGCCATCTCGCATGTTCGAGAACTGGAAAAGAAGGACTGGTGTAAATGGCAGCAGAGCGCCAAGGAATATTTAAATCTGGCTGAGGGTTATTGCGAGCGACTTTCTGAAATATGAACCGTTTACGTTGCCAGTAACTCAACAAGTGAACCACCGGTGTGCATGCGCCTGATAGCCTCGGCGAATAACTCAGCCACAGGCACGATGGTTACTTTCTTTTCTACCAACGTTGGATCAAGGCGGAATGGCGGGATCGTGTCAGTAATGATGATCTCATCCAACTCCGGGCCTGCCAGTACCTCGCCTGCATTGCCAACGAAAATACCATGAGAAGCTGCCGCAAACACCTGACTGGCGCCCTGCTCCTTACAAACTTTGGCTGCATGCACCATCGTGCTACCGGTGCCGATCATGTCATCAATGATGACGACTGTGCTGTTTTTGATATCACCGATTAACCGACCCAGACGGAGCACTCCTTTAGCGCGGGCCTTCTCCATAAAGGCCATGGACAGTTCCTTGTTCAAAGCCCTCCCTAATGCCTGTCGAAAACGGTCGGCGCGTTTGATGCCACCCACGTCAGGTGAAACGACGGTAATCTTGTCTGTTGCTTTGAGCCGTGGTACCAGATATGCGATAAATAACTTGTTCGCTTCCAGATGCTCTGTACAGCAACGAAAAGCATTCTGGTAAGCAGCGAGGTTATGTACATCAAGTGTCATCACCCGATCAGCGCCTGTCGATTCGATCATTTGGGCCACATAACGCGTGTTTACAGGATCACGGGTTTGTGTCTTTCTGTCTTTGCGGGCATAAGCGAGATAAGGTATGACGACGGTGACACGTTCGGCACAGGCATCGTGCAAAGCGCCGAGGAAAAACAACAGACGCACAAACTTGTCATTCACGCTCAGTTCCGGGTCGGAGTATAAAGACTGAATCACAAACACGTCCTGCGCACGGACACTTACCAGCGGGCGAATCTTGTGTTCGCCATCTTCGAACTCCCGCTCCTCGTGTTCGCTCAGCGTGATATCGAGCTTGTGTGCCACTTGCTCACCAAACTCACGGCTGGCATTGACAGCGAAGAGCATGGGCGTGTCACTTTCGTTAATCATTGCCGGATAAAGCATTGAAATTCAGATTTGATTGTAATAGCTCTGCACAGCCTGGCGAGCGTCTTCCAGTGATGCATAATTGGTGCTGTGCCACTCAGCGACATCGTGCTTAAAGACTTCCGCTTCCCATAGACCGGTGGCGGGATCATCGGCATATTCGGCAACCCAGATTTGGTCCAGTCTTTCTTCGTATTTACCGTCAGGCCGTTTGACGAGGGTATCGTTCATTGATTCCTCCATGCCCTTATTCCAATGACTTCTCTTCCAGAGGCTCCTCTTCCATGTAGCCTTCGCCATAATCATCGGTAAGTGTTGTGGGTTCTGGTACCGGTTTCTCCTGGCCAGCATCACGGAAATCCTGCAGGGGTTCGTCCCAAGCCCTCTTATCTGTATCTGTGATCCCGGTGCCGAGATCATCCCGTTCGGCAATGTCGAGGGCGCCGGTCCAGTTCTCGGGTGCCTCACTGAGTTCAATATTGAGGCCACGCCATTCCTCTAACGTGAACTCTTCCAGGTCACCGTCGAAATGCTGAACTTCAATAATGTTAGCTGCCTCACCGATGGTGGTTACATAAAAGCGCTGACCTTTGTCCAGATATGAGTACCACTGATTTGGCAGTGGGTCTAGTTCGTTGGGCATGGGTTGTTCCTCCTGCCATTGCACCAACTCATTATATAGTTAATGTCTGGGATCTTTCCTTGATCCCGATCAATTAAGATGAATTGAGGTCAGAAAATGTTTCCCAACCGCAAGCGCACCTGCGTCCGCTTTCATTTATACAGCAATGCCAGCGACAATCAGCTATCATCTTCAGGTCAACATCGGGAAGGGTGGGTGTAAATCAATATCAGGAGTGCTCGTCTACAACTGGTCCAAGAATAAACTCCATGGACTCAAAACCCTTTTCTTCAAACGCGTACTCTATATCGTCCCAGGTGTAATCAGGGTTATCCTCTTCAATACTCGCAATTACGCCGGTTACATAACGATAAGCCTCATGTTCCTCCCAATCTTCCGGGATACGAAGAAGCTTGATTGCATCGAAATTAGTGGCAGGTAATATCATCAAATTTTTGTTCATAATTAATTCCCTCACCGGATAAATACGGATAAATGCTGACAAACTCTGCATGTAAACAAGGTATTTTACCTCTGTCCCGGATAACCAATCCCCGGATAATAAATCAGGGGAGATTTGCAGATTTTAATCTTCAGGTGCATGAGCAACCTGATCAAGATGGTAAGTAATTCGGGCAAGATGTGTACTCACTCGCTCCAGCCAGCGAATAGCCTTGAGACAGTTTGAGGAAAATTGTACATCCATTACACCTGATGCCACATTAATCATTATTGTTCCTCGATGCCTTTCCCCTTGCTCGCGTATGCGGTTAGTTGTCCAGGCAGCACACTTGGCCGCCTCGTCCCATCGCTCATTTTCAATATCCTTGGTGATTTCGCCAATACATTGGGTCAACATGTTACGCTCTTCAAGCAGTTCCAGAGTTCCTCTTGCAGTTATGGCGCGATCTTATCTTCTTTGCAACGATCATACAGACGTTGCATATGATCGAGTAGATGAATAATGGCAATTAGTCGCCCCCAATTTGGCCCCTTACCATCACTCAGATGGATGCGGTTTATATAAATGTTGGTTTCATCCAGTGCTGATTTCAACTCGTGTAGATCAATTCGTTTACCTGTTATTTTGTCACCAAGAATAGCATTCATATGTGATAACAATGCCAGTAATTCATCACGAACAGTTGACTGAACAGCAGACAAGGCCACATTGGTATCAGCAAGCAAGGCCCGGTCAAGATGGCGTGTATATACAGGCGCCTTGTCTACTATTAGTTTTTCCATCAAATGGGCGAATCGATTCGTAAATGGCAGCACCGCAATAACACCCAGTATATTGAAACTCGTATGAAACGCGACCAGTGCAACTTCGGCATTATTAATGAGCTGACCCGGTGCAATGGTTTCCCATAAAAATATATAGGGCGTAATCATGATGATCGCGCCTGTGCCCGTAAACAAGTTAAAGATCACATGTGACAAACCTGTACGGCGAGACCCTACTGAACCGCCGATGGTTGCCATTGCTGCTGTTACAGTTGTGCCTACGTCCATCCCGATCACTAAAGCGACCGCTTGTTCAAAGTTGATAGCACCCATAAACAGTGCTGTCAGTGCGGCAGCCACACCGGCACTGGATGATTGGGTAATCAATGTTATTAATATTCCGATAGCAACGAGTGTGAGTCTCCCGATAAGAGTATCAGGCGGAAAATTGGCGGGGGTAACGATGTTTTCCAGCCCGCCCATCCCTTGCTGCATCATGGTGATGCCTACAAAAATCAAACCGAATCCTGCTATCGCCAGCCCGATCGTTGCAACACGACCGTGGGTAAATAAACGGAGAATGGCACCAAAAAGAATGAGCGGTAAAACCAGAGTACCCATGTTGAGTTTGAAACCCAACAACACAACAAACCAACCGGTTATGGTAGTGCCAATGTTAGCACCGAAAATAATACCTAAAGCCTCGGGAAAATTCATCAGCCCTGCGCCAACGAAGCCGACGACTGCCACTGTCGTGGCACTGGATGATTGCAATATGGCCGTAGTGGCCGCGCCTGTCATAGCACCAGACAATGGACTTCGCGTAAAACGCATCAAAACAGACCGCATGGCACCGCCTGCCAACGCACGCAGCCCATCAGTCATGACAATCATGCCAAGCAGAAACAGGCCAAGCCCGCCGATTGCCTGAAAAATTGTTAATATATTGTCAATGAGTCAAACAAACCTTTTATTGAAGTATAAAAGTGTATTTCAGATAAATAATCATTCCGATGTAAAATTAATATCGCCATAGTAAGCTGTTACCTGTCCGTTACTATTGTCTGAATCAGTCATGATGGCGACTGCATCAATATAACGTATTTCAGTGCCATATATTCTCTTTAAATCTTCAAATACATTACGCTTTTCAAGATACCATTTTCCGGTTTTATCTTCTTTAGAGCGCACGGTCAACATCATGGCTTTCTCACCAATAAATGCGTTCGGCCATACCTCGCCTTTGAGTGAACCATTCGTCCATACATAGCTGATCGCTTTGGTTCTCCAGAACAGTAGTCCACCACTAACGATGACATAAATTCTCGCAGCATAGTCATCGCCTGATTTTATTTTTTCGTCTTTAATATCCAATGTGTCCTCTATTCGCCAACGCCAGTTGAGATAAGGATATTGTAAAAGATCAACATGGATTTTCCTGGCCAGACTGGATGCGCTATTCTTGCTTATTGCACGTACAACTTTCTGGTCATTTAACTGAACCAGTTCATATTGTGTAGCTTGATCACTAAATACCTGCTCATCCCAGCCCATCATGTCACCGGATGAAAAATCGCCAATAATCAGATTTTCAGCCATAGCGACACATGCAATTGAGGCGGCGATAAATACGAGTACTATTTGGAAATGTTTTTGCATATAGAACGGATTTTAATGATGACCACTATTATGCAGTTTGATGTATATGACATGGAAGTCAAAGCCCGATATATCTGTGTGTTCATAATTTTGCGGCGTATGAACATTGCTTACACCAAACCGTGCCATGTCCTGCCTTGACAAAAAATAATAGTTGGGAGCTTTATAGGGAGGCATTTTTCCGATCCAGCACAAATATTGATCAACATTAATCTGATGGAAGAAGTCATGCTCAAGATCGACCAGTTCATTTACCTGGCTCAAGACTTGTTCTCCGGCCGTCCTGGCATCTACACCATCGCGTTTCATTCTAATTGTTATATCGTCTCGCCATAACCCGGTCTTTTTCAAATGATGATAGTTACCATGCCAGGCAACGATGGCGCCTTTGTCAATAAATTTACGTTGTGCTGCCGTGAATACATAGTTGGCACAGGAAGATAAACAGAATTCAGGTATTTCAATATCAAGTTTTTGTTCAAAAACCCATAATCCTAACGCAATACCGGCCCTGACCTCACCCCCACCTGACGTAATGACCAGTCGTTTGATCGCCTTGTTTTTAACGGATTCAAAAAATTGCCGGTTTTGCTCCTTGCTGATTGGGCCTGAGTAGTAGGCTGATTCCTCCGAAAGATTATCATCGGAAACAACGGAAGGAACTATTATAAATAATGCCAAAAAATAAAAAGTCCTGGAGATGAGACAAGGGATCTGGTAGTTACGAATTTTTTGAACGCTACCTGCGATATTCATATAATTGAATATAAAAAAAATGAATCAATGAGGTCAAATCCATGACCTCATTGATCGTACATTTTTTCGCCCGAATGCGGGCCGAAAAATATCATTACAGCTGATAAATAATTCTGATTATTTTCCTCGTCCCATACCCGGGTTATGCCCACCATCTGCACCAGGACCTGCAGCAGGGGCATGACGTCTCATCATCTCAGAGGGCCCGCCTTTTAGATCAATACCCCGTTCTTTTGCAAGTGCATCCATATGTTTGTGATGCTCAAGACGATAGGCTTCTCTTTCTTTCTCTGTTTTAAAACTTTGCATCTTGTTACGATGTTCTTGCCGTTCCTGCGCGGTCATCATTTCCCATCCATAGACTGAATGTGACTGGTTATCTTCCGCCGCAGCCATATCCATGGCCAACATATTAATGGCGCTGCCAAATAGAATCATTAAGAGTATTTTTTTCATGATTTATCTCCATCTATATAAATTTATCTGTCGGAAATGATTCTGCTCCGGGCCCGTTTTTTTCACCTTGATCCAGATCAACGCTAAACTAATCAGTATTGCATTTTTCCTTTATAATACAGTGGTTATTGACGGGTATATTCTGAAATCTGATCTCTTGGACAGATGAAAGCATAAGGAACGATTCATGGTGATGAACATAATGAGTTAAAACATTACAGCTTCATGACGCGGCCAATCACCTTCGCATTCTGCATTATTTGTTTTTCTCCAGTTTCTCTTTTAATGTCGCAAATGGATTATGTGTGGCTTGCTTTGGCTTGGTCGTTGTCACCCCAAAACTAACACCCTCACCTTTGAGTAAATTCGAGTACTTCTGGTGTTCCCAATCGTGGCAATAGAGGCAAAGATTTTCCCAATTACTGCCATCAGGCGGATTGTTATCGTGATTGTGGTCTTTATGATGGACCGTTAGCTCATGCAGGTTCGTACGAGTAAACTCCCGACCACATCGTGCGCACACCCATGGATAAAGACGCAATGATTGCTCACGATATCC
>Ga0114931_10005421_pt1 | contig 15758 bp, 14 predicted proteins | sample 2SBtaG_FD_89579 | JGI IMG/M metagenome (GOLD analysis project Ga0114931, IMG submission 89579) | Deep subsurface microbial communities from Kolumbo volcano to uncover new lineages of life (NeLLi) - 2SBTROV14_V59a metaG | ecosystem: Environmental > Aquatic > Marine > Volcanic | place: Kolumbo...
CGCGATCACCACCCGCTGGCGCATGCCGCCCGAGAACTGATGGGGGTAATGGTCGATCCGCTCGCGCGCCGAGGGAATGCCGACCTCGGCGAGCAGCCCGACCGCGCGATCGCGGGCCGCGCGCTCGTTCATGTCGGTATGGGTCATCACGGTCTCGACCAGTTGTCGGCCGACCGTGTAGAGCGGGTTGAGGCTGGTCAGCGGGTCCTGGAACACCATGCCGATCTCGCGCCCGCGCAGACGCCGCATGGCCTCGTAGCCAAGGTTGTCGATCCGCCGCCCGGCAAGCGCCACGCGCCCGGCCGCGATCCGACCCGGGGGTTCGAGAAGGCCGATGATCGCGGCCCCGGTGAGCGACTTGCCGGCGCCCGATTCGCCGACCACGCCGAGCACCTCGCCTTCGTCGATATGGAACGAAACCCCGTCGACCGCGACCAGCACGCCGTGGCGCGTCGGAATCTCGACGCGGAGATCCGTGACCTCGAGAAGCGGCCGGCGCGCGTCCGCCATCAGCGCAGCTTGGGGTTCAGGGCGTCGCGCAGCCAGTCGCCCAACAAGTTGACCGCGAGCACGAGCAGCGCGAGCGCCGCGCCCGGAAAGATGGTGATCCACCATTCGCCCGAGAACAGGAAGTCGTTGCCCACCCAGATCAGGGTGCCGAGCGAGGGCTGGGTCGCCGGCACGCCGACGCCGAGGAACGAAAGCGTCGCCTCGGTGATGATCGCGAGCGCGAGGTGGATGGTGCCGATCACCAGCACCGGCCCCATTACGTTGGGCAACACGTGGCGCAGCATGATCAGCCCGGGGTGCACGCCGATGACCCGCGCCGCCTGGACGTATTCCTTGTTCTTCTCGATCAGGGTCGAGCCGCGCACCGTGCGCGCGTACTGCACCCAGCCCGAAATGCCGATCGCGAACACCAGGACGTAGACCGCCATCTCCTCGTGCATGTCGCGGGGCAGCACGCCGCGCGCGACGCCGTCGATCAGCAGCGCGATCAGGATCGTCGGAAAGCTGAGCTGAACATCGGCGACGCGCATGATGACCGTATCGACCAGGCCGCCGAGATAGCCCGAAAGAAGGCCGAGCGCGACGCCGAGAAACATGGCGAGGAATACCGAGGCGAAGCCGACCCCGAGCGAGACCCGCGCCCCGTAGATGATGGTCGAGAGAACGTCGCGCCCCTGATCGTCGGTCCCGAGCAGAAAGTTCGGATCGCCGTCCGGCAGCCAGGCCGGCGGAATGAAGGCGTCGAGCAGGTCCAGCGTCGCGAGATCGAACGGATGATGCGGCGCGACCAGCGGCGCGAACGCCGCCGCCCCCATCATGAGAACGGTCACGACCGCCGCCACGATCGTGACCGGCGAATGCCTGAAGCTGTAGAAAAGATCGCTGTCGAGGACGCGCGCGATCGGGCCACGCGCGCCGCTGGCGTCGATGCCGCGCTCAGCCATGGCCGGCCGCCTGGTCGCGGTCGATCCTGAGGCGGGGGTCGACCAGGTAATAGAGAAGATCGACGATCAGGTTGATCACCACGAAGAACAGCGCGATCAAAACGAGATAGGCCGACATCACGGGGATATCGACCTCGTTGATCGCCTGAATGAACAGAAGCCCCATGCCCGGCCATTGGAACACGCTCTCGGTGATGATCGCGAAGGCGATGATCGAGCCGAGCTGAAGCCCGGTGATGGTGATGACCGGCACCAGCGTGTTCTTGAGCGCATGGCCGAAGTTGATGGCCCGGTTCGACAGCCCGCGCGCGCGCGCGAACTTGATGTAGTCGGTGCGCAGCACCTCGAGCATTTCGGCGCGCACCAGCCGCATGATCAACGTCATCTGGAACAGGGCGAGCGTCACCGAGGGCATGATGATCGCCTTGAGCCCCGAGACCGTGAGAAGCCCCGTCGTCCACCAGCCGAGCGAGACGACCTCGCCGCGTCCGAAGGTCGGCAGCCAGCGAAGCACCACGCCGAAGAACAGGATCAGAAGAATGCCGATCAGGAAGGTGGGCAGCGATACGCCGATCAGCGACAACGTCATGAACAGCTTGGACAGAAAGCCCTCTCGTCGAAGCCCGGTGTAGACCCCCATCGGCACGCCGACCACCAGCGCGATCACCGCCGCGATGATCGAAAGCTCGAGGGTCGCCGGCATGCGCTCGGCGATCAACTCGGCGACCGGACGGCGGTGGCGGTACGAGATGCCGAACTCGCCCCGAAGCGCGTGGCCGACGAAGCGCGAAAACTGGACCACGAAGGGATCGTTGAGGCCGAGCCGCTCGCGAAGCTGCTCGCGCTCGATGGCCGAGGTGTCCTGGCCGACCATGTTGTTGATCGGGTCGCCCACGTAGCGGAACAGGCCGAACGCGATCAGCGCCACGGTCAGCATGACCACGACCGACTGCAAAAGCCGACGAACGACGAAGCTGATCATCGAATGGCGTTACCCGGAAACCGCTCCTCGCGCGAGCGGAGCCGACCGGCCCGGCGTCCCGCGATCGGGACGCCGGACCGGCGCGGCGGCGCGGTTACGGAAGGACGACGTTGCGGAAATCAAGAACGTTGTCCGCCCGCTGGGCGACCGAGACGCCGTCGCGCACGCCCCAGGACAGCGGCTGCTGGTGCAACGGGATATGGCCGACTTCGTTCTTGTGGATCGTGAAGGCCTCGTCGATCAGCGCCTGACGCTTGGCGGGATCGGTCTCGGCCGCGACCAGCTTGGTCAACTCGTCGACCCGCGGGTTGCAGTAGCCGCCGAGATTGAACAAACCCGCGCGGGTCGCCTTGTTCCGGCAGGACAGCAGATTCAGCAGCACGTTATGCGAATCGATCGAGCCCGGGGTCCAGCCGAGAAGGTAGAAGCTGGTGTCGTAGTCGTTCTGCGACAGGACCTTGGCGAAGTACTTCGACTTGGGCTGGGCGAGGACATCGACCTTGACGCCGACCTTGGCGAGCATCGCCGCAACCGCCTGGCAGATCCGCTCGTCGTTGACGTAGCGGTTGTTGGGGCAGTCCATGGTCAGCGAGAAGCCGTTGGGATAGCCGGCCTTGGCGAGCAGGTCCTTGGACTTCGCCGGATCATACGCATAGGGCGTGTTGAGCTTCGGGTTGAAGCCGTTGATCTGCGGCGCGACCATCAGGCCCGCGGGCGTCGAGGCGCCGCGCATGACCTTCTTCTTGATCGCATCGAGATTGATCGCATGGGCGAAGGCCTGGCGCACGCGCAGGTCCTTGAACGGGTTCTTGCCCTTGACGTTGGAATAGAGAAGCTCGTCGCGGACCTGGTCCATGCCGAGGAAGATCGTCCGCGCCTCGGGGCCGGTCAGCGGCGAGACGCCATCGGCCGAGCGGAGCCGCTCCCAGTCCTGCACCGGGATCGGATTGGCAAGATCGAGCTCGCCCGAGATCAGCGCCGCGACCCGCGTCGCGTCTTGCGAGATCGGCGTGAACACAACCTCGTCGACGTTCGACTTGATCTTCTTCCAGTAGTGGGCCGCGCGCTTGAACACGGTCTTCACGTCGGGCTCGCGCGAGGCGATCGTGAAGGGGCCGGTGCCGTTCTCGTGCAGGCTCGCGAACTTGCCCGAGGTCTCGGCGCTCTTGGGACTCTCGGCCTCGGTCGCGTTGTTGGCCTCGGCCCATTCCTTGTCGAGGATGTAAAGCCAGACCAGCTCGCGCACCAGGGTCGGCGTCGGGCTCGGGGTCTCGACCTCGATGGTGTAGTCGTCGAGCTTGACGATGTTCGTGATCAGTCCGCCGCGCACCTTCTGGTCCGATCCCTCGGTCAGCGTCCGCTTCCACGAGAAGATCACGTCGTCGGCGGTGAAGGGGTCGCCGTTGTGGAACTTCACCCCCTTGCGCAGCTTGAAGCGCCATTTGGTGGGCGACAGCGTCTCCCAGGATTCGGCGAGCGCCGGAATGAGCTGCAGGTTGGCGTCATAGGCCGCGAGACCCTCGTAGACGTTGCCCAGGAACCCGAGCGTGAAGGTCTCGTTCAAGCCGTGCGGGTCGAGAGACTGGGCATCGCCCTGAAAGGCGTAACGGAACGTCTTGGCCTCGGCCGGCGCGGGCGCCGACAGGTTTATCGCCAGCGCCGCGGCGGCGGCCAGTAATCCCAATCGCAAATGCATTTTTTCGTCCTCCCGGTTTTGCAAACGCGGCCCGGCGCGCTGCCGGCCATCGGTCGCGCGCCGAACACTGAATACGGTCTCGAAATCGGCGAATCAGCCTATTAGACCGCCCGGCGCGAAACAAGCACCTTGCCCCGTGGGAAGGCCGCGATCGCGCCGGCGTTCGTCGCCGCCCCCTTCAAGTTCGCGTGAACCGGGAGACGGCCGCGCCCTCAATCGCCGCCGAACAGGTTCTTGAGCGTCTTGAGGGGGTTTGCGAGGGGCGCGCTTTCCTTGTCCGCGCCCGATCCCGACGCGCCGGAGGCGCCGCCCGTAACAAGCTCGTCGAGCACCCCCTTGACTCCGCCCTTGAGCCCCTTGCCCGCCTCGATCAGCGCTTCGGGGTTCTTGGCGGCCCCGCTCACCAGCCCCGAAAGGTCGGGTCGGTAGCTCGGCTTGTCCCAAGGCCCCGTGACGATCACCGGGACCATGAGCCCGGCGACGTCGGCCTGGCCGCCCTGGCCCTCGGCGGTGGCGGCGACCTTGGGCTCGATCCGATAATCGACCCGGCGTTTGGGCAGATCGACCGTGCCCGCGCCGGCCACGCGGATCAGCGGCGCGAGCAGGCTGAGATCGTCATTGCGCAGGATGCCCTTGTCGATGCGGAAGCTGCCCGCGAGCTCGGCGAAGTCGGTCTTCTGGGTCTCCTGGGCGCCACCGGCGAAGGCGGTCTTGACGTTGCGGATCATGGCCGCGAGGTTGATCCCCTTGATCGCCCCGTCGCGGAAGGTCACGGCGCCGTCGCCGGCGAGCGCCGAGACCATCTCGCGCTCGGTCCGGCCCCGGGTCTTGACCGCGATCCGCGCCTCGGCGGTGCCCGAAAGACGCTCGAAGCCCGCGGCGTCGCGCAGGAAGGGCTCGGCCTGGACGCCCGAAAGACGGAACGTCTTTTCGATCGCCGGCACATCGCCCCGGGCATCGACATGAAGACGCGCCGTGCCCGAGCCGCCGTAGAGCGCCAGCTCCTTCAGGTCGACCACCAGATCGCCGCCCTTGAGCGCGAGCGCCACGACGCTGCGGCCGATGGCGAGCTTGCGGAACACGATCCCTTCGGCGCCGAAGGCGAGATCGGCGTCGAGCGCGCCGAGACCCGACAGATCGATCGGCGCGTCGCTCCAGTCGGTGGGCGGCCGGTCGCCGCCCCCGCCGGATTGCGCGGGCGCGGCGGCGGTGCTCGGTCCACCTCCCTCGCTCTCGGATGGCAGGTAGGGGTTGAGATCGAGCATGCCGAGCGCGAGCTTGCCCGAGATGCGCGGCCGCGGGCCGTCGAGCGCGACCGAGACCTCGCCGGTTCCCTTGATGGCGTCGAGCGCGAGCGTTGCGTCCGAAAACGCGATTCGCGCCGGATCGGCGGCGAGCCTGCCCTTGATCTCGAGCGGGCCGAGACCGGTCCCCGGCGCATCGAGCGGGTTGCCCGCCCAGGCCGCGAGATCGCGGACCGACGGCACCGCGAGATCGACCGCGCCGTCGAGGCGCGTCGCGCCCCGCGCGACCACCCCGCCGTCGAAGGACAGCCGCAGCGGCGCGCCCGCGATCGAAAGGCGAAGGACCGCGCGCTCGCCGGCGAGCAGCCGCGCCGGCGTCTCGGCGGTGGCCTCGATCGCGAGCCGCTCGCCGTTGAAGGTCAGGGCGCCGGTGGCGTCGAGCGGGCTCGCGAGCGAGGCGAGCTTGAGCGCCATGTCGATCTTTTCGACCTTGTAGGTCGCCCCGCGCGCGTCGAGATAGCCGAGGGTGCCGTTCTCGATCCGCACGTCGCCGAGCTTGAGATCGTTCAGCGCGACGCCGCCGCCCTCGGCGCCGGGCGCGGTCGCGGATGGGGCGGACGGCGACGCGGCGGGCGCCTCGCCTCCCTCATCGCCTTCCTGGGCCACGAAAATCCAATTGGCCCGGCCATCGGCGCCGATCTCGAGATTGATCACCGGATCGACGAGCACGAATCGCGCGATCTCGACCGAGCCGACGAGAAGCGGCAGCAGGCGCAGCTTGACCCGCAGCCCGCCGAGCCGGACCATCGACGCCGCCGCGCCCCCCGGGACATTGGCGAGGGTCATGCCATCGATATCGATCTCGGCGTTGGGCAGAAGCGAAAGATGGATATCGCCGTCGATCGCGAGATCGCGGCCGGTCGCCGCCTTGACCTGGGCGGTGATCCGGTCCTTGACGGCATCGAGCGGCACGAATTGCGGCGCCACGATCGCCGCGCCGACGATGATGGCGAGCACGACGGCGATGCCGATCAAGAGCTTCTTCATGATCTTCCTCCAAGGGGCGCGGCGGGCGCGTGTTCGCCGCCGGGAAAAGCCGGATACGCGCGGCGGCCGCCGCCGTCGCGCGCGCCGGTCTTGTTGGTCGGCTACTTGCCGAAGGTGACGATGACGACCCGGTTGCGGCCCTCGGGCACGCCGTCGGGGGTCGCGACCGGGGTCTTGCGCTCGCCGAACGCGCGAACGTCCATCAACGGCACGGGAATCCCCTTCTGGGCCAGCGCCATCTTGACGGCGAGCGCGCGCATCTCGGCCAGACGATCGTTGTAGGCGTCGTCGCCGGCGCGGTCGGTATGCGCCGCGAGCTCGATCTTCGCCGGCCCGTAGGCCTTGGCGGCGGCGGCGATGCGATCGACGATCGCCCGCGAGGTGTCGCCGATCTTGGCGCTATCGAAATCGAACGTCAGCACGAAGGGGCCCGGCGCTGGCTTCGGCGTCGGGGCCGGCTCGGCGGCGGCCACCGGCGCGGGTGCCGGAGCCGGAGCGGGCGCGGCGGCGACCGGCTTGGGCGTCAGCGCCATTTCGACCCGGATCATCGCGGTCTCGAACCCGCCACGGCAGGCGGCGATGTCCTCGGGCTGGAAGTTCTCCTCCTGCTCCTCCATCCAGCACTCGTACATGACCTGGGCGCGCGCCGCCTCGTCGGGCAGCTTGTTGCGCGCCCCCTTCTCGAGCGCGGTCACGAGCCGGCTGCGCGCGGCGGCGAGATCGCCGACCGTGTCCGCCGGTAGCGAGCGCGCCTCGATCGCCTCGGGCTCGCCGGGCTCGCCGGCCGAGGCGCTCTCCGCGCGCAACGCGAAGATATCCGAATCCATGTAGTCGCCCTCGTCGAACTCGGACGAGGAAAGATTGATGTAGCCGCCGTTCAACGCCTGTTCGAACGCATTTCCGCCGGGCTCGACGCCGCGCGCCTTGTCAAGCTCCATCCCGGCGCAGCCGCCGAGGAGCAGGAGCGCTCCGGCGGCGACGAGCGCCCCTCTTGCCTTGATTGCCACCGTGATGTCCTCCTCGTTGTCTCGACGCCGGATCGACGACGCCGTTCCCTGTGCGACGCAAGCCGTCTCTCCCGACCCGCGCGGCGATGCCGCCTCGCGGATGGCGAGAATTTCCCTCGCTTGTCATTACCGGAATGATAACCGGAAATCTCTTAGTTTTGAACTCTTATGGGTTTTCGGCGCCCTCCCGCCGCGCGTCGGAACGAAGGGAGCGAATGCGCAGGCGCAGACCGGGAAATTAGCCGGCCGTTAACCATTTTCCGTCAAGCTGGTCAACCGTGACAGGCTGTGTCCGACCGCGTACAGGCTGTGCCCGCCCGCGCGAGACCGGCGAGCCGATCTGGGGACGCCAATGAAAAAAAGCGAGACCAACGGATCGAGAACGTGGCTGGCCTGGACTCTGGTCGGCCTCTGGGTGGCCTTCGCCGGTTGGCATCAGTTTCTCAGACCCGAGCCACCGGCGGTTTATTCGGGCTATCAGCAACCGCTCGCGCTCGACGACCCTTGTCGCGGCATGTCGAGCTATTCGAAGCCGAGCTTCTCGCAGCGCTATGCCTGCACGTCGAGCCGCCGGCTTAGGGAAGGCCGCGCGATCTTCATGTCCGGGCTGGAAAATCTGCTGATCATACTCGGCCCGCCGGCCCTCGTGCTGGTCTACGTCCGGCGGCGCGAGGCGCGGGCGGGCGGTGGCTCGCCGCGAAAATCCACGCCCTAGCGACCGAGGTTGAAGTCGGTTTCCTCGACCAGATCCTCGCCGCCGTCGCCCCCGCCGTCGTCATCCGTGCCCCCGCCGCCTTCCGCCTCTTCGCGGGCGCGGCGACGCTCGACCATGCGAACGGCGATGATCGAGGCCTCGTACAAGAGAATGATCGGAATTGCGAGACTGATCTGGCTGATCGGATCGGGCGGCGTCAGCACGGCGGCCGCGATGAAGGCCGCAACGATCGCGTACTTGCGCTTTTCGCCGAGCCCCTTGGAGGTCGCCATGCCGACCCGGGCCATGAGCGTCAGCAGAAGCGGAAGCTGAAAGCTGATCCCGAAGGCGAAGATCAGCTTCATCACCAAAGAGAGATACTCGTTGACCTTGGCCTCGAGCTGGATCGGCAGCGAGCCGTCGATGCCCGAGGTCTCGAAGCTCAGGAAAAACTTCCAGGCAAGCGGAAAGATCATGTAGTAAACCAGTGCCGCGCCTGCGAAAAACAGTATCGGCGTCAGCACAAGAAAGGGCAGGAAAGCTCGCTTTTCATTCTTGTAAAGCCCCGGGGCGACGAACTTCCAGAGCTGGATCGCGATGAAGGGAAAAGCGAGGAACAGCGCCGCGAACAGGGCCACCTTGACGTAGGTGAAGAAGACCTCGTGAAGCGCGGTGAAGATCAGCCGCGCTCCCTGGCGGGTGTAGATCTGGGCGAGCGGCTTGACCAGAAAGGCGTAAATGTGATCGGCGAAGAAATAGCTCGCGACGAACAGCACGAGAATCACGATCACGCTTCGGATCAGGCGCGTGCGCAACTCGATCAGGTGATCGAGAAGCGGCGCCTTGCTGTCGTCGATATCCTTCACCACCGGTCGTCAGCCATCGGCGTGCCGCGCGGGCGTGGTCTCGCCGTCGCCCTCGGCGCCCTGGGGCTCGGAAGAAGGCGCCGGGGGCGGCGGCGCGGCGTCGGCCGTCGCGCCGGACGATGATGGGGGCGGCGATGACGGGGCCGATGATCCGGGCGCGGTGAATGGCGAGGCGTCGGCGGGGTCCGTCGCCTGGGTCTCCTCCTCGATCGTCGAGGGATCGACCGCGCGCGCGAGATCGCCGCTCGGGTCGATCGACTGCTCGAGATCGGCCTTCACGTCGTAACGCGAAATCTCCTCGGCCTCCTTCTTGATTTGGTCGACCTCGGACTCGCGCACCATTTGGTCGATGTTGCTTTGAAACTCGCGCGCGACGCGGCGCGCCTTGCCCGCCCATTGGCCGGCGACGCGGAGAACCCGTGGCAGGTCTTTCGGCCCAATGACAAGCAGGGCGATCACCGCAATGACCGCCATCTCCGACCAACCGATGTCGAACATCGCCGCCTTCGCCTGTGACTACCGGGCGGGCGCGCGCGGAACGCGCCTAGCCCTGCGCCGCCTCGTCCTTCTTGACGGAGGCCTCGCCGGCCGTTTCGGCCGATGCGGCAGTCTTTGAACTGTCAATCGGCGTAGGCGTTTCGGGGTCTTCCTTCATCCCGGCTTTGAAAGCCTTGATGCCTTTCGCCATGTCCCCCATCAGGCTGGGGATCTTGCCGCGTCCGAACAGCAATAGGACGATCGCAAGAACGATCAGCCAATGCCATATACTGAAAGTGCCCATTCATTCACTCCACGCTTGGCGGCCGCCCGCCGGAAAGCCGGCGCATGATGTCAGAAAGCACCCTTCGGCGCAACGTTGCTCGCGCCGTGCCGGCCGCGTCGGATCGGCCGGCGGGCGACCTTGCTCTGTCTGCCCCTATGCTACTCCGTCGGGGGCGGTACAGGGAAAGATAAACGTCTGGCTCTCGTCGAGGCTGAGCGCGACCCGCGTGCCCGGCCGGGGCGCGCCAAGGCCCGGCAAGCGGGCGCGAAGCGCCGGGCCGTCGCCCAAGACCCGGAGGTCGAGAACGCTGGAATAGCCGAGCACGCGAACCGCCGTGACCTCGGCCGCGATCGCGCCGTCGGCCGTCTCCGCGCCTCGGGCCGCGCCGCCTGGAAATTCACCGTTGACCCGCAGCCCCTCGGGGCGGATGAGAACGTCGACCCGGGTACCGTCGCCGAGGCCGTCGGCGGCGAGCCCGCCGAGCGGGCTTTCCACCCGCCCCGCCCGGACCGTGCCGTGCAGCCAGTTGACCTCGCCCAGGAAGGCGGTGACGAAGGCGCTCGCGGGTCCGCGGTAAACATCGACCGGCGCGCCGGTCTGAACGATGCGGCCGTCGCGCATGACCGCGATCCGATCGGCCATGTACATGGCCTCCTCGGGATCGTGGGTGACGAGCAGGGTCGAGATGCCAGCGTCCGCCAGAACCCGAAGGGTCTGGTTGCGGACTTCCTGGCGAAGCCGGATGTCGAGCCCCGAGAACGGCTCGTCGAGGAGCAGCAGCGCGGGCTTGGGCGCGAGCGCGCGGGCCAGGGCGACGCGTTGCTGCTCGCCGCCCGAAAGAAGGTGCGGATAGCGCCCGGCCTGGTCGGCGAGGCCGACGCGCTCGAGCATCTCGGCGACGATCTCCCGGCGTCGGGGCTGGGACAGGCCGGTCAAACCAAAGGCGACGTTGTCGGCGACCGTGAGATGTGGGAACAGGGCGTAGTCCTGAAACACCAGCCCGACGCCCCGCGCCTCGGGCGGGAGCGAGCGACCGGGACGCGCAACCTCCTGCTCGTTGAGCGTGACGCGGCCGGCCTGCAACGGCTCGAGCCCGGCGGCGAGGCGCAGCACCGTGGTCTTGCCGCAACCCGAGGGGCCGAGCAAGCAGAGAATCTCGCCCTGGATGAGGCGCAAGTCCACCTCTCGCACGGCGGGCGTCGCGCCGTAGACGTGGCTCACGTTCTCGAAGACCAGCGCGTCCATCCTAGGAGGCTCCGAGATCGCGGGCGCCCGGGCGCGAGCGCGCGATCGCGACGGTCAGCAGGATCACCGGCAGGATGCCGGCGGCGACGATCGCGAGCGCGGCGGGCGCCGCTTCGGCGAGCTGCTCGTCGGAGGCGAGCTCGAAGGCGCGCACCGCGAGGGTGTTGAAGTTGAACGGCCGCATGATGAGGGTCGCGGGCAATTCCTTCATCACGTCGACGAACACCAGGATCGCCGCGGTCATCAGGCTGCCGCGCACGATCGGCACATGGACCCGCAGAAGCGTCGCCGCCGGACCGAGGCCGAGGGTGCGCGCCGCGCCGTCCATGGTCGGCGTCACCTTGCCGAGGCTCGCCTCGACCGTGTTGAACGCGACCGCGAGAAAGCGCACCACGTAGGCGAACACGAGCGCGACCAGCGTGCCGCTCAGGATCAACCCGGTCGAGACGCCGAAGTTCGTCCGCATCCAGGCGTCGACCGTGTTGTCGATCCAGGCGAAGGGCAGCAGCACGCCGACCGCGATGACCGAGCCGGGAACCGCATAGCCGAGGCTCGCGATCCGCGCCGCGATCCTCGAGAGCGGATGCGGGCTGAGCCGCAGCCCATAGGCGAGGAACAAGGCGACCAACAGCACCACCGCCGCCGCCGCCGCCGCGAGCCCGAGGCTGTTGGCGGCGAGCGCGAGAAAGCGGCCGTCGACCACCTCGGGCGCGGTCGCGGCCGCCCAGACGACGAGCTGTCCGCCGGGCAACAGAAAGCCGAAGAAAACCGGGAACAGGCAGATCCCGACCGCGAGCGCGGCGCGCGGGCCGCGAAGCGCGAAGCGCGGCAACGCGCGATAGCGCCGCGAGGTGTGATGGTAACGCTGGCCGCCGCGCGAGCGCCGCTCGATCAGCACGAGCGCCAGCACGAACAGCATCAGCACCGCCGAGAGCTGGGCCGCCGCGGTCGCGTCGCCGAGCCCGAACCAGGTGCGGTAGATGCCCGTGGTGAAGGTCCGCACCGCCAGTTGCTGGACGGCGCCGAAATCGCTCAGCGCCTCCATCAGCGCGAGCGCGACGCCGGCCGCGATCGCCGGGCGGGAAAGCGGCAGGGCGACGTCGAGGAAGCTACGCCAGGGGCCGCGCCCGAGCGTCCGGCTGGCCTCGATCGCGCAGACCGACTGCTCGAGAAACGCCGCCCGCGCGAGGAGATAGACATAAGGATACAGCACCACCGTCAGCACGAAGACCGCGCCTCCCAGCGAGCGAACCTCGGGAAACCAGTAATCCCCCCGCCCCCAGCCGAATAGCGCGCGCAAGCCGGACTGAACCGGGCCCGCGTATTCGAACATCCCGCCATAGGTGAAGGCGACCACGTAGGCCGGCACCGCGAACGGCAGCAGAAGCGCCCATTCGAACAGCCCGCGCCCGGGGAATCGGCACATCACCACCAGCCAGGCGCAAGCAACGCCGAGGGTGAAGGTGCCGAGCCCGACGCCCAGCATCAACCCCAGCGAGTTGGCGACGTAAACCCCGAGAACCGTGCGCGCGAGATGGCGCCAGACCTCGCCCGCGGGCGCGAACACGCTCGCGGTCACGACCAGCACCGGCACGGCGACCAGCAAGGCGACGAAAAGCGAGCCCAGGGTCCAGGGACCGGGCCCCCGCCGCCGGCGCGGGATCGCCGCCGCCGGGCGCAGCCTCTCGGAGGTGGTCGCCGGCATGCTCAACGTCGGCCCCCTTCCCGGGGCTCCCGAAGGCGTAAAACGTCCCGGCCGCTGGAGCATGATGCGTCTCGTCGAGGTCGCCCCCTCCCCCTACCCCCCTCTCGCCAAGGAAGAGGAGACCGGAGCACGGTCTCGAAGCGAAAGCCCTCCCCCTCGACGAGGGAGGATTGGGTGGGGGTGAGAACACGGGCCGAGAAGGCGAGCGCCGACGACCCAATCGAAAAACATCCCTCTCCAGGGCGCGCCGCGATTCCGCGTCGCCTCGGCCCGAACGCGCGATCCGGCCTTGCGGCGGCCGCCGGGAAGATCGACCCACTCTCGATCAACGAAACCAATCCTCGATATGAGAATGAATTGCATTCGCGCAATGCGCCTCCATAAACCTAATCATGGAAGGGAAATTTCGCAAGGGCTTTATGGGCGACCGGACGCGGACCGCGCCGCCTTCAGGCGCTCCGCTCGGGCGATTCGGAGGACCGCTCGTCCGCCGCCACCGACGCGGGTTCATGGGACGTGGCCGGGGCCTCGTCGATCATGGGCGCAATGCCGGTCTCGTTTTCGGCGTCCGGCTCGTCGTCATCGGCGGGCGCGTCCACGTCCTCTCCGGCCTCGGCGCTCATGGTCAGCGAGGTGCGCCCCGAATCGAGCAGTCCCGCCGCGCGCAGTTCACCCACGCCGGGCAGGTCGTCGAGGGTCTCGAGCCCGAACTGGTCGAGAAAGCCCTCGGTCGTGATCCAGGTCGCGGGACGCCCCGGCGTCCGCCGCCGCCCCTTGGGTCGCACCCAGCCCGCCTCCATGAGGATGTCGAGGGTGCCGCGGCTGATGCCGACGCCCCGGATCTCCTCGATCTCGGCGCGGGTCACCGGCTGGTGATAGGCGATGATGGCGAGCGTCTCGACCGCCGCGCGCGAGAGCTTGCGCTGCACCTCCACATGACGGCTGAGGTAGGGGGCGAGGTCCTCGGCGGTGCGCAACGCCCATTTGCCCGCGACCCGCACCAGATTGACGCCGCGCTCGGCGTACTCGACCCGCAGCTCGGCGAGCAACGCCGTGATGTCGGCCTCCTCGGGCAGCCGGGCGGCGAGCGTTTCCTCGTCGAGCGGCTCGCTGGCGGCGAACAGCAGCGCCTCAATCAGGCGGAGCGCCGTGCGCGAGCCGGTCATTCCCCTCCCTCCCGGGCGCGCAGGTAGAGCGGCGCAAAGGGCCGTGACTGGCGAATCTCGACCCGACCCTGACGGGCGAGCTCGAGGCTTGCGGCGAAGCTCGCGGCGAGCGCCGAGCGGCACAGCAGCTCGTTGGCGAGCCCCGGCGGCAGAAAGTTCGCGAGCGTCGTCCAATCGCGGGTGCCGCCCAGCATGCCCTGCATGCGCCGCAGCGCCTGCTCCATGGTGTGGAGCCTGACGGGCGCGATCCGAAGCTCGCCGCCCGAGGTGCGCCGCTTGTGGTCGGCGTAGGCGCGCAGGAGGTCGAAGTAGGAAAGGTCGAACACGTTGTGGCGGACCACGCGCACGCCCTCGGGCGCGCCGCGCGGGAACACGTCGCGCCCCAGCAACGGGCGGCGCATGAGCCGGTCGCCCGACGCGCGCATCGCCTCCAGCCGGCGCAGGCGGAAGGAGAGCTCGTCGGCGAGTTCCTCGGCGCTCGGCTCGCCCTCCTCCTCGGGCTCGGGCAGCAGCAGGCGGGACTTCAGATAGGCGAGCCAGGCGGCCATGACCAGGTAATCGGCGGCGAGCTCGAGGCGCAGCGCGCGCGCCTGCTCGATGAAGGCGATGTATTGATCGGCGAGCTCGAGGATCGAGATTCGCGCGAGATCGACCTTCTGATCGCGCGCGAGCCCCAACAACACGTCGAGCGGACCCTCGTAGCCATCGAGGTCGACGACCAGCCGCCGCCCCTCCTCGTCCCAATGGGCGCCGCCTTGCGCGTCGCGTTCGCTCATTTCCCCTTCGCCCGCCACGGCCCTAGCCATTGCCCGTGATCACGACGATCGCGTTGATCACGAAATCGACCGGCGGGCCGAGCATCCAGCCCAGAAAGTTGAGGTCGATCCCGAGCTGCGTCCCGACCATCGGCGCGAGAAACAGAAGCGCGATCAGCACCAGCATGCCGTATCGTTCGACCCGTGCAAAGCGATACGCGAGCGGACGCGGCAGCAGCCCGGTCAGCACGCGCCCGCCATCGAGCGGCGGAATCGGCAGCATGTTGAACACCGCGAGCACCACGTTGATGATCAGCGCGCGCTCCAGGGTATCGGCGTACCAGCCGCCGATCGCGGGCGAGAAATAGGGCGTCAGATGGTAGAGAATCCCCGCCGCGACCGCGAGCGCGATGTTGATCGCCGGACCCGCCAGCGCGACCCAGATCATGTCGCGCTTGGGGCTGTGGAGACGTCCGAAATTGACCGGCACGGGCTTGGCGTAGCCGAACACGAAGGGCGAGTGGATCAGCAGCAGAAGCCCCGGCAGGATGATCGTCCCGAAGCGGTCGACATGACGAAGCGGGTTGAAGGTCACGCGTCCCATGCGCCGCGCCGTGTCGTCGCCCAGCCGGTCGGCGACCCAGCCGTGCGCCGCCTCGTGAAAGGTGATCGCGATCACCACCGGCAGCACCCAGATCGAGACTTGGTAAAGAATGGCGGAAAATCCCTGTCCGAACATGCCGCGCCCTAGCCCGCGCCGAGAAGCGCGTCGAGCCGCGCGCGGGCGGCCTCGAAATCGAACCGACCGGGCGTCGCCCGCCGCGCCTCGGCGGCGGCGAGACGCTCCAGCGCCGCGTCGTCGAGCGGGCGGGCGGCGGCGGCGATATCGCGCATCGCATCCAACGCGCCGCTGCAATGAAGCGCCACGTCGCAGCCCGCGGCGAGAGCCGCCGCCGCGCGCTCCCCGGGGCCGCCCGAAAGCGCCTCCATCGCGAGGTCATCGCTCGCCAGCACGCCGTCGAAGCCGATCTCGCCCCGGATGACGTCGCCGATCACGCGCCGCGACACGGTCGCGGGCAACGCGTCGAGCGCCGAATAGGCGACATGGGCGGTCATCCCCCAGGGCGCGTCGGC
>Ga0114931_10005422_pt1 | contig 15757 bp, 15 predicted proteins | sample 2SBtaG_FD_89579 | JGI IMG/M metagenome (GOLD analysis project Ga0114931, IMG submission 89579) | Deep subsurface microbial communities from Kolumbo volcano to uncover new lineages of life (NeLLi) - 2SBTROV14_V59a metaG | ecosystem: Environmental > Aquatic > Marine > Volcanic | place: Kolumbo...
AAACTCCAAAGTCATTCGCGGAACTTAACTTTGCGAACTGTTACCGCACTCGAGATATCATCAGGTAAAACTACCTCCAAGCCTGTTTTTCCCAAGTCGGTTCGGTATTCACGTATTCCAATGTCATCAACTGAAATATTTTCTACTATAGCATCAGGACCAAAAAGCAGTACACTTGCCTTTCCCGCCCTGGATTCGGTCGTGTAGGGAACAACAAAAAGCCGTTCGATGCGTTTTCTGCCAATCCTAAAAAAGACGTTAACCGAAACAGTATTAACAAGTGTGATTTTTGGATTAACGATATTTAATGCTGTCTGACCAGCCGTAAAATCAGACTTTATACCCTCAACGCTAACCTTTTCCGTAGAAATAAAATCAAGCGACTCTACAGAACTTTTTGGTCCACGAACCTTGATTTTCTCTGGCGTTACTTTCGTTGAATAAATCTCAAACCCCTTAGGCAAATCGCCTTCGGTTTCAACCCTTATCGGAACTTCATAAACCTCAACCTTCTCCAATTTTATAGCTATTTTATCGGGTCTAATCTTGTCTATCTTTACGCCGCTCGGCAAGTCAACCGTCACATTTTCAGGCGTTATTTGAATAGTTCTCTCGCCTTCTTTCACATCGGTCAAATCCAGAGAAACCACCAAGTCACGAGGATTTAACTGATCAATTTTGCGCTTATCACCCGTTATTACAAGGTCAACCTCATGCACAGGAGTATTTGTAATTTCCAACTCATTACTAATAAGCGGACTAAACGTAACACCGCTAAGGCGGGTAGTCAGCGGAGCGCGGAGTCCGGTTACCCCTAGCCAAAGCGCAAAAGTTATGCCGAGAGCGGTAAGCTTAACTAACCAATCATCAAGAAAAATTCGTCTAAAGAGCCGTTTAAACAAAGCTTGGCGCTGCTCCTTTTGTACCAGTTTTTCTGTTGGAAAATTAAAAAACATATTTATGAAAATCAACTTAAGGTCACTTCTGCTTCGGGTTCCTTTAATGATTTCGGTTCTTTGTCGTCAGCCGCATTTAGCTGTTTTTTTTCCGTTTCGATCGGAATATCCATCGCTTCAAGCAAAAGCCGACGAAGCGTTTTGGTGTCGAGATTCCTTATGATATTTCCGTCCTTGATAAATGAAATCAACCCCGTTTCCTCCGACACTACAACGGAAATCGCATCCGAACCCTCCGTGATACCAATAGCTGCACGATGACGTGTCCCTAGTTCTCTAGAAATATTTGGATTTTTTGTAAGCGGCAGAAAACACGATGCGGAGGCAATCCGTTCTCTGCGAATGATTACTGCACCATCATGAAGGGGAGTTGCGGGATTAAATATCGTAACGAACAAATCGTAAGTTAACGCGGCATCGAGCGGCACGCCCGCGTCAATAAAATTCCGTAAACCGACAGAACGTTCGAGAACGATCAATGCCCCAATTTTCTGCGAAGATAACGTCGTCGCGGCAAGAACAATCTCATCAAAGATTATATCTCCTTGTCCGCCGCCTCGCCGCCGCAAAAAAGGAAGCCACCAACGATTTCCAAAATAGATTAAGGCTTGCCTAATTTCGGATTGAAATAGGACGATAATCAAAACACCTATATAGAAAACCCCGGAACGAAGAACAAATTCAAGCGTCGCCAAATCCTGCGCTACGGCAAGCCAATAAAGCAAAGCCAAACTAACGATTCCAACTACGGTCGGCACAGCTCGAGTACCGCGCAAGAGTTTCAAAACAACATATACGATTATGAAAACAATCGTAATATCAAGAACGCTTCGCGCAGAATATAAGGTTGGAAAGTATTCACTAAAAGGCATCGATTACTACTTGTACTTCATCCGCTATCAATTAATTTAGGTCAATGGCGATTTCGGCGCGGCTGAGATTCCTTTAATCGCCCAACTATAAGAATATCACAATATCTTATAGTTGAAACTTTTCGCTATACACAAAAAATCTCGCGCAACATTTAGGCTGCCAAATTTTCAAATTCAATTCTATGATGCCTCAGCCGACTCATTCGGATCGCTCAAAAATCCACGAAAGAAACCCGCAAAGATATTTCAAAGGCAAACTGCGTACCGTAAATGAGAATTACCGGTTTCTTTTTATTTTGCTATCTTGCAAAACACCAACTAATTGGGCATTTTTATCGATCACTCCGAGGGTTTTGATCCCATTCAGTTGCATCAAATTTCTTGCCTCAAGGATAGAACTGCTCGCCTCCACAAAATAATCCTCTCGTATTGGTCGCATTGCGTCCCTTACCAGAGTTGTTCGCCAAAGTTCGCGCTCGAAATTCTCTTTAATATCCTCAAGTAACATAAATCCATACAGTTGCTTTTTCTCGGCAACCGGAAAAATACTCTTTCGATACAGAGGCAATATATTATCAACAAACTCCATAATAGTGTCTGAGGGTTTTACTGAAATCGCCAGTTCCATCACATTTTCAACGATTAGATTTTCAAAGTTATTGATTTGCCGAATTATCCCGCCGCAGCGTCGTATAAAAATATGCCAATCAAAATCGTCCAAAGCCCCATAAAAAAATCTCGGTTGATCACGAGAATAATTGACCCAACAACAATCAGCGTAACAGCAATTATTTGACCAAATTTGCCGGTTAAAATAGTCGCTTCGTTCAGATCACTACCGCGCTTCCACAAAATCGCCCTTAAAACCCTGCCGCCATCCAGAGGGTAACCCGGAAAAAGATTAAATACAGCAAGCAAAAAATTCAGCAAGAATAGAAGAAAAAATAACGCCGAGAGAATGTCGGTTTCGATAGACCGCGATATTGCGAAAAGACCAATAAAGAAAAATGAAATAATAAAACTTGCTAAAGGTCCCGCGATGGCGATTCTAAATTCCGCTCCCGGATTATCGGGTTCGCGTCCTAATCGAGCCAAACCACCAAAAGGATGAAGCAAAATTTCTAATACCTGAATACCTTCTCTTCTTGCAATAAATGCGTGTGCGAGTTCGTGTAAAACAATTGAAGAAAAGAAAATTATTACAGTAATTGTGCCAAGCAATACCCTAAAACTCGTATCTTCCACTAACTCCTCGGGGATGCTTGAGGTTGTTAGCCATGCCATCAACAGAAGAAACACAAACCAACGATAATCTAAAAGTATAGGAATCCCGTAAACATGGGTGAGCAAAAGCCTACGTTTGAAAAACTTAAGAAGATGTTTCATAAGCACAAGAGGAAAGAAATGTGCAATAAGATATGAGCATCGTCCAAAACTTTAACCCCTAAGAGTTAAGCTTCAAAAGGAACTTCGGCATTCTGCAAAATATGTAATTCATTTCGCGAAACTTTTTCTAAAAGCTCCGGCTCATCAAACATCTTGAGAAGACCACGAACCGTAGCGTACCTCGGTTCTTCCGGTACAATAACGGAAAGGTTAATAAAATCACGCAGATACGTATCAAGTCCATCAAGAAGCGCACCGCCACCAGTAAGAATTACACCTCTGTCATGAATATCCGCCGCGACCTCTGGTCGGAGTTCTGTCAAGGTATCACTAACAAGCTGGGCAAAACGCTTTACCATTCCCTCTACAACCGGAAAAATTTCTCCGGATGTAACTTTGACCGCATGAGGACTGCCTGTTTGTACATCACGACCGCCGACAACAATACTAGTGTCCGGATCAGCAGGCAATACCGCTGAACCATACGTAACCTTCAGAATTTCAGCTGTTTCGTCTCCAATCTGCAAACCGCGATGGCGCTTCATCTCTGTAGCAATTGCTAGGTTAATATCGTTGCTTCCAATTCTTTCGGATCTAGAATGAACCACAGATCCTTTTGCAACAACCGCTATATTAGTAGTACCGGCACCATAATCAACAACAGCCGAAGCACGTTTTTCATTCGGATCAACATCAGCACCAAATGCCGCTGCTAAACCTTCTTCCATAGTATAAACCTTTCCTATATGGGCTTCTTCAGCCGCATTAAGCAAAGCTCTTTGTTCGACATGAGTTGCATCTGAAAGCATACTCATAACTGCTTGAAGTGAAACACGCGAACTTCCTACTTTAGCCTTTTTAACAAAATACGAAAGCATTTTCTTCGTACGCTCAAAATCCGCCACAACTCCGCCGCTTAAAGGTGCTTTTACAACAATATCGCGCCCCTCTCTACCCCTCATGTCGAACGCTTCTTGTCCGTAAGCAACAATTTCCTCAGTCAATTCATTAACAGCAACCAACGAAGGCTCATCAAAAACGACGTCACGTCCCTTAACGGCAATGATGGTATTCATCGTGCCAAGATCAATCGCTAAGGAGCCTGTAACCAGTTTTTTCAATATTGATAAAGCCATAAATGCTAAGTACGATTATCGCCTCTTTTTTAACGCCAATTGCAACGCAGAGTTTGGTAGAGTCTGTTTTAGGGTAAACCTATCTTACCTCAATTCCATTTAACCTCAAATAGTGAAACGGGCTGCAATCGATTTTTTACCCGTAAAGGTTCACATTTTCGAATCTGAAATGTCTCATTACACGCCTTACCAGTAGCCTCACTTATTAATATCTGTCCGCCTTTCGCGTTTGACTCAAGCCTCGAACCCAAATTTACGGTATCTCCGATGGCTGTATATTCCGAGCGCTGTTCCGAACCGATATATCCGACGGTTGCAACACCTGTATGAAGTCCGATTCCGATCGAAATCTCCGGATAACCTTCTGCTTTTAATTCCTTATTTAAGGTTTTTACCCGCTTTTGCATGGCAATCGCGGTCTTTACCGCATTATCGGGATCTTTCTTCGATGCGCTTGGTGCGCCAAAAAGAGCCATTAAACCGTCACCAATATATTTATCAAGTGTTCCTCGATGTTCAAAAATAATTTCCGTCATAGCCGAAAAATAACTATTCAATAGTCCAACCACTCTTTCCGGATTTTGCTCTTCAGAAAATGCGGTAAATCCTCGAATATCTGCAAAAAGTACTGTAATTGTCTGATTTACGCCGCCCAATTTGAATGAATCCGGTCTCTCAAGCAATTCCTTCACCACATATTCGGGCATAAAACGGCTATAATTCGCTCTCGCAACCTCTTCTCTCGCAAGCCGTTTATGTGCCTTAATTGTTTCAACCGCAACCGCCGTTTGCGCCGCTACCGCGCTAAGAAGCTCCAAATCATCCTGTGAAAACGCAGAAAAAGGATCAAGCCTATCTGCGTACACTACACCGTGAACATTTGATTCCGTTATCAAAGGTGCGCAAATCGTAGATCTGACACCCTGCGCTACAATTGACTCGGCACCCAAGAATTGCTCATCTTTTTTTGCGTCCTGCGATAAAAGAGCAACCTTTTGGCGCATTACCTTTTGGGTAATAGTTCTGCTGATCGTCAATTTCTCCGGCATCTTTACAACGGATTCTTCACGTGCCCGAGCCGCAATTGGATAGAGACTATAATCCAGAATCTTGCCATCCACCGTTTCGTCTGCCAGCAAAGCAACAACTCTATCGGCAGGCGTTACCCGAAATACCAAATCTGTCGCCTTTTCAAATATTTCTTTTAGGTCGAAAACCGAACCAAGAGTACTGCTCATCTCATAAAGCATCTCCAAAATTTGTGCTTTACGTCTCAATCCCTTTATTTCTTCAGGCGATACCGACCCAACAAGTTGATCCAACGGCACGAAATCTGCCGAAGTCGAGGGTTTTGCACTTTTCTCAATAATTTCATGAGCGGAAATCACGAACTGGGTATCACCGAGAGGCTTATCATCATAGCTTAAGTCCTTAGGAACCTCAGTTATCCCGGAATTAATCGAGGGGGAAATAGATTGATTTCCAATGGAGATCTCCGGTTGCACTACAGGCTTTTCTTGAATTTCCGGTTCGCTAATAGTCTGGGGCTCTTCTTCAAATTTTAGAAGGCTTGTTCCAATCGCAATCTCATCACCATACTTGAGCAACTTCTCGAGTTTTTCATCATTATTGACATAAACCTTATTAACACTACGTTTAAGTTTTCCACCGGAATAGCATCCATCAACGACTGCAAATCCGCTGCCTTCTGATTTAATGTGTGCGTGCTTACGCGAGACTCGCCGGTCATTAAGAACAATATCGTTATCCTTAGACCTTCCAATCGTATAATCTTTACCCGGACGAAGGTTTACAACCCGTGTTTTTCCATTTGCTTCTGTTATTTTTAAAATTGCGCCCACGATAAATTAATTGTAAATGTTAAATCGTAAATGGTAAATTGCAGATGAGCCTATTTACATAACACAGGCAAAAATTTAATACTTTTTTTATGATCTATTTCGATAATAATGCTACAACTCAGGTTGCCAAAGAGGTTTTTGACGCGATGAAACCGTTTTTAACTAACTTTTACTGTAATCCCTCTTCCTCCTACTCCATTTCCAGAGAATCCAAAGATGCAATCAAACAAGCTCGCAGACACGTATCTAAACTTCTCAACACATCCGACCCAAACGAAATCGTTTTCACATCAGGCGGCACCGAAAGCGATAATTGGGCGATCTTTGGTACGCTAGAAGCCCAACGTGAAAAAACCCACATTATTACTACCCGTGTAGAACATGAAGCCGTTCGTAAAGTCTGTGAAAAACTCGAATCAAACGGCTTTGAAATCACCTGGCTCGATGTCAATCAAAAGGGGCTCCTTGACTTAGATCAATTCAAAGATTCCTTACGAAAAGACACCGCCTTAGTTTCCATAATGTTGGCAAATAACGAGACCGGAGTTCTGTTTCCTGTTAAGGAAATCGCAGAAATTATTAAAGAACGTTCCGATGCAATATTTCACGTCGATGGCGTAAATGCTGTTGGTAAAATTCCTCTCGACTTAAGAAACACGGAAATTGATCTTTTTTCCATTTCGGGACACAAATTCCACGCACCAAAGGGCATCGGTGCGCTGTATATTCGTGATGGCGTAAAACTGCCTTCATTAAAAATAGGCGGCGGACAGGAAAACGGAAGGCGTGCCGGCACAGAAGCTGTGCATCAAATTGTGGGATTGGGAAAAGCCGCGGAAATTGTTAGAGATTTTTCTCCGATGGATAAAATTCAGAACTTACGAGACAAGCTTGAAAACGAAATTTTGCAAAAATTTCCAAATTCTCGTAGAAATGGAGATCGGAAAAAGCGTCTTCCAAATACGACCAACATATCTTTTGAAAATTTAAATGGCGAAGTAATTCTCGCAAAACTCAATGATCTGAATGTCGCCGTTTCAACAGGTTCAGCGTGCAATGAAGAAACACATACCGCTTCGCCCGTTTTAAAAGCGATGAATATTCCCTATTCTCAGGCAATGGGAGCGATTCGTTTTTCCTTGGGTAGATTCAATAAAGAAAATGAAATCAAATTTGTCTTGGAGCACTTACCAAAAATCATTGAAGACTTAAAGACGGTTTCTATTTAGCTGGTGCTGGCTTTAAGAAATCCTCCACGCGCTAAATTCTTATTTGTTTTGAACTCAAAGAGAAATGGCGTACCTAACCTGGATATTGCGCGAAGGCGATACAATAATTCCGATAAATACTCGGTTTTTCATCATGTTACAAGAGAAAATTGAGGTTTATAAAAAATTACAGGTTGTATCTGAACGGATTTCTGACGAATCTGGCTTTGATTCTTGCCCAAAATCTCTCAAACCATGGCTATGGCTATGCTTTAAGAGATTTTGAACAAGCCTCTTTGCCATATTAGCCAGAAAGTCCATTCCCTTCGTGCAATATCCAGGCTAAACGCAATTTGGGTGTTTTTCTTAAAATTGAAGTTGTATCTACAACCCAATATTTGGTATAGTTGAAATATGGGAAGAAATTCAACATCTACGAACCTTGAAAACTACCAGCCGCAACTTTGTATCGCGGGCAAGATATCGAGATGCGAACGAATTGTTTCAAGGATTTATAGAAAGCATTTTGCCGAATTCGATATTACGATTAGCCAATTGAGTATTCTTTCCGTGATCGCAAAGAAGAAAGGCAGCGTAACTCAAAAACTTTTATCTGATCTTTTGTTTTTGGAAAAATCAACGGTTAGCAGAAACCTGAGAAGACTTTTTAACAGTGGATATTTAGAGAGAAATTCGTCAAAAGAGATCAAAATAACCAATACCGGTAAACGGCTTTTAGAAAATGTTATTCCGCTGTGGGACAAAGCAATGTTGGAAACACGGGAGATTTTGAAAAATGACGGTGAAAATGCCGTTGATTTGATTATTTCCCGATTGGGAAACAACTAGAAAATATTATGAAAAAATCAAATAGAAAAGAAACAAAATTTGCGCTCATTATCGCGTTTGGCACTCTGATTGGCACGGCTTTGGCGTCCTATAGTGATTACCCCATGGTTGGCTACGTGTTAGTTAGCAATATCATGCTGGTTTTGTATTTTGGACTTTCGAGAAAACCAAATAAATGTGATCAAAGAATATGGAATAAAATTAAAAACCCTTTCCTTCCGTAGTCAATTTTCGTTTCGATACTGTTTTTGAAAAATTGGAGATAAGAATATGAGTCGATCAAAATTTAACGTTTCATGGCTGGGATTTATCCTGATAATCGTAGGCACGACCTCTTTTAGCAACCACCCTCTCGTTGGAGATTTTGTCCTTGGTTTCGGAGTAATACTATGTATTTTTTCCGCTCTATTTCCAAATCGCAACGTTTGCTTCAGATCGTGATAGATCAAAAACACTAAGAATACCGGCAGTGAAATGGGACACAGTTTTACCGGCGTGTCCTTTTTTGTATGTTCTTTTCAAATATTCTTAAAACCCATATCTCCAAAAGAGTTTTTACTATGAAACTTAAAAATCCGATATTACGTATTTGTATAAAGAAACACGTGTTCAAAAATCTATATTTAAGGAGTTCAATGATAAAAAATAAATATTTAGGTACTTTTCTTGTTTTTCTATTAACCATTTCGTTTATTACATTTTCGCTGCCTCAGACTAGCAAGGCTCAAACTTCCATAAAAACCCCTGCGACGGTTAATGAGCTACAATCAAGGCTTTCAAAAATTGAGGCTAAGATTGAAAAGCGTCGCAAAAAACTTGGTATTCCGGGTGTCTCATTGGCAATTGTTAAAGACGGAAAGGTCATATATTCAAAAGGACTCGGCTACAAAAATTTTGAGAAGAAAATTTCTGTCACAGCTAACACACAATTCGCTATTGGCTCTGCAACCAAAGCCTTTACGGGTCTTTCCGTATTGATGTCGCAAGATGAAGGAAAGCTTTCGCTAGATGATAAACCTCGAAAATACTTGTCTTATTTCAAAATTAACGACCCAAAAATCAATGAAAATATTCAGGTTAGAGATTTATTGTCTCACTCTTCGGGCTTAAACCGAACAGATTTAGGCTGGATTTCGGGTAAACTAAACAGGGAAGAAATTGTTAAATTAGCAGGTATTGCAAAACCCATCGCCGGACTCAGAAAAAAATTCCTGTATCAAAATGTAATGTTTTTAACGGCTGGAATGATTGTTGAAAAAGTTCAGAATCAGCCTTGGGAAAATTTTATCTCACAGAGAATTTTTGCGCCTTTGAACATGAATAACACCAATACGTCTGTCAAACAGATGCAAAAGGCAAAAGATTACTCATTTGGCTACATCTACAATTCCGACACGAAAATTACCCAAAAACTTCCGTTTCGAAATATAGGCGCGATTGGTCCCGCCGGAGCTATAAATTCTTCCGCCAATGATATGGCAAAGTGGTTAAAATTTATATTAAATAAAGGCGAGATAAATGGGAAACGCCTTGTTTCAGAAAAGGGGTTCAAAGAATGGACAACACCCCATATGAAAATCACAAAAAATGGATCGGTTTCATATGGATTTGGCTGGTTTATTCAAAAATGGAAAGATAAAAAAGTGATCCAACATGGCGGAAACATTGATGGTTTTAATTCAATGGTGGCTTTAATGCCCGAAGAAAATCTGGGTTTTGTACTGCTTACGAATGTTTCGGCATCACCGCTTGGAAATGAGCTAATGCAAGTTGTTTTTTCAGAAATTTTAGACAAAACAAACGCGACTCCGCTTTCCGCTCAGGCGAAAAAGGAGGTTGGAATATATAGCTTTTCCCAGGCGGGTTTTGATTTGGAGGTTAGAATTGAGGACCGTAAACTTGTAGCAAAAGTTCCCGGTCAACCGACTTATATTTTAGAGAAGGTAAAAGGCAGAAAATATAGATTATCCAACGCTCCGGCAGGTTTTTTCATTACCTTCAAGGATGCAGAAGCATTTCTTGAACAGCCCCAGGGAAACTACACTCTCCCCAAAAAAGGAAAAAAAGACAAGACCGATACTAAAGCGGATAATTCTGCCAAAGAACTACTCGGCACCTATGAATCGACCGCTAGAAAAGGCACCACCATCAAGATCAAAAATATTGACGGAAAGCCGTCTTTAGTCGTCGGGCAACAACCTCCCTATCCTTTGAAAAAAAGAGATGACGGTAATTTTGGTTCTCCGAAAATGCCTGCTACCTATTATCTAAAGGTCAAACGGGATTCAAAAAACAAAATTTCCGGCGTTACGATGGTTCAACCTCAAGGCGAATTTGAGTTTAAATACATCGGGGAAACCGAGAAAAATGTTAAAACCAAAGTCTCCGTTGAGGATTTGTTAGCAAAAACTGTAACCGCGCTCGGAGGGGAAGAGAACATGAGAAAGATCTCCTCCCGTATTATTGATTTCAAGGTCGATTTTATACATCAGGGAGTTAAAGGATACGGAAAGCTTTACCAAAAAGCACCGAATAAAATGTCGTCAAGGGTCACCTTAACTGCATTCAGTAAAAAAATTGGATGGATTAAGTCAGTTTTTGACGGAAATAGAGGCGGCGAATCTTTCAGTTTCCGTAGAGGCGAAGCATTCACCGGAAAAAGACTAGCAAATGTAAAAGTCGCGAGTGATTTTTATGCATATTTGGATTGGAAAAATAAGATTAAGAAAGCTGAAGTTGTCAGAACGGTTAACGTAGGAAAAGAAAAGGCTTATTTAATTAGAGTCACCCCAAAAAATGCGGATAACTACGGTCTGTTTATTTCAACCAAAACATTTTTGCCGATCCAGAAAATTTCGCTTCAGGTATCAAGCACTTCTCCGCAAAGGGTTCGCGTAAAGGAGCTCTTTTCGGACTACCGAAAAGTAGATGGAGTTATGATTCCATATAAAACAATAATTTCGAATCCGGGTACGGGAGATTTGATTACATACGTATTGAAGGTGAAACACAATGCAAAAATTTCTGAAAAGAAATTTCGTAATTAATCTTGATTGTCTTGTTAGTTGCTTACGCGTTATATAGTGTGAAAACACCTATAACAATGAAGCCTATACCCGCTATATAGTGTAAGTACTTTTCGTTTATATATTCTGAGAAAAAAGCACCTGCTAAGACGCCAATTGCAGAAGCAACAATAAGTGCAGCCGATGCAGCAAAAAATACCGTATATTTACTTACTTCTTTATCTGTAGCAAAAAGCATAGTCGAAAGTTGTGTTTTATCTCCGAGTTCTGCGATAAAAACAGCTATAAATATTGTTGAAAATATTTTCCAATTCATATCTTAATTCCTTTTCTTTTTTTACATTACATCTATATTACTGCCAAGCTTTCCCTGTCCACGTGCATTTAATGGTTATGCCTTTGTTTTTTTTAAGACAATATGAATCCAGTTTGGATGAGTTTTGTAAAAAGGCTTTTGAATGTCATTAATATAAAAAGCCATTCTTGTATAAATCTTCTGCAACAAGCTTCTTTCTGGCGGAAGTTTTAGTTTTTCCCCACAATGGATACACGCTTCTTCCTGACTATATGTACCATATGGATTTCCAGCTAAGTCCATAAGAAATGTTGACATGAAATTTGTAGATGCTTCAGTTTCTCCTCCTATAAACGATACTTCATTGATGTTAAACAATGGAAATAAATCTTTTAATTTTTGTTTATCAAAACTGTTTACATGCCCCCAAGGAGGGTTCTTTTTCCCGCAGGAGTAACACGTTGTACGTCCAACTCGAACATCTTGCTTATACGGTACCCCAATGAGCAATTCTGCTTTAGAAACACGGCTTAACTCAGAACATGCTTTTTGAAGCAGATGAGAGGGTATATGTTCGAGTACCTCGGCACAAAAAACAAGATCAAATGAATTGTCTTTGAAGTCTAAACTTGTAATGTCACCTTGTATGCAATTAATGTTTTTATGAGAAATAAAAGGCTTTTCTAAATCAAGTGCAGTAACACTTTTATAGAATTCTGTTAGCAACACAGAAAAATGACCATCCCTAGCACCAATATCAAGTACTTTCTCCCCTTTGTTCGGAATAAGATTGATAAGCCGCCTCAAGTCATCAGTTCTTTTTTGTTCCGTTCACTTTCTCTATACTGTTTTAAGTCCATTGAGATGTCCTTTCATTTTAGTAGCATAACGTTGAAGCTGTGCGGCGCAAACGAAGCGCAGTTGTTTGTTTTGCGGTAGCGTAGCGTGAAACCGTAAAACAAGCGACGTAGCAGAGGTCAGGTTGAACTTTTTGCTATGTGAATTTTTCATATTTTACTATGGTACCGTCACTTTCATGACTAACAATTTGCCAACCAAGCTTGGTATAAAGTTCAGGAATGTCAGTAAGCGCGAATAATTTGTGAGCGGTTGATTGAGCGGCAACTAGAAGTTTACTTGCTATTCCCCTATGGCGATAGCTTGGTTGCACGAGAACTGCGTTTACCCACACTACTATTTCTTCGCTGATCGGAGCTCTGTAGTTTGTGAAGGATAAGCCACCGATTATCACCCCATCAATTAGAACGCCAATTGGGTTAGGAATGGAAATCCCATACATTTCCTTTTCAAAGCTTCCTATTTCCGTCCATTCTTTATTTAGCTGAACATTCAACTCTGTAGCAATTTTTGACTGAGGTTCTAAGCTCGTAATTTTCATTCCATGAATAGTCTCACCATTTCACATAACAGTTGAGTCCAGCGGCGGCGTAGCCGTCCGACTGGGGCGATTTGTTAGGCATCATCTGCTCCCTGAAAGGGCATTATCTCACTAGGAGATGGTAATTCAGATGGCGCATCATCCCCCAAACCATAAACCTCCAAACCGCTTAATATTTCACCACTAGAGTAAATAAATACACCAGCGTGTGATTCTCCTTCGCCAAATACATAATCACTTAATATATTGACCCCTGGCTCTGCTTCAGGGAGATTTTGCACTTTAAAGTTGAAGCTCGCACACCCACATTCACATTTCCAAAGAGTGGCCTCTGCTTTATCTAGTTGCTCTAGGTAATCTTTAGCTTGTTCGTTACCATGCTCGAGCAACCACCGTGCTAACCCATACTCTTCACTCGTCAGTTTTCGTGTAGCCACTTCGTTCATAATTATGATGCCTAACGCCTCACATCAGCCGACCGAAAAGCGCGTAGCGGTTTTTGGGTCGGCTGGATGTTATTGTTATGCATGGTTTTTTATAATCTCAACAAGCTTTTCATCAACTTCTTTTTCTAATTTGATTGCCATTGACATAAAATCCAGAAACCCTTTTTTGGTGACCACGAAAACATATGCCATAGATGGTTGGTTGTTATGAAAATAATTGACAACCAAGATCGAACTATCTTTTTCTGTTAACATTCCATTTTTCAGCTCATATAGCTCATGATTAACTAACAAAATGGGCATGTACAAGAAATGCCTTAGACATTTTTCATCATGTTCTTCATGATCCTCGTCATCTGATTCCCAACGCTCCGCGCACTCTTCACAATACTGAACAATTTTCGATATTCCAGTATGGACATTATCAGGATGAAGCGCCATTAGATCATTGTTCTGTTTTTTCCTTTGAAAAGAGCAGTATTGGCTAAAGATACCACCCTTGTTTTTTCCAATTAGTGATTCGTAGTAATTGTCATATTGCTCATACTTTATGGTCTGAGGGCAGGCTATATCTTCTTTTAGTCCCGCCCAGTCTTCAATGCGAGGACTAAAATCAAACTCATTTAATAACACTAGAGGGTATAAGTTGTTTTTTACCTCAAACACAAACTCTATTTTTGCTATAGCCCTTACCATGGTTGACGGAGAGTTCCGATCATAGTATTCCGCTGCTATATCAATTTCTCTACTTTTACCGGTTATTGGGTCTTCGATAACAAGATTTGTTTCGACAAAGAAATCCAACTCTCTCAGTTCTCTTGATATTTCTGCTTCTAGCAGATATCCAGATCTTGATAGAGCTTCGAGCATTTCATCAGCGGATATGTCTTGTGTTTGCTTCATTATTGTTCTGCATAACGCTTGAGTTAAGTTGCCGTAGCGTAGCGGAGGTCAAACTTAAATGATTTGTTATAACCCGTTTTCATTTTAATTTATTGCTTCGCCAATTATTCCGAGCCATCCCTCAACCTCACCTTCAGGGTCTCTTTCTTTAATCATTTCTGCTGTCATTTTTGAAAATGCTTGGTCGGATAATTTCATCTTCGCTTTACCATCACCCATTATTGCATCAAAACCTTTTGCGGCAGAATATGCTTTTGCAAAAACCTTCGGCGTTGCCTCACCTTCATCGTTCGGATGGTCAGTAACTTCTATTTCAATACCAAAAGCAATATTTATTGCATCTGTATGTAGGTAACTTTCTATTTCATGTTTTTGAGTAATAAAACCTCTTGAACCATCACCTCGTTGATTAACTTCATCAGCATACTCAGAATACCTTGGAACATCAGCATCATATATATGAAATTCTGGTTTCCCTAGCCCCTTTAAGTAATTGTTATTTACCCAGTGCTTTAAATTACCACCACCCAACACAATAAAAGCAACACGATCATCCGTTGATAAATCAGGTAGTCTATTATTTTCAAAGTGAAGCGTCTGACTTAATGCTTTAAGTGCATTTACATCTGTTGGTCCCTCAACACAGATTAACGCTCTTACTCTACTATCTGGTGTTATGCCTAATGCATCTGCAACTTCATTTAAAACATCCACACCAGTTTCAATCTCATGCTCAGAGTCTTCATTGATAGTGACATATCTAACCCCGTCCATAGGGAGGTCACTTGCGAACCCTGGACTGTGAGTTGTCAATATAACTTGGCAATTGGAATCATTTGCCAATTCTGTAAAGGACTGTTGTAGAATTTTTTGATTATTTGGGTGTTGCGATGTTTCCGGCTCTTCAATTGCGTAAATTATGCTTTTCTTATTGCCTTTAGATAGCAGTCTCTCTGCCTCTGCTTTAAAGAAACTAACCAAAATTAATCTGCGTACTCCGCTACCACGCTTATTAAGTGGGATACCATCAGTTGTTAAATTTACAGAAAACAATCCAATCCACTTAGCTGGAGTAGGTGGCGTAAACTCTGGCTTCAAATCTTTAGCTAAGTTTGAATCTATTTTTTTCAGTGCTTCATGAGTATTACTTGCGATTTCTTCGGTACGCGATTGAACTCGCTTTTGAATAGAATCAATATCATCTTGTACCTCAGAAATTGCGACTGCAATCGCTGATTTCATGGGGTCTTGTACTTCCCCATCGGAATCTTTACTGCTTCTGTCACTTTGAAAAAGTGAGCTTGTGTCAAAAGTTGTGTAAGTAGGAAATTGCATAGCCTGGATTTTTCGGTTTCGTTTTTTCAATTTAGTTGATATTTTTTGGTAGTTTTACCTCCTTTAGTTTTTCCGGGTGCGAGA
>Ga0114931_10005423_pt1 | contig 15757 bp, 15 predicted proteins | sample 2SBtaG_FD_89579 | JGI IMG/M metagenome (GOLD analysis project Ga0114931, IMG submission 89579) | Deep subsurface microbial communities from Kolumbo volcano to uncover new lineages of life (NeLLi) - 2SBTROV14_V59a metaG | ecosystem: Environmental > Aquatic > Marine > Volcanic | place: Kolumbo...
AAAAGGTACCCGGTACCTTTTTTAGGAAGTCACCTCTGTTCCTGTTCCAAGCGTTTGCGTATTTTAGCAGGCGCACTATGATAAAGAATATGAGAAAGATCCCGGTGACTATGGCGACGCAACATCCTGACAATGCGTGCGCATCTCCGTTCTCGGGGAATCACTTCGTTTCTACTACCGAGGAGATCGATGAGTGCTACAATTGCTTTTCCAAATTGGACGTTCATGAATACATGTGGGATTGGGAGGGTAAGTTTGTCGATGAAGCCGTCATTGACCGTCTCTTTTCCAAGTATCACGACTATTTCAAGGAGAATCAACTGGGGAAAGACATTTTCCTTACCTTTCGCATTCCAAATATGTGGGAAGAGGGTCATGGCAAGCACCGACTGCCGAGGTCGTTTATGAACGCGATATCGGCTGAGTTTGCAGCGAAGAATTTTTCATTTCACTCCACGCCCATATTCGAAATGATCCTTCCCATGACAACCTCCGGTGACCAGCTGATACATCTGCAACAAACGTTTTGGAAGACTGCTAAGGCCTTCAGTCAAATTTTTAGTACAGAATCTGACCTACAAGAGATCGAATTCATTCCGTTGCTAGAAGATGTGCATACGATGACCGACATCAGTATAGCGGATACCTATGTCGATTTTCTTGAGCATACACTCAAAAAGAAACCGGAGTACCTCCGTGTCTTTATTGCTCGTTCTGATCCCGCCATGAATGCAGGGCTCATACCGACGATGTTGGCGGTGAAGGCTGCGATTTCAAACTACCATGAATTTGGGAAGCGGAGGGGGATCAAGATCTATCCATGGATCGGTGGCGGAAGTTTACCGTTTCGCGGCGGGGTGAATCCCGAGAATGCAGATGAAATAATTGATGAGTATAAAGGAACGGCGTCAATTACGATCCAGAGTGCGTTTCGAAGTGACTATCCCATGGATACCGTGACAAAAGCGATACGCAAATTCAATACGCAAATACCCAAAAACATTGATACGTATAAAAACGTATCCAAAGAAGAGCTTGCGCTTATAGAGCAGTTCAATACAAGGTCGGCCAAGGTATTCCAAGCAACCATAGAGCCACTCGCTGCTATCATAAATGAGCTTGCGAGCAATCTTCCGGATCGCAGAGAGCGTGTTCAGCATGTAGGGCTCTACGGGTATGCACGCGGTGACGGCACGGTAAAACTGCCACGTGCGATCAAGTTTACGGGAGCATTCTATTCGCTTGGTGTTCCGCCGGAGTATATCGCAACCGGAAGGTCGCTGCGCATAGCCAAAGAGATGGGTATGGTTGATCTTGTAGAACGACTTTACGTCAATTTGCGACGCGATCTCACCCATGCTGGAAAGTATTTGAATAAAGAGAATCTTGCATTGCTGAGCAAGGACAATGAGTCATTTGCCAGCATTGCGGAAGATGTAAAAGAGATTGAATCATATCTGGGCGAAACATTGGGCCCCAAGACTTCGCGGCATATGTTGCACCGAAACTTTGTATCCAACGTCTATCATCTGTATAGGGCAGGCGAGGACTACCAGCAATCTCTTCTTCGTGCGGCGGAAATTAGAAAATCACTCGGTTAGGTCTGTTTTTCAGTTTGCAGGCATGTGGTCAGTAATGATACATGGGATACCGTAGCACAAGTACACTTTACCGCCTCTCGGCAGTAAAGTATGGGTTCGCAAGCTACTAGCAACGCGCAACGTTGGTGGGTAGTTGCGCAAACCCGGCAGATTAAAGCGAACGTGGTATTGAGTCACGTGTATACGTGTATGGCTGTAGATAGTTGCTTTGCCTACGGCATGATATCGACCAAAAAGCGCAAGGGTGTACCCTTGCGCTTTGTAAAAAACAAACTTATTTTTCGGACATCCAGATCTTGTCGTGTGTGCCTACGAAATAGAGAATGAGCTGCCGCGCACCTCTCTCTCCCTCGTAAGCCCACACGTATCGTACATTCCTGGTTGCACGACTAACCATGCTACCCTTTTTTGCGTACGAACGATCGCTTGGAAGCTTTTTGTGCTCTTGCTGGCTTTGCGTGCTACGAGCTCCGAGTGCTGCAAGGTCGCCAAGTACCTTGCGCATACGTTTTTTTTGTTCGGGACCGAGGGTCGTGTACGCTGATTGAAAGGCAGCTGTGTATATCACAGCTGACTCTCTGTCACCGAATATTTTCGCATGTTCGAGAAGCTGCTCTACCATAACGAAATCATGAGTTAATTCGGTGCGCGTTTTCTGCGCGATCTTTTGGTCTGACTGTTCCACGTCGCGAGTTAATTTGCTGACTTGTTGTGAAAGTACATATAGTCGTCTATCTCGCTCGTCCAGCGCACGCCGAAGCGCGGCATTTTCTTTTTGCAGGCGTACGTTTAGCTGTTCTAGCGCACTTACCTGATCAGTGATGCTCTGCGGGGTTGACGTTGGTGGGACAACCGCCTTTGTGTTGCGTTGCGCTCGTTTAATTGTTTCTTGCACTTTTGCCCATGATACATTGGGGTCATAAAGTGAAAGTGCCTTGAGTGCCTCAGGGTCATTTCTTTCCGCGCGCTCGTTTGTTTGCGTAAGTACTTTGGTATCACGTTCGTACAGGCTGATGGTGCGTCGCATGACACGCGCAATCAACGCAACCTGAGAGTATGAGCAGTGTAAGTCTTCTGCCAGCTGGGCTGGCTGCCCTCGTTCAAGCTGATAGCGATTGTCCATTGCGGCAATAATTTCACAATACTTATGCCGCTCTTGCTCTTGCAATGTTTCAAATGTGGGCAATAGTTCCAAAAAATTAAACGCCATGGCGCACCTCACGTAGTAGTGAATTCTAGCGCAATAATACCATTGTTTTGTGTGCTGTCAACGTACGATACTCGGTGTTTGGTACTGGCGCAATACATTTTGGGATTCAACTTATGGATAGTGGAACACCGTCCGCTGCGGTTGTGTGTCCAGGAAGGTTGGTAGCTCGACCAGCTCACGATGGCTATCTTCCAGGATAAGGGTGGGAAAGCACCCGATCGTGTCAGCATTGGTATACCCGCAGTCAGCAAGCTACTCAGACGGGTCATGTGGTTGATACCACCATGCGGGCGATCGAGGTTGAAGTACACCTGCCACTGTTGCGCCTCAAGGAGAAAGTGCGACTTGGTGTGGATACCGTATCCGCGCGGTACGTTAAACTCTTCATCATCACTGCGGTGTGATCGCTCGACAATGTTCTGCTTTACTTTATCTCCATCTGTTTGCTCCACCGTAACCCCATATGGAGCAAAGAACATGTTCCACACAGCGAGCTTCTTTTTGTTCGCACTACAGAACGCACCCCACCATCCATCATGGTAGTCACGTGCGTATTGATACCATGTGCCCGTAACCAGAGTACCGCAAGGAGGAGAACGCATTGTCCATAGAAGCTGGAGAGGCTATGCGAGTAGGCGAGGAAGCGTATACGAGTCTTGGCATTCTGGAGCGTCCACTGGTAGATCGGTAGGTCAGGAGTGTCTTTGAATCAGTCGTATATCTCCTTGAGGAGTGCATGCTGGTCGAGGATATGCTTGGTATCGAAGTGGAGACGTACGAATGCAGCGAGCTTGTCATGTCATAAGGCGGGCACCGTTCTTTGTTTTTTGTACGGATCTTCTTGGTACGGAGGGTATGGCGCTTGTAGCATCCCTTGATCTTGTAAGGGTATAAACGTTCATACCCTTGCCGGTTCGGTTGAGATGGGTGTACATACGCCGGGGACCCATGGAGACTTCTGTGTGGACCGAGAGGATTGCCGTCTCTTCGTCACCCGAGAGACACCGACTGTGTCCGTAGGGTTTTCGGGATACACACGCAAGGCCGGTGAGTCGGTTGAGTTCATCTTTGGTGAACGAGGTACCGTTCTTGATCTGCTCACGCTCGATCTCAGGGAGTGCTCGGTAGAGGCGCATGATCGCCCCGACCGTGTTCTTGTTGCAGCGGTAGAACGTTGCCGTATCCTCCTGTGAGGTGCCGGAAAGCACCGTGCGGATGAGCTTCACACGAGTCTGGATCACTCCATTGGTCTTGCACCCTTCTTTATATGACATAATAATGACCGCACTAGCACACACCGTCTCGGGTGGTGGTTGGGTTCGGTTTTTCATATACCGCCATCGTACCGTGCGGTGTGTGTTGGTGTTTCTGCGTGGCCGGCTGGATGTGGAAATCGAAGCGAACTGAAAACCCGGCAGCGAGCGCACGGAATCAAAGGTACTTCTGTCGGTACTTACGTACGAAAGTTCGTACTGCCGCTATGTATGAAATCCTAAAATGTATTCTATCGGCTATGCGGTACTCGGTGTCTTATACGGCAAAAATACTGTCGTAGAAACATTGGTAACATATAGTTGGGTAGTGGTGCGGTGCATTACATACGTTGGTCGTCTCGTAAAAAACGAAGGTGCATACTACGGCAAGATCGGGTAGGTACTTTTACGTTATGTGGTCTACGTACAATGCGTAGGGAAAAGTATGCACGCAACTCTGCGCCTCGCACTCAAATACAGAGGGAGAACTCTCATTGACTGTGTGTTTCGTGTGAGTGCCTGGTGCCAAACGTATCGCCTGTCTGCGGGAGGGTTTGGGGATGAGTCGGAAAAATAGTAAGAAAACGATTTTGGTCGGGCGGTCATCCGTGGTGCGAGGATGGGACGTGTCTGGGTACGTTGTGTGAGCTACCACGCAACCGGAGCGGACGATATGGGTTCACCCTCGTGCGTCGTGTGTTAACGTACCGTGATATGTGCGTCATTCCTGGTTTCTAGGTTTCCGGAGTCACTTTGACATATCACATGAATAGGCAGGCGCGGTATGCCACAAATCCAACGTCTTTTGGTTGCATTTGGTTTAATTACATATCTTGGCTAGAATAGAGCAACGAGCATGAGCGGCACTAAGCAGAAGCGACAGAGAAAAAAGGGGCCCAAAAATAAGCTATATGAGACGGTATGGTTCCATGTTACCTATGGGGTACTTCTTTTTGGTGTACTTATGTACGTGTTTAATTTTGCAGACATTTCTTTGGTACAGTATCAGCGTATCGATGAATCAGCAGAGGCAGCGAGCTTAGCTCCCGCACCTCCTCCAACCCTGGACAAAGATGCATACAACACAAAGATGCTCGCGCTCGCGCATTACGAGCCGCCGGCACCAGTAAGTACAAGCACAGCGACCTCGACCGCCTCGAGCACACCACCTGCACCAAAGCCATACGCAACCGCGACCACCAGTGTTGGCGTGCCGGGTTTGAAGTGGCCAACACCTGCCGTGTATCCGAATGTCAGTGCACTTCTGCCGTTCAAACGAATTATTGCGTACTACGGTAACTTTTACTCACGTCAGATGGGTGTGCTTGGCGAATACCCGGAGAAGGAGGTTCTCACAAAGCTTGCGTCAACAACGGCTATGTGGGCACAGGCAGACCCCTCCACGCCGACCATTCCCGCGATACAGTACATAGCGGTCGTCGCTCAGGGACAGCAGGGGCAAGACGGCATGTGGCGCTCACGCATGCCGGATAGCGAAATACAGCATGCGTTTGATATGGCGGACAGCATGGAGGGGCTCCTCTTTTTAGATGTCCAGGTAGGGCAGAGTACCCTTCAGAAGGAGTTGCCGCTTCTGGCAAACTGGTTTGAGCTTCCGAACGTTGAGTTAGCGATAGACCCTGAGTTCTCAATGAAGACGGGCAAGGCGCCTGGTACGGTCATTGGCAGCTATGATGCAACAGACATAAATTATGCGATTACGTATCTTGCGGGAATCGTTCGTGAGCACAACCTTCCGCCCAAAGTACTTGTCGTACACAGGTTTACGTACGATATGGTTACCAATACAGAAGCCATAACCCCGCTGCCTGAAGTACAGGTTGTTATGGATATGGACGGTTGGGGAGAACCGGCACGCAAGTTCAATACGTACAAGCACGTTATTGCGCCATACCCGGTGCAGTTTACCGGTATGAAACTCTTTTACCATGCTGACCTACGTCCACCATCGACGCGATTGCTTACACCAGCAGAGGTGCTCGCACTCACGCCGTCGCCCATCTACATACAATACCAATAAGGTAGGCAGTACATGCCGAAAGACTGCAGATGTTAGGGTATCAATCCGTATAGCAAAAAGCGCCTACGCTTCTGTCCCACAACACACCGGTCACTGTAACCAACATACCACGCAACGAAAACGTACAGACTGAAAAAACGTAGACTATAGCAACAACACCAATTTTCTTTGTCGCTATTAGTTCATGTGCACTTATAAAACACCGCAGAAGCAAAAAAGCGTCACTTTTTGAGATGGTGATGAGCTTCCGTGGATGGGGAGACCTTCTTGAAGCGAAGTTGGTTTAATCGGTTCGGTTGTAACGTGTTATGAACTCTTTTCGGGCTCTGCAAACGGCAATCCGTACCGTGTTCGCGTTCTTGTGCATGGTGTGTGCTATCTCAGTATGTGTACTTCATGAGCCATGCTTGCAGTGGTTCTGGACTCCTGCGACTAGAAGTTTCCGCTGTGGAAACGCAAAACACGCTAGCTAGTATGCGTCGATGTCCCGTCAATTGCGGGGCTTTCCTTACTTTGCCCCAGGCTGGACAATGGTACTGGTGCTCACGTATTATGTATCCATGCCAGACATTTCATTTGAGACGCACGCCTCAAGTAAACGTTGTAGTACGTGTGGTGGGCCGGCGCCTGACTGGAAGTGCCCAGGATGCGGCATGGAAGCAAAACAGTTTGACCCGAACCATTGGCGCAATTGTCCGATGGAGGCAAAGATGCAAGCCATGTGTGAAAAATGTGGCCAAGCTGAGTCAAAGTGCACCTGCGTGTAAGTTGCATACCAAATACACATTACATCGCTCTTGGGTTTTTTGTGCGCCGCAGTTGCGACAGAGTTTTCATTTTGTGTAAGTCCTATATACGTATATGTTGTAGCAACCCTACAGCATACACCAGATGCAACGTTACCGCATAAGATGCTACACTTGTACGTATGTCCATGGATGTGGCTATAGCGCTTATTCTGACCTATAAATATGCAATACTCTTTCCCCTTGCAGTCATTGAAGGACCTATTTTGACTGTCATCTGTGGTTTTCTTGCGTCGTTGGGCATATTTGATCTTGTGTACTTGTATCCGCTCTTTGTGGTTGGCGACACCGTAGGGGATTCGTTGAACTATGCGCTTGGGAGGTATGGTACACATGGTATCTTGCGACGATATGGCGAGCGGCTTGGTATGACCGCCGAGCGACAGGCAAACCTTGGTTCACTATATGAAGAGCACTTCGTGAAGACTGTGTTTGCCTCCAAGCTCATACATGGACTCGGCTTTCTCGGGCTTATTGCAGCAGGTAGTCTGCGCTTACCGTACGGTCGTTTTGTTATGACATGTGGCCTGGTGAGTCTCTTGCAGGCGGGAGGTTTGCTGTTGCTTGGCTATTTCTTCGGGCATGCATACACGCAAATAGGAACATACCTTAACTACTATGCTGCAACCGTGAGTGCTGTAGTAGTGTTGATATTTTTCACCTGGTGGCTGCACGGCAAGCGTGCGCGCCAAGGCGTCGAGGTCGAGCAGTGAACAAACGTACTATGCAGGAGAAGAATCTTGAACGAAGAGAGCTCGAAACAAATACAGGCACGATTGTGTATTTTTGTCGTATAGTCAACAAAGATGCACCGACTGTGCTTTTGTTGCACGGGCTTTCCGCAAACCATACGACATGGACCCACACAATGGAAGTGCTTGCTGCACAAGGCTGGAATAGCATTGCACCTGATTTACGCGGACATGGTTACTCCGATAAACGTAAGCGACGGTCACAGTACCGTCTCCCAATCAATGTGACAGATATGTGTGTACTCCTTGATCAGGAGGATTTGCAGACCGTACATGTTGTCGGCTATTCGTACGGAGGTGCAATAGCGCTTGAGTTAGCCCGTACGCGTCTAGAACGAGTCGCCACGTTAGTGCTGGTAAGCACTAATCACACGAACCCTCTTCGCTACACGCCGTTCTGGTTCATGGCACCAGTAACGTACCTCGCCATAAATATGTTCGGCTACCTGCTTATCTGGCAAGGTTTGCGACACTATCACTATTTTGTCCAGGGACGTTCGACGGGGTACTGGCAGTCCACCTTCCGCTGCTTCTCCACTATGCCAATGGCTATCAATATGTGGATGCTCTCTGAGCTTGCACGGTTTGACAGGCGCGGTAGGCTAGATACTATCCGGTGCCCTACACTCGTAGTGTACAGTGTCGGCGATCAGTTCGTGAGCGAAAAAGAGGTTGCGGATATGGTTGCAGCATTTCCAAATGGTAGCTTGCACCAGGTAGAAGAAAAAACCCATTTTCTTGCCTCGAGGCATCAAGATGAGCTTGCAAAAATAATGATCGCGTTTCTTAAGGACCATGAAAATAGCCATATTCAGTGACACGTACTACCCGCAGGTAAACGGCGTTGTAAGTGTCGTCGATCGTAGCGCGGCGATACTAAGTGCACGCGGCCACGACGTGGCGCTTTTTGTTGCGTCTGGCGACGCAGAGCAAGCGCTCAACGCCAGGGGTCACCGTGTCCCCATCACGTTTTTTCATTCTATACCAGCATTCGTCTACCCGGGCGAGCGCGTAGCCTGGCCGTATGATCGTGATGTATTGCAAGAACTATGGGCGTTTGCCCCCGATGTTATTCATTTCCACACCCCCTTCGGTGTCGGCCGTGCCGCACTTCGTGCTGCAGAAAAGAATGACGTAGCCATCGTTGGTACACACCACACCTTTTTTGATCAATACCTATCACATGTTAAGCTCGACAAGCAAGCGTGGGCACAACGGCTGGCATGGAAGGGAACTGTGCGTCTCTATAACCGCGCAGACCTTGTCATAAGTCCGTCGCATATACTTGCTGATAGTCTCAGGGAACATGGCTTGCGTACGAACATGCGCACGGTACCGAACTCTGTAGACACAAAACGCTTTCGCCCGGCGTCAGCAGAAGAGAAGACAGTACTCAAGCAGCAATATGGGCTTCCAGACAACATGTCATTCGTGTACATGGGACGCATGAGCGAGGAAAAGAGTGTTGATGTTGTATTGCGTGCATTTTCTGAAGTACATGCGCAGCTGCCACATGCGGTTCTTATGCTCGTAGGCAGTGGTCCTGCTGAAAGGCAGCTCCGTACACTTACAGAGGAGCTGGGTATAGCTGATGCGGTTCGGTTCACGGGAACACTGCGTGGCGATGAGCTTGCAGAAGCCGTTCGTGCAAACAATATTTTTGTGACGGCAAGCGCGACCGAGAACATGCCTATTTCGGTGCTTGAGGGCATGGCGTCAGGGCTTCCTGTCGTCGGCGTGCAGGAACGAGGCATGCGAGAGCTCGTACGACATGGTGAAAATGGCTTCCTTTCTGAGGCAGGCGACTACATGTCGTTTTCTGCGGACATGTTTATGCTGGCCACGGACGTTGTCCTGTGCACACGTATGGGTCGCACAGCGCGTGCTACGGTGAAGCGTTTTGGAGAAGATGCGTTCGGGGACGCACTTGAAGAAGCGTATACAGAATGTATTGAAAAACATCGTAATAGTACATAAGCATGAAAGTATCCCTCTACCTTGAGTATTATCACTTCCTGGGTGGCAGTATGTACAAGAATGTCGGCACGGGACTTTTAAGTTCGTACAGGAATCAAAAAGCCATTTTGCGCGCACGTGGCATAGAGTTCACGGAGCGTTGGGATCCGAGTTGTGACATCTTACAGGTAAACACACCCTGGCTGCGCTCGCTTCTCATCATGCGAAGTGCACGTAAGCACTCGGTACCTATCATTATATGGGCGCACGTGACCGCTGAAGATGTTGTTGGCGTCTTCCGATTCAGTAAGTATATCGCCCCTTTGTTTAAGCGGTATCTTACACATGCGTACGGTCAGGCAGACATTATTTTCTGTCCTAGTGCATACACGAAAACACTGCTCGAGGCATATGGCTTGTCGTCAAAAAAGCTTGTGGTGCAGTCTAATGGTGTTGATATAGCCACATTCAAAAAGAGTGCGGAAAAACGCGAGGCGTATCGCAAGGCGCATCACATCAACGGGCCTCTTGTGGGTACGGTCGCACTTGCTATTCCACGTAAGGGTATAGACACGTTCCTCGAGTTAGCGCGTACATTTCCTACGGTATCCTTCCGGTGGTTTGGCAAGATATATAGTTCGCTACTAACACCTTCACTGCCAAAAGTGCTTCCCAAGAATGTATCGTTCACGGGCTATGTTGATGATATTATTGGTGCGTTCAACGCTATAGACGTGTTCGCCTTCCTTTCCTATGAAGAGAATCAGGGTATGGTGCTCTTGGAAGCGGCAGCACTCGGCCTGCCTATACTCGTGCGTGACATACCGGTATATGAGGGCTGGCTTGTACATGAGGAAAATTGTTTCAAGGCCCGTACCGACGAGGAATTCAAAGTGGCACTTACGCGTTTGCTAGATGATGCGTCACTACGTGAACGCTTAGGCACACGGGCGCAGGCATTGGCCGAAGCACACAGTATTGAGCGGTTGGGGGAAAGGACCGAGGCGCTGTATCATCTGCTCTTAGAAAAGCAGGCAGCACGTGCATAAGCGCCGTGGGAGTGTCCAGCAAAAAAGCTATAGTCTTACTATTGACCGTGAAGTAGTATGCAGTGCTATATGAGACAATTTCGTGACACGTACCAGACATGTTTTCGTGACCGTGCATATGTGGTTTCGTTCCTGGTTTCCTTGGTCTTTCTTGTAGCTAGTATTGGTGCGAACTACATGGCTGCTGTTTATGCTACGGAGCAGCAAAGCAGTTCCGTTACCGATATTGTACTGAGCAACACACCTGCGTTTGACCTTGATGGCGTATTCATATGGGGGCCATTGGTGTTGTATGGTTTCTTGCTGGTGCTGCTCATCTGGGAACCTCGACGGATACCGTTCGTAGTAAAAAGCATTGCGCTCTTTGTTATCATTCGCGCAGTGTTCGTGAGTGTTACTCACATTGGACCGTTCCCGCTCGAAGAGGTCTTTGATCCACCAAGCTACATGCGTATGTTCATCACCGGTGCCGACCTTTTTTTCTCTGGCCATACAGGGTTACCCTACCTCTTAGCACTTACGTTCTGGCATGACTGGCGGCTACGGAGCGTGTTCTTGTCAGCGGCAGTGCTTTTTGGTGCAGTTGTTCTGCTTGTGCACGCGCACTATACGATAGACGTTCTTGCCGCGTTTTTCATTACGTACACTATTCACCACATTGCATTGCGTTTGTTCCGACAAGATAGTGAACGTCTTGAGCACGGACTGTCACAACCTCAAGATGTAGCGACCACGTAGCACTACCATCGCTGTCTCACACTATAGTGCATGTCTTGACGTGTAGTTTCTTCTGTAGAGTAGTGTGTATACGCACGCCGGTATGAAAGAAAAAAAGTGTACTCTTCGTAGCACTAACGTATAGGTTAGGCATAGGGGTAACTTGTACACCACTGCATGCTTTCAATTTCCAATATCACAAAATCATTCGGTACTCGAACGGTTCTCAAGGACATCTCCTTTGAGGTGCCGGATGGTGACGTCGCGGTGCTGCTTGGTCCCAACGGCGCAGGCAAAACGACCACCATGCGTATTATGACCGGCTACTACGCACCGGATGAGGGTGATGTGACAATAGGTGACGTGTCTGTTGTGGAAGACCCTGTGGCTGCGCGGCGGCTGGTGGGGTATCTCCCAGAGTCAAATCCGCTCTATCGTGACTTTCTTGTCTCAGAGTATCTTACCTGGAATGCGCGGGTCGCAGGTGTATCACGCTCTGGTATCCGAAGCGCGCTTGACCGTGTGGTTGCTGAGACGGGTATCGACGAGGTGTTTTTCAGGCCTATCACTGAACTATCTAAGGGTTTTCGGCAGCGTGTCGGGCTGGCAAGTGCGCTGGTGGCAGACCCCAGTGTGCTTATTCTTGATGAACCAACGGAAGGGCTTGACCCCAACCAGCGTTCCGACATTCGCTCACTACTTGCAAAGCTCGCGCGTAATAAGACCGTACTTGTGAGCACTCATGTTTTGGGAGAGGCACAGCAGATAGCATCGCGCGTCATTGTCCTCAATCGTGGTGAGGTGGTGCGTACAGGCACCGTAGAAGAACTGCAAACCGGTGCTGCAGCACATGGTTTCATACTTGAACTTGAAGGGTCGCATCCAGACAAAGCTACTGCCAAGCTTGCTTCCGTTGAAGATGTGACGGTTTTGCAAACAACAGGGAGCCGTGTACGCATGCGGGTGTTGACGAAAGATGCACAAAAGCTGCCGCGTGAGCTTTCGAACCTTATCGGGAGTCACAAACTCATTGTTTGGCGTTTTGAACCCGAGGTGGGCGGGCTTGAGCGCGCATTTGTCGAGTTGACGCGCGAGCCAAGCACCACTGCGAGCGATGAAGCATCGGACACATCTGTAACCCAAGGATCATGACCATTAAAGACCGTTTTATACAGGGATGGCTTGTTGCACGTAAGGAACTACGGAGTTTTTTTGAGACTCCTATCGCATACATTGTTGCGGTGCTCTTCATCAGCATCTCCGAGTTTCTCTTCTTTCTCCAAGCATTCCTCGTTGGAGAAGCGTCACTATCATTGTTTGTAAACTTCCTACCGTGGTTGTGGATGTTCGTGGTTCCAGCGCTTACGATGGGTGCGTTCGCGACCGAGCGCGAGACAGGTACGTATGAGACTCTGGTCTCTCGACCGCTATCTGAGTGGGAGATTGTCGGCGGTAAATTCGTTGCCGTCCTGTTGTACCTCATGGGGTTGCTCGCGCTCGCATTCATTCCTATCGCGGTATCATTCTCATTCTTTGGGCCGCTTGACTGGGGTGTAGCATTCAGCGCGTATCTCGCAAGTGTGTTTCTCTCCGCTGTCTTTGCTGCTGTTGGGCTTGCAGTGTCGTCATTCTTCACAAAGCAGGTCTCTGCCTTGCTCGTCTCGATAGCGGTCTCATTCTTTCTGGTGGTCGTTGGTCTTGACCTTGTGGCGCAGGCAGCACCGCTCGTGTTTGCCCGTCTCTTAGACCGCATTTCGGTACTCTCACATTTTCAGTCCATGGCGCGTGGGGTCGTAGATATACGCGATCTGTGGTACTACCTATCGGTTGTTGTCGCGTTCCTCGCCATCGCGGAATACCGACTCCTTTCGAATCGATTTGCACGCACGCATACGACCCGCACACGTTTTCGTGTTGGCATGCTCATCGTAGTACTGATAGCGCTCATATCGAATGTACTTGGCTCTGCGATACCCGGACGTCTAGACCTCACTGCAGACGGTCTTTACACTATGAGTCCCGCAACAAAGCACATTCTTGCAGACCTTCCTGATGTAGTGAACATCACCCTGTACGCGTCTAGCAGATTGCCGTCACAGTTACAACCAGTCCTACGTGATACGCGCGATTTGCTTCGCGACTACGAGCGCTACGGCAACGGCAATATCGTTCTCACTATCAAAGACCCGGACACGGCGCCTGAGGTCGCAAACGAAGCATCCGCAAGTGGTGTGCAGCCTATACAATTCAACACAGTCGGGCAGGGCGAACTCTCAGTAAAGAAGGGGTATCTCGGGATAGCCATCACACATGCCGGGGATACCCGTTCAGTACCGTTCGTCGAAAACACTGGGGACCTTGAGTACCAGCTCACCAGTGCCATCGCTGAGCTTACGACGACTAATAAGAAGCATGTAGTGATGCTCACCGGCCACGGGGAACATGCAACGACAAACAGCTGGGGTACTTTTGAGAAGGAGCTTGGAAAACTCTACACAGTGGACCAGCTTTCTATAAGCAGTACGACGGACGTGGTTGCGTCAGGTACGAGTGTGATTATCATTGGCGACCCCACAACGCCGCTTTCAGACCACGAACAGCAGGTCATTAAAGCGTACATTGACAATGGCGGTGCAACATTCCTGCTCACGAGTGGTGTACAGGTGAATGTTCAGTATCTCTATGCTGCGGCAAATGCTGGCAACTTGGGTGAACTTGTCTCAACGTATGGCCTTACCGGAAACAAAGATCTTGTGTACGACCTTCGCTCGAACCAGGTCGTACAACTGTCTGGAGGTAACAACCAAGTGTACCTCTTACCGTACCCATTCTGGATGCGTGTTGCTGCAGTACCCGGGAGTCCTGTGACCGCAAAGTTGCAGTCAGTGTTCGTTCCGTGGGGTAGTTCGCTCAGTGTTGATGGGGATGTAGCGGCATCAGCACATGCCACCGTGACACCACTTTTGGTGACGTCTCCCTACGCGGGTCTTATGAGCGACTCGTTCTCTATAGATCCAAATCAGCAGCTTCCTCAGGATGACCTTGGGCAGCACATTATTGCCGCGGCAATCACCGGTGTTGATGGCAACAACATACGCGTTGTTGTTGCTGGCACGGGCTCGTTACTTGACGATCAGATGGTATCTCAAACGCCGGAGAATCTTGCGTTCGGTTTGAATGCGGTCGCCTGGCTTGCACAGGATGAATCACTTGCTTCTATCAAGGTAAAGAGTGGTGCACGACGCCAGCTTACCTTTGGCAGTGCTGCCGAGCAGGCGTTTGTAGAGTACGGCACGATAACGTTTGGCGTTCTCATCCCGCTTCTTATTGGATTCATCATATTCATGCGTCGCCGTGCGCTGAAGCAGTACACCTACTCATCTCGACCTGTTTAACGTTACGCTGACTATGCAAGACCGCTCACTCATCACCCTTAGCATCATTCTCGCCGTCGTGCTTGCGGCAAGCGCCGTAGTGTATTACTGGGACCGAACAAGTACAGATGGACGCGACCCGCTTGGTATCGCCGAAGCGAGTCAGGATGTGTCACAGGTGCGTGTCAACGGTACCTATGGCGTTCAGACCGCGGAACGGACTGACAGTGGTTGGCAGGTTGCGGGTAAGCTGATAAAAGCTGACCAGATACATGCATTACTAAGTGGGTTGTCACACGCTAGTGATGAGCTTGTCTCACACAACGGCCGAACTATAGCAGCGTTTGGGTTCACTGGGACGACCACGCCAACAATTGCATTCACGACTGCGGGAACAGAGCGTGTGTTTGACGTAGGTGCGCGTGATAGGCGCACTGGAGGTGTCTATATAGCAAACCACGGGGCTGATAGCGTATACCTCCTGTACGGGACGACACTGGACAATTTTATACACACTGATTTCACCACCTGGTACCCGGCAACGAGTACTGCTGCGACGTCCACGAGTGCGACCACGTCGCCATCTAGCACAGTGTCCGCGAAACACTAGCCAAGGACTAACCAAGGTGTATAAAAGACCCCTGACACTTGTGCCAGGGGCCATTGCTTTCTTCACTGTATTGTTGCCATTTGCATCTGCGTGTTGCACACATCCACCTCCTCTGGCCGGAGCGTGTCGCGCCAATAGCGATACAGTGCGTCGTTTGCGACACCGGAGTCAAGTAGGTAGTGTACGATTGCGGCACTGTAGTGGTGGTTGGCCATGACGCAGTGCTGCGCTATCAACGGCACTCCTTTCTGCGCGAGCAGCTTGTGGAGTATTTCATGGCCGAGCGTGAAGTACCCATATCCCTCTGTTATCTCGCTGCCCGGAACAGTGCCCATGGCAGACATGGGAATACGTAGGTCTTCATACCACTTTCGTAACGGCACATAGT
>Ga0114931_10005424_pt1 | contig 15756 bp, 19 predicted proteins | sample 2SBtaG_FD_89579 | JGI IMG/M metagenome (GOLD analysis project Ga0114931, IMG submission 89579) | Deep subsurface microbial communities from Kolumbo volcano to uncover new lineages of life (NeLLi) - 2SBTROV14_V59a metaG | ecosystem: Environmental > Aquatic > Marine > Volcanic | place: Kolumbo...
CGCAGTTACTCACAGACATTCACGGTACCAGCTGCAAAGCAATTCACCAGCATACTGAAAAAGCAGACGGGTCTAGAGCTCGGATTTGTTGACTCATCGTACGTTGCGGGAGAGGAATACACATTCTCTTCAACTGCACCACATTTCAACTCAAGCGACCTTGCAGAGGTCATGGCAGTTGCCTCAGGATCACAGACACAGTATGACCTGTACGGCTTTGCTGGTGTCCCTGCATCCGCAAGTGATGGAAGTACCCTGTGCGCTGCACTTGATACTCACATGTCAAACCTCGAATCAATGCACCGCTATGCCAGGGCAGTCATTGATATGGGCTCTGATGATACAGTTGCAAATGCAATCTCTGAATTGGGTAACTGACAGCAAGCGTATCAGCCCAGTGTATGGTAAGGCAAACATGGCCAGCTCTGCACCGGTTACCGGTGGTGGAAGTCTGAAGCGGTCTGGTGTCAATCCCTACTTCGCAAGACTGTGCAGTATTGCTGCTCCAACATCTGCAGGGCGTAGGCTTGATGGCTCTCTTGCCGGTGTCATTGCCTCAACACTATCACATGATTCACGGTTAGATTCACGGATTCACGATCTGGGAGCAGCAACACTGACAACTGTCAATGGTCGAAGTGGAGCATATGTTACTGCTGCAAACATCCATGCACCGGTTGGATCAGACTTTGATCTCATGGAATTGGCACGTGTCTTTGACATGGCAACCTCACAGGTCTTCACATCGGGCAGCGATTTCATCAACTCCAGCGTCCGTACAATCAAGGGTGGTTACATTGACAAGCGTGATGCAAAGAAGATCGAGCTTCACATTAGCAGGGCCCTTGCAATTGCACTCACAAGTCCGGTTAATGCAGAGGGATTTGCTGGATTCCTTTCAACGGGAGCAACGCCAAATGGTCGAGGCTTCTCTGTCTCAGTTGATACAACAAATAACGTAGCTAGCTCCCGCACGGTGCTTGTTACGGTTACTCTCTATCCACTTGCAACGGTTGAAACGCTGACTGCAACAGTTGGATTCTCAATCTAATAGAGGAGATGCGCAATTGCCTTCACTGATCAAATCAAACGAATCAATCCTTTCACACCAGAATATCGAGCTTTCGATCAATGGTAAGGCCTACCAGGCCAAGGAAGTTGCTCTCAATGAGAGTGTAACACGTGGTATGTTTAAGGGTTTCTCACCCCTGACACTTGCTTTCACAGATCCCACAGTGGATTATGATGGCCACGTTACGCTAGCATTTGATGATTACAATTCCCTACTTCAGGACATTGCTGCCTCTTCTACAACGGGAGCATCAGGAAATGCCTTCTTTGACATTGGTATCTACATTACAAACACTGCACAGAGCGAAGTACATTTCATTGCTCTGCTTGATTGTGTCATGAATGCAGCTCCAATGACTTCTACCCAGGGTACCGACCCTCTAGAGGTCCAGGTTGCATTCCAGTGCCGCCAGGTTGAGGTAAATGGTATCGCAAAGCTCGTCAAGGAATCATACTAAAAACTGATCTGCCTTAGGGATCAGCTAACGACGGTCCCCAGCCCCGTCACAAACAAGACTGGGAAGCGAGTTTGCCCATGAGCTCACCCGCGGAAAGAAAAATCAGATGACAAAGTTTGTTGACAAGACGCAGAAAGAATCAGATCCCAAAGCAAGGGCTAAGCAGCTGTCAGATGAATTGAATGTACCCGTTATTGGTGTAAAGACCAGGGCGGGTTTGTACATGTTTATTCGGATGATTCCAACCGGTCAATCACACCGTGAATTTGTGAGGTCTTCTCTTAAACAAGATGACACGTATAGGGCAATGACAAACTATGTCTGCGCAAACGTTGTTGATCCAACTGCACAGGATGCTCGAAGAGCCCTCGATGAAGAGCCTTGGCACTACATGGCGATCTTTGATAGGCTGATGGCAGGAATTCAGACGGAGATCATTGACCCAAAAGAAGAGGATTAACACCTGAAGGCGGGTGTATGCATGAGTTATTCATGGGTAAGGACACATGGCAGGCTCGTGATGGTGCTGAGTTGTTTGCACGTGCGCTCAGTTACATTGAGGCATTCCTGACTTCAGGCTCTGATGACACCCCGGCACAGACCGGTATTGTTGGTGACAAAGAGGTAACAACTTCAAGGAAGACATTCAGATCAACAGATTGGAAGAAAACCTGAGATTGCCCACAGAGACACTTTCTGTGAAAGGGTAGGTTACTGCCTTCAACTATCACGAGGACATCTGTGAAGCCCAGAGATACTGAAACATGACCATTCAAGCAAAGATTGACCTGACGGTTGATGACACCGGTGCAAAGCGCAAGCTGCATGAATTCCAGGGTGATGTCAACCGCATGAATCAGAATGTGAAGAGTGCCGGTGGACACAGCTCTCTTGGCAAGTTTGAGCATGAGGCAACCCAGGCAAGGACTGCAACGCAGGGTCTCTCACAGTCAACAGGTGGTCTAACAACGGGTCTAACAGCTCTTGGTCCTGAGGCTGCGATTGTTGCAGCTGGTGTTGCAGCTGTTGCAGCTGCTGCCCTTGCTGCCGGCACTGTGGTCTTTGAATTTGCAAAGAAGTTAACAGAGACAACCCAGGCGATGGCTGACATGAGCGGCAAGGCTGAAAACCTTGATCGCATTCTTGGTCAGAAGGTTGGTACATCATTCAAGACAACATTTGATGTTGCAGAGAAAACAAATGCCTCACTTAAGGCAACTGCTGATGCAGTCAGTCAGATTGAAACATCTGGAATCAAGTCACATGTGGCAGTAAATCAACTTGCGGCAACGCTGATCAACCTTGGATCGGCTGGTACAGCTGGGGTGCAGAAGGCCGGACAGCTTCAGGGCTCGCTACAGTCACTCTTTGGACAGCTCCGTGCTGCAGGCGAAGTGTCAGCAACATCACTTGCATCATTGGAAACATCCCTGCCAGGTATCACAGATGAGATAAAGAAACAGCTTGGTGCACAGAAGATGTCCAATGCAGCTTGGGCAAAGGTAAAGATCACACAGAAGCAATTGCTTCCAGCACTGCTTAAGATCAGCCACCGCTATGACGGAATGGCAAAGTCAGCCTCCAGCTTCAGAGACAGGATCAAGAGTGCGGTTGAGATAAAGCTTGATCAGTTTGGTGCCTCACTGGTACCATACCTTGACACCTGGAATAAGGCTGCAGATGATTTCAATGAAGCACTCGGTCAGATCTCAGGTAAGAAGCTATCTGAGGGAATTGGACATGCACTGAGAAGTATTGGTACAGCTCTTGATAATGCTATCATCAGGTTTGCATTCCTAAGCGGCGCAATTGAGGGTATTCAAAAGGATATCAAGAAATTTGGTAAGCTTAAGACAGCCGAGGGTCTTGGAAAGCGGCTTGGCATAAGCAAGGACACAGTTGATGGTATCGTGTATGCCGGTAAGGCAATCCTGTTGTTAACAGACAAGTGGAATGCCCTCGTTGGAATGACACTGGGAGCCGGCATGAAGCTGCTTAAGGGGTGGTTGATTGATATTTCACTGAATGCAAAGGCAGCATTTGGAGCCCTGGGCTGGCTTGTCAATAAATTCAAGGATATCAAGGCGGTGATCAACGGTAAGGGTGTCCTTGGAGCGCTCAAGGGTATTGTAACATCTCTTAAAAACCTTGGCGTTGACATGATCAAGGGCATGTGGAATGGTATCAAGAGCGAATTTGGCAACATGCTGAAAAAGTTTGGCGCCCTCATTCACCTGCTTCCAAAGTCTGTCCGTCGCATCTTGGGTATTCACTCTCCGTCAAGGGTCATGTTTGGTCTCATGAGACACACAACCATGGGAATGGAAAGAGGAATTGATGTTGGCAGATCGCGAGTCAGGGTATCTTCAAGGCGTCTTGCTGATGCTGTTGTTGATCTAATCAAGGTAAGTCTTGGTACTGTACGTGTTAACACACAGGCTGCATCATTAAGGGCAGTAAGTCACAGCAGTGCTCCAGCTCGCGGGGCGTCTGAGGGTCACATTGAGATAAGATTTGGAGATATCATTGGTGGTGATGCTGATGAGATTGCTCACAGTGTACACAGAGAGATTGCAACATTCTTTGCGGAAAGGGCATCAGCCCGAGCAGGAGCATCACAGTGAAAACAACATGGCTGTGCAGTGATCACCCCGTGCTGGCACTTACGCTTGAGCAACACAGGATGGGTAACTGGCATGCTAGCGTTAACGTTGATGGTATAATTCCCCAGGGTCAAACTGTCACGCTTGAAGAAATAGACTCAGAGAAAGACACAGTGCTTAGGACACTCAAGGGTTACACTCATAGGGGTGGAGAGAAGTTTGGAATGAGCCAACTCCTGATTGTTGGTGGTCACAGTGGTGGTCTTAACAATACCGTGACTGCATCATCATGGAGATCTGTGCCGGCAAAGAGGATCATAACAAGCATCATGCACGATATAGGAGAGACGCTCTCATCAGATTCTGACAGCAGCGTGCTTTCCAGGGAGCTTGTTAGTTGGACAATTGTAAAATCACCAGCAGCACAGGCTTTATCACAGATCAGTCGTTTCCTCGGATGCTCCTGGAGGGTGCTTGATGATGGTACGGTATGGTTTGGTACAGAGACCTATGCAGTTGCAAATCCGCAACCAAGAAACCTTCTTGATATACTTCCAGTGACAGGTGAGAGAGAGTACTCTTCACAGTCATCTGTTGGATTCACTCCGGGTACAACACTTGATGATGTCAAGGTTGATCATGTGAGAATATCACTCAGGCGGCGCCACTCTGGAATTGAGGTCTGGAATGGCTGATTTCTCACATGACTTCAGTACGCTTGTGGCAGATGCAATCTACACAGATCCCAAGTACCTTGCCCTATGGCGAGCGCGCGCAGTTGCCGATTCATCTGATGGTAGGGTTGATGTAATGTTTCAAGATGTTGCCATTGGCGGCAAGGCAGGTCTGCAACAGGTTAGGCTCCGTGAAGGCATACCAGGTACATCTATTGATATCTCACGGGGTACAGATCTCTTGGTTGGCTTTGAGGGTGGTGATCCATCTGAGCCCTTTGCACTGGCATACCTTGATGGTACCAATTCACCCAGCTCTGTGACGATCACTGTTGCTGACGGTGGCTCACTGACGATCAAGGGTGGAAACAACTCTGTGATCAAGATCGAGAGCGGTGATGTAAGACTCGGTGATAATGCCGGCAAGGGTCTGGCAAGACAGGGTGACATGGTCGTTGGTCAGTGGTCTGTGGCTTCACTGACACTGGCTGGTGGTACGATGGCGGGAGCTGCAACTGTTGCCCCTACCATGCCCGTCAAGGTCATTGGAAAGATCGTAACAGCTTCATCTACCGTGAAGGGAGCATAACAGTGGGTCTTTCACTTCAGGGCTCAATTCCCGTACTATCATTAAACCTGGGTGCAAGCCTTGCACTTGTTGGACTTCAGGCGGATGTTGCACGGTTGCAGAATCTGGTATCACAGTTTGCTGAGGGTACGTTGGCATCTGCTGAGCTCAAGGCAGGCGTTGGTGTATCTCCAGCTGATATTCTGGCAGGTATGACTGCCTGGGCATCACTTGATATCATGGGACCAACGCTTGATATTGGAGCTTCATTCACTGCAGATGCAAGTATTGAATTGGGTCTCGTTAATGCAGAGATTGCAATCGTTGAGCAGATACAGGCAGCCATTGCGGCTAGCTTAGGCGTTGGAGGAATTGCAGCATGGACCTATGCCGGAAATGCTCATGGCTTTGGCAGCACACTTGCTGATTCAATCAAAAATGATTGGTCAGAGCCCTCAGATAACATCACATATGCACTCATTGCTGCAACAGAAGATCCCACTGCATGGAAATCAATCAAGCAACTTTGGGATACAGGAGCTGCCGCATACATCACAAGTGCAACAGATAAAGAGGATCTCAGGTATCGCGGAGAGTTGAAAGGTGCACAGTTAAACCTCGGTGCCCAGATATATGATTTTGCAGACCTGCTTGCACAGTTGTATGGTCTCAGAGCAAGCCTTGAAGCACAGGCAGATGCATACCTGGGTATTGGATTGCCAAGTATCAGCGCGGACTTTGATTTGAGCATTGATGTTGAAGCAGTGGTGGCTGCATTTGCAGACTTTTCACTCGATATCGAGTTGCCAGATCTTAACTTCACACTGGGATTGATTGCTCAGTACTCTGCCCTGATTGGCTCGGCAGATGTCTGGCTTTGGAAGGGCAAGAAGGGCGCACTTGGCACAGATTTCAATGCAGCTATCAGCAATGGCCTGCCCAATGGGAGCGGACCGAATTCAGCGATCTATGGTATTGTATTAGCAGCAGCATCCCCAGAAGCCTGGGTCGCATTCTCAACAGCGGGATATGCAGCAGCAGCTCTCCAAGTGTGAATTGACACAGAAAGCATCACAAGATGATTGGTAGGATAACCTATAAGGATAGTAACAATGGCTCTGCGTAAGAAGAAGAGCCCCCGTGATGGCAACCTCACGCGGCCGCGGAGCCTGCTTGCCCAGGTTGAGCAATCATGGGTATACGGATTACCCAATGTTGCTGCACGTACAATACGGGCTGCAATTCTCCAACATGAGCGAGGTGTATTTACCGTCTCAGGTCACCTGTACGATCTGATGCTCCGCGATGCTCGCATTGCAGAGACACTTGACACCCGGGCGCTTATGTTATTCAGCAAACCATTCTCAATTCAGAAGGGATCTGATTCTCCTCGTGCTGTACAGCTCGCAGGTGACATTGCTAAAGTCTGGAAAGAAGGAATCAGTGAGGGTGTGCTCCGCGAGCTCTTCAAGCAGTACATCATGCTTGGATTTGCGGTTGCAAAGATCAACTGGCAACCCGGTGCAATCTGGAAGCCTCAATTGGAGATATGGCACCCCTCATTCATCCGTGTCTATAACGGTCGCTGGTATGCTATCACAGCAAATGCAGGCGAGCAGGAGATCACGTTTGGTGACGGTCAGTGGATACTTCTAACAGATCATCCTCGGGGATACATGGGTGGTGCAATCCGCCAGCTCGCAAATGCATACCTCCAACGTCAGATGGCATTCATAAGTTGGGCAAGATTAAACGAGAAGCATGGCATGCCCCTTCTCAAGGTCAAGGTCCCAGCAAGTGCAAATGGTGAAGACAAGGATGCAATCCAGGCAGACCTAAGCATGATGATCCAGGGTGGTGTTGTGCAGCTTCCACAGAATGTTGACAGCAATGGCTCAAGCTATGACACAGAGTATGATGAAACAAATGCCCAGGGTTACAAGACACACAATGATCTGATAGAGGCCCTGAATGCAGAGATCACAATTGCAATCCTCAGACAAAACCTAACAACGCAGGTCTCAAACAAGGGAAGCTATGCTGCGGCAGAAGTACACCTTGAGGTGCTGAAGGATGTGACAAGACAGGATGCTCAGTTATTCAGAGATGCATTCCGTGAGCAGCTTATCAGACCCATCTGTACAAATTCATTTGATGTGGTGGAAGACAAAGACCTGCCCAATCCCGTCTATGACACAGATGAAGCTCCAGATCTTAGTGAGCAGTTGGATGCGGCCAGCAAGTACCTTGACCTGGTTGATAGACTAAGTGCCCAGGGTCTTGAGATACAGGATAAGGAAGAAACACTTGCTTCGCTTGGTCTTGCAGTAAAGGGTCAACAGGTACCAACATGATCGGTGTTAGAGCAGACATGCAAGACCTGGGACATGTGTTTGATGAAGCAGTCAAGGATGCATTGGTTGCAGTTGGCAAGACAATCAAGACACTGATCCGCAAAGACTTTGATGAAGAGCATGCTCCCGATGGAAAGGCATGGAAACCGCGTAAGTCACCAACCGCGAGCTGGCCAATACTGAATCGGACCGGTCACCTGAAGAATTCATGGCAAGATAGGATCATGGGCAACAGGACTGTAACGGTGGGCTCAACTGCTGCAACTGCGGGATTTCACCAGCATGGTACACGGTGGATGCCCGCCAGACCCATGGTGCCACAGAATGATGAATTACCAGAAGAATGGAAACACAGCATCCTTGATTCAATTGCCCATGTTTTTGCAGAGAGATTTAGCTAATGTCAGACATCTACTGGAATGGTGACTTTGCCTACAACATGGCAACAGTTACATCAAACAAGGAGCTCTCACAGGCACTCCTGCGCAGGTTGATCACACCCCCGGGTGATGTCAGAGAAACGTATGATGGCAGCCTGCTCAATAGTCCTGATTATGGAATCAACCTGCCAGGATTGATCAATGCAGCAATTGATAGCACGTCACCGATCGTGATTGCCCAGAGGATACAAAACCAGATGGAATCAGATGAAAGGGTTGATTCAGCCAGCGTCACTGTGACAAGCACAGGACTGTCCCAGATGTCATTCCTGATCGGTATTACCCCTGCCGATCCTGTTGAGGGGGCATTTGAGCTTGAGATCAGTGTTGATAATGTTACAGTTGATCTTCTTAGGAGCACAGCATAATGAGTACACACAGTGTCGTCAAACTAACGCTTGAGCAACTGCGGACCCCTGTGTCAGCAGATGATGCACTTGCTGACATGCTTCAGGATCTGCAAGACCTTGGATTCACAGCTGATTCATGGCAGGAGGGTAGCATTGTACGTACAATACTTGAGAGTCAAGCAGAGATGGTTAGCCGCATGTCACAGATTGTGAAGACACTTGTTGATCTCATTTACATTGATACTGCTGAGGGTGATAACCTTTCACTCCTTGTCAAGAATCTCTATGATATTACCAGCAAGGATGCAACACCGACGGTGGGATACCTGCAGATATCTGATAGTGCAAATGCTGGTCCGTACACGTTTGACGCAAATGAGCTGGTTGCCCAGGATGATGATGCCACTGTCACGTTTAGCAACACCTCAGCGGGTACGCTATCACTGGCCGCGTCAGCTAGCATTGAATTCAGGGCAGAATCAAGTGGTACGCTCGGCAACGTTGATGTGGGCAAGATCAATTCATTTGTTGTTGCCCCGGCTGGGTTGGCAGTGAGCAATCCCGCATACTCTGGATCAACATGGATCACAGTGTTTGGACAGGACGCAGAGCCCGATGCTGCCCTGAGATCAAGGGCACCCAAGCGTTTCACAGAGGTTAATGGTCTGACGGGTGAATACTATGAATACCAGGCACTAACAATTCCCGGAATAAATCAGGCAAAGGCTGATACAACCAACCCACGGACAACGGGCAGTGTTGACATCTATGTTTGGGGAGAGGGAAGTCCACCAACTTCGGACCAGATTGCGGATGCTCAGGCGCTGCTTGATAAGCACAAGGCCCTTGATTCAGATCCTCTTGTGCGGCCGGCAAGTGCAACTGTGATCAGTGTGACCGGTAGCATCTACGTTGACAAGAAATTCATTACCGATACAGCAAACTCGTTAGAGCCCCAGGTGAAGGCAGCAGTCCAGGATTACTTCTCATCAGCAAGCATGGGTGGTACAATCCTGGATGATCTCAGGGGTTATTTCATCCTCGACGAGCTAACGCAGCGAATCATGGACATCGACTACGTTAAGAAGATCGCATTTATCAACCCTGTGATCGATGTGCAGGTCAATCCGTACAGCGTTGTACAACTTGGTGACTATCTGATGAATTTCTACCTGGTTTGAAACCCTCAGAATGGCACAGAATAACACTGCATGATCAAGAGGCAGTAACCTACCCCTGAGGAGATAGTGTCTCTGTGAATCCCATAAACAAATAGAAAAACCATGGCACTCACATTCAAAAAGCTCTCAAGCACAGCAGATCCGGTATATGCATACCAGCACTGGAAGTCTGTCTTTCTCGGAGACCAACAGAGCCCCGGTCTTGCAAGTGTCACAGTCTCCAGCGCAAGAGATGTTGAAACAAAGAAACCCAAGGGTAAGGATAAAGCAACGTTAACAGATCACGGAAAGAAGTTGTCAACTGTGACGATATCCCTGCACGTCCCCAGGGAAGAGGGAGATGACCTATTCAAGTTTATTGCAGCGATCAGTCCCTCAACACACAGTGTAAAGTCACCCCTGGAGATTGTGCATCCACAGACCCTGATGGCCGGTGTCAAGACAGTGTACGTGCAGGAGGTTGATCTCAAGGGATTCAGTCCGCAGAATGGATTCACTGTTGACATCAAGTGTGTTGAATGGGCAAAGGCACCTTCAAAATCCCGTGTCACAGGTACACCCAAGGCCGCGGGTAAGAGCTCTGGCAGTGGTACCAACAAGAAACCCAAGAATGATCCCGGCAAGGACCTTTCAGACCGTGTTGCAGCAGCTCACGCTGCAGGATTAAGGAGCACAACACTGTGAGTACAGATCCTGATTATAGCGGCTCATTTGGAGGAGATCTCAACATGCGGACACTGGGACATGAGCTCCTGCCAAACGCATTGAAGACCAACATTGCGGGTAAATTCATGGGAGCGCTGCACCTGCAGTGGGACCTTATCATGGCTGCAGCAGAGCAGGCTATCAATTCAAGCTTCATCAATAACAAGTCTGTCCCTGCAGACGCTCTTGCCAGGCATGCAAACCAACGCAACTTCAATCGTTACCCTCATGAGACAGATAACCTCAAGTACCAGAAGGTATTAATTGATACCTGGTCAACTGCAAGCATAGCTGGTACATCTGGTAGTGTTGATACAGAGCTCGCCAGGGCACTGCCTGATCACTACAGTGACATGGAGCTGATGTTTGTTGCAGGGTCTGGCGCTCAAATAAAGGGTGGACACCTTCCCTATTCGTTTGAGGTACCCAGCGATGCAGATAACTACACACGATTTGGGGTGCTGTATGCAAACAACTCATTCACAGATATGGTGCTTGGTGCTCAACCAATGGGGGCTGCAAGTGCTTCATTTGGCTCATCAGATGCCAGTGTTGAGGATGTAACTGCTGCACGTAAGGCAATTGAAAAGACAAAACCTGGTCACACCAAGTGCATGGGTGTATATGTTGGTATATCAGGCACTCCCTTTGCCAACATAGATGTTACCGGCAACCTTGTCTATGATTACATGGGAAATACCCAGGCTGCAATCAGATGGCCCGTTGGTCTAAGCAATGATAGCGTTTATCCAACGCAAATTACAACAACGTCAAGTTTCACAGAGTATGTTGCTCTGCCAGAGGATGGTGATAGATTCACAAGCAGGTCATTCTTCTCAGGTACAATTGCACCATTGGTAAATCGTACAATATATACCCATGATAAGCTTCTGGAGCACAAGCATTTTATTGATTTTGCAAGGTCTGCATCATACGGTGTTGATGATGCAGAGCATTACAATGTGCCCCTTGATGTTGAAAATGCCGATACAATACCTGATTATGAATTTAGCATGGATAATAGTCCGATATCTGCCCTGGGTTGGACACAGCTTATTGATGGATCGGGAGGTTTAAATAACCTTTTCTTTGAATTGATCCCACCCAGGGTGAAGCGCAGTGTCGTTACCGCACTCACTGCAACAGTTGCCCCTGTCGGGGGTCACGTTACATTACCCGCAAATCCACCATCAATAAACGTCTGGGTGCAGGATATATCTGGATCGAATTTCTTTCAAGCTGCTGCAACCCGGACAACAGATCCATCACCATCAGTCAGCAGCTATGAGGCGCCTCATAGCTGGATCATGACACTAAACATACCATTAAATGAAGGCTCTGAGGCCCTGAATCGCTATTTTGTCTCGTATCAGGGTGAATCTGGTACCGGGGCTAAGAAATACACACAGTTGCTTAATCTCAGAGCACAGATCAGCGGAGCTGCATGATGGCAAAGTATTCTCTTCCAGATCCTGCAACATTTTCAGGACAGTTTCACGTGATCACTGATGGTGAATTGGTAACCTCTGCGAGTCTATTCTCAGGCAGCATTGGTCCGATCTTCAATAATGATGCATACAATGAAACATTAATCAGCCAGTATGCTCCGGAAACGCAACAGCTATTTTCAGCCTCTTTGGGCATGCCTGAGGCACCGGCAACATACGACCGTAAGATGTTAAGCTTGAATGCGGTAACTGCATCATACCACGCTATTTCAACAACCGCAGCTAGCATCTTTGGTATTGTACAGAATGACACAAGGTTATTCAACCATGTGATCTTTGATGTTGGAAATCAACTTCCCAAGCAGGGTGAGCTCGTTGGAGTGGGTGTCAAGGTGGTACCGGCCCTTGGGCACACCAGTCTACCAATGCTACCCAGCATTGAGATACTTGGAAATGATGACCCTATCTATACAATTGTCAGACCGGATACATCATCAACAATTACCGATTATGAGACCGTGCATGATATTGAGCTTAAATTCAGTGATTACGGTGTCAACAACATCACATGGAAGGGAGGTCAGACACCCGTGGTCTTCCTGAAGTATTCTGGTGAAACTGATAATTTAGTTGCCGGATCTGCCCTCACAGATGGCGTCATCACAGACGTGTATGCTCTCTTGACAAGTGGATCAGTGACAACATGACAGTATACCTAAGCGGCAGCAATGTAACGCATGATAAGTTGCTCATCCTTGATGATACCGATCTGATCACGAGCTCCAGCATCTCAAGTGGATCTATCGGTCCCCTGATTGATAACACGTACCACAGTGAGACCTTCAGAGATTCATTTGGTGCAATTGAAACGGTGATGCAGCATGCTCAGTACGGTACCCAACAAGGTGAGATCTTCAAGTTATCCCTAACACCCATTACAGCAAGCAACTACGAATTTAGCATAGGTTACCAACTTAACAACCAATATATCGGTCAGCAGCAACAAAAACCTGTCAATACCATGACAGATCCACATGCATTCTGCATGCTTGGTGTAGATGGTCTTCCAAAGCAGTGCACGATCACCGGTTTTGGTGTAAGGATCCAACCAGCGCCACACCCATCTACGAGTCACTTTGGTTATCCTGATATCAATGGTCCAATCATTCAGCTTATCAAGCAACCCATTGGTAGTGGATTTAGTTTCATTGCAAATGCTGTAACGCCAGGTACAATGACACTCACAGAATATGATGCAGGTTACACGCTGGCCACTGTGCTTGATCCAACACAGCAGATCACGATCGGACCGGAAACAACAGATAAATTCATCCTCTGGATCAATGACGAATGGGGTAATCAGGGCATAGCCGGTCTTGTCATCACAGAAGCATATGTAACCCTCAATACAGGTAGCCTGTAACCCTCAGAATGGCACAGAATAACACTGCATGATCAAGAGGCAGTAACCTACCTTTTCACAGAAAGTGTCCCTCAAGGGGGCGGATTAAAAAGAAAGCAAGCATTAACATCATGTCAAACTGGATTTCAGACCTCAAGGGTCCAACACCCATGTCAGCAAGTGCAATCCTTCCAAGAAGGGCAACATGGGAATTTCAACACCCTCTTACAGTAACAGACCGCTCAGTCCCGCAGGATGAGAGACTTATTATCGGTTGGGATCCCGCTGCGATCACCGGATCTGTCAGCCTGACAGGCGCCCTGACCGCTAGCAAGGTGGTAACACCGATCCTGGATACTGCAGTTGATCTCAAGATCCAGAGACAGGGTCTTGATTTCCTCACGCTTGATATTAGCAAGGCATACATGAGTCATCCCATTGAGATGACGCTGGCAAGGAATACAACGACCGTGTTTGATGCAGATTCCAGCTTCACAAGGATCTATTCTCCGGCCGGCAATCAGATGCTCAAGGGTAGTCCAACACAAACAAAGTTAACACTTGCAGATCAGTCTCTGCTTCTTGCTGTCACAGCATCACTGTCTGCAAGCAATAGCATTGTCACGGATGGCACGTATACAAATCCGCTCAACTTCTCTGATAAGGGAGATAATCTCTCAACAACCGGCACCACACCGGCTCGCTTTACCAATGAAATCTCAATTGCATCAAATGGTATCTGGACCGTGGGTCTGCAGGCTGCTGGTTATGATACTGCCGCGGGCAAGGGATACATGTGGGAGGCAACTGCCTACGTGACAAGGGTTGCTGGTGTGATCACCCAGATCGATCAGATTGATGCAACAAGTGACAGCACTGCAGCTGCACCGGTCTTTGATCAGATAGGTCTGGCTTCAGATGCACTTGCAATGAGAGCAAACACAACAACAAATGACAGCATTGCAGTTGACTTTACCGGAAGCGTGGGATCGGCGATCACAAGCTATTACAAGGCATGGGCAAGGCTTGAGTATCCACTTTAATTTAAGAAATGAGAAAAAATGATAGGAAATTTTGCAAGACCCGGAGCGCGGTCATCATTCAGTAGAAATCCTCTCTCGCGGTTGAATCTTCCAAATGTTGTTGCAATTTTCACCCCGGGATTGGCGAGTGAGAGCACAGATGCTGGACCACCTGTAAAGATTTCACAACTCGTGAATCCGTACTATGTGAGCGGTGACCCGATCAAGGGAATCATCCAGACCATCGACCAGAGCACGTTTGCTGACATGCCGGAGCGCGATCTCACTGGCTGGGGCGGCGGCAAGGAAACGATGCTGGGCAGCATTACGGGCAAATACTTCATGGACGGTACGCTGAGTGCTGCGCTCACTCCGCCATTTGGGTTTGCTCTGTTGCTCAATGCAACAACCGCGAGTGGCAAGACTCGTAGGATCATCACTGCCACAGGCACATCTGTTGGGCCGTATATCAATTCCTCTGATAATTTTAACTACTACGATGGTACAGGGCACATCGTATCAGATGCCCCTCTATCAGCAGGTAAGCATATTCTGCTAGTACAGGTACAGGCGGCGACTGTGCAGGCATGGATTGATGGTGTTGTCCAGACTGCGAAGTCTCTTGGATCGCCGACGAATTTCGGCCCTACACTAAAAGTGCTGGCAAATGCTAGCGGTACGGGCAGCTTCTACGATTCACTGATAAAGGCAATTTTACTCTACGATGGTGATTGGACAATAGACGGCACAAGGAGTCAGATTGAAGCGGCCTTGAATGCACTGGCCGGTGGAGGTATCCTCTGATGAATGCTAGCATTGTAACAAGACCAGATATCAGATCTATGACCAAGGCAATCACAATGTTGTATGGGTTACCCCGCAAGGTGAGCCATATCGCCCGCGGAGCTATCGTTGACCCAAGTCCAGGCAATAATTCACATGCACGGTGCTGGATCACACGTCATACCTCTGTTTACAAGCACCCTGCCAATGATGGCAGTGCCACAGACCAGTTTGCAATCCTCGTTACACAGGAATTGCAGGACCTGTGGGCGGCAAAGAAGGGTGCATTATTTACACGTACACAGAGGACATGGATCCTATCTCATCTCAATAACATTAAAGATATTTCAGCATGGAAATATACAGATCCACAGACCGGTGAGAAGTACTTGTTGAAGACAGATGTGAATCTATCAAACCTCATCAAATAACAGCAGAAACAACACATGTCATTACCATCATCAAAGAGCTTTAGCAAACAGGCAATGGAGATAATCAGCTCATCATATGCCACTGTGACGCAGGATAATCCCAGGAATGTATCATGGAGGTTTGGTTTGCTTGATGTGCGGTCAACGGGTGAATACGAGCCTCCAACGATCATGTTTAGACCCGTCTCAATGGCTGTGCAATCCGCAAATCCCACGGGAAATGATGGTACAAACACGGGTATCTTTGACGTTGTCAGCACCTGTGA
>Ga0114931_10005425_pt1 | contig 15755 bp, 10 predicted proteins | sample 2SBtaG_FD_89579 | JGI IMG/M metagenome (GOLD analysis project Ga0114931, IMG submission 89579) | Deep subsurface microbial communities from Kolumbo volcano to uncover new lineages of life (NeLLi) - 2SBTROV14_V59a metaG | ecosystem: Environmental > Aquatic > Marine > Volcanic | place: Kolumbo...
GGATGATGCCTACACCAATCAGACGATGAGTCCGGTAAATGTGGTGTATACGGTGGTGCCGGTAAGCGCATCGGGCTGTTTGGGCGATGCATTGAATGTAACCTTAACGGTGAACCCGGAGCCAACCGCTGCTGCCTCAAATCAAACAATTTGTTCAGGAGCAACAACCAATGTTGTGATATCAAATCCAAATAGCGTACCCGGCACGAACTATTCATGGACGGTAGTTTCAACCAATGTGACCGGGGCCAGTTCTGGAAGTGGGAGTGTGATTAGCCAGGTCCTGACCAGTACATCTGGGAATACACAGGGGATGGTGGATTATACGATTACACCAGCAGCAAGTGGTTGTGTCGGTACTCCTATAACAATAACAGTAACCGTTGATCCAGTACCTGATGCATTAGCCACTCCTTCAGCTGAGACCATTTGCAGTGGACAAACGTCAAGTATTGTCTTGTCAAATCCTAACAGTGTTTCAGGGACAACGTTTGCCTGGACTGTAGCTGTTTCCGGTGGCATAACAGGTGCTTCTTCGGGTTCTGGTAATTCCATTAATCAAGCCCTTACTAATTCAAATAATACACCAGGGTTGGCAACCTATACTATTACTCCAACTGCCGGTGGGTGTTCAGGATTACCGATAACTGCAAATGTTGTTGTAGATCCAACTCCTACAATTGCAACATCAGGTGATGAAACAATCTGTTCCGCCAATTTAACATCAATTACCTTGTCTAATCCAAATTCAGTACCCGGCACAACCTATTCCTGGACGGTCTTTAGTTCAACGAATGTAACCGGAGCTTCAGGGGGTAGTGGAACAGGGATAATTCAGACTTTATCCAGTACAAATGGCATTAATGTTGGTATGGTGACTTATGACATTACTGCTTTCACAGGCGGTTGTGTAGGTAGTAGCACCATGGTTACTGTTACAGTTAATCCGGATGTTAATGTAAATGCTGGAGGAGACCAATTTGTTTGTGAAGGAAGCAATCTTGTTCTTGGGGGAAGCATATCCGGTGGAGTAACTACAGGTGCATGGAGTACCTCAGGAGATGGAATTTTTGATAATACTTCCTTTGGGGTTGGGACGATTTATTCTCCGGGACCTACAGATATAAGTAGTGGCACTGTAGTGATCACGCTCACAGCCGACGATAGCGATGGGCCAGGCGGTCCATGTCCTATAAGATCTGATCAGTTTACCCTGACCATTAATCCTATCGCAACAGTATCAGTTCCAGCAAACTTTGCAATATGTGAACCTGCAGGCATCCCTGTTGCTGGTACGATTGGTGGTGGTGCAACTCAAGGTATCTGGTCCGTGGTGGTGGGTAATGGAACCTTATCGGCAAGTAGCCTGACCGGTTCTACAGTATCGGCTTCTTATGCACCTGATGTATCCGATGTAAATACAAATATTGTTTTGAGGTTGACAGCTCTGGATCCTGATGGACCTTCCGAACCTTGTACTGATATTTTTGCAGATATCACAATAACGATTGATGAATCAGCTAAGGTGAATGCGGGCCCTGATATTTCAGTTTGTGAAAATGCAAAAGGATTATTGAATGCAACAATTACGGGTTCTGTGTCCACTGGAACTTGGACAATAGTTAGTGGAGGAGATGGGTTCTTTGATAATCCCAATAGTGTGGTGACAAATTATAATCCGGGCCCAAATGATAAAATGAATGGTGCAACAGTTGTTGTAAGGTTAACTTCTGCTGATCCGGGCACTACTTGTGGAATAGTGACCGATGATGCGGTGGTCACAGTAAACAAGCTCCCTGAAGTAGCATTAACCGGGTTGTTACCCTTTTATCAGGAGGATGCACCCCCGGTCACCTTAGTTGGTTTTCCAACAATAGGAGGTACAGGAGTGTTCTCCGGGCCTGGTGTAGTAGGTAATCAATTTTTCCCGACTATAGCTCCACTTACACCTGCTGTGAATACAATTTCCTATACGTTTACCAGTTCAAGTACGGGTTGTACAAATGTTTCCACCTTTGATGTAACGGTAAATCCTGTTACAACTATTAACTTTGACCTTGAAGATGCTTTAGGTAATCTTAGCGTCCAGACTTGTGGTGAGGTAGGCCTGGTACGGCTTGTCGGTAGTCCCGATGTAACCACTGGGTTCCCAACTACAGAATTCATAAGTACTGATCCGTTAATTCAAAGCCATATTCAAATCAATAGTGGGACGGGACAATACTTCCTTGATACAGATGGCATTCCAGCAGGTATGTATCCAATCACATACACCTTCACGAATGTTTTTGCTGCTACTACTTCCTTCACTAAGGTTATTAGTGTATTTGAAGCGCCTAGTTCCAATTTCTCAATTGGTAATTTCTGTATTGACAGCCCCATTTTATTTACGGATCTGTCGACGATACCGGCTGGTGCGAATATTGTAAGTTGGGACTGGAACTTTGGAGATAATACCATCAGTAACGCACAGAATCCAAGCAAAGTGTATACAACAGAAGGGACTTATAACGTTTCTCTAACTGTCACTTCGGATAAAGGATGTACTTCTACTTATACTACCCTCGCAACTTTTGGTGCTGTTCCTACCGTTAGTTTTAATGCCACTTCCTTCTGCAATGGAGATAATACCGCATTTCTGGGCTCTGTTGATTGGGGTACTCAAATTCCCAGTGCTATAACAGATTATACCTGGGACTTTGGTGATGGCAATATAGTATCATCGGGTACCAATAATTCAACTTCGCATAAGTATGCCAACTTCCAGGTGTACAATACGCAAATGACAGTGACTACAACTGAAGGCTGCCAGTCGTCCAACAATCAACCCATTGCCATATTTCCTTTTACCACAGTCAATATTGTTACAGAGTATCGAGAAGACTTTGAATCGGGAGCTGGCGGATGGGTCCCTGGGGCAGACATTGCGAGTGATACCAGTTGGTTACTTGGAACTCCTGGAGGTGCTTTGATTAATTCAGCATCATCTGGGGTGAATGCTTGGTGGACCGGTGCAAATGGACAGACCTACTTCAATGGAGAACAGTCTTATGTTAATGCACCCTGCTTTGATATTACCAATTTGCAGCGGCCCATGATATCTATGAATATTTGGAATGATACTCAGGAAGGATTTGATGGAGCGGTGATACAATACTCAATTGATGGTGGTATAACATGGTTTAACCTTGGTGCTGTTAACAAGGGTGTGAACTGGTATAATAAAACGGGAATTCTTTCTAAGCCAGGAGGAGATCAGAATGGATGGAGCGGACAAACCAATCCTTGGGTAACAGCTCGTTTTAACCTGGATCAAATCCCTATTACAAATAGAAATCAAGTTCGCTTTAGAGTTGCCTTTGGTAGTAATGAAGATAACCCACCAGGGGTAAGTCTGGATGGGTTTGCCTTTGATGATGTGGTGATACGGGAGCGAGATCGACTGGTTTTAGTTGAGAATTTCACTAGTTTGACAAATGCTAATTATCCACAAGTAAGAGATCAACATGCGAGCTTTGCAGCTCAAAGACCAACTGACCTGGTTTATCTGAATTATCACATTCCACAGCCAGCAGCTGACTCTCTACAGGATGACAATAAAAGTGAACCTCAAACACGGGCTAATTCATATGGAATTTCACAGACCATCAATTCAGTTATCGACGGAAATGTGTACCTCGGGGGAGCACTGGGTTGGGATTTAGATTCCATCGATCGCAGAGCTCTTGTCGATCCTCAATTTGATATCAGCCTGCAATTACCACCAACATCACCCGATTCTCTGGTGGTTCAATGGGATGTGACGGCAGCCGATACCGTGAAGAACCCCATAATTGTACAAACTGCTGTAATTGAAGAGAAAATTGTCTTGGCGCCGGGAGATACGGCCTTCAATGTTGTAAAAAAACTACTTCCTAATGCAGCCGGATCTTCCCGTTCCGATTTGGTAAGTTTTAATCCTGGAGATACCTACTCAGCAGCAAAACTGAGGTGGTCCATTGATGTGCCTATTTACGATTCGACTCAGCTTGCGGTGGTGGTGTTTGTTCAGCAAAAAACAAATGGAGGACAACCTGGTGAAGTATATCAGGTTGCATATAAAAAAGTTACCGATAAGAAGGGATCAAATGTGATAACCGGTATTGAGGATGTCTACAAAGGAGTTGCTGAGGCAATACAGGTATATCCGAATCCCGTTGAAAACATATTAAATTTCAGGACTTTCGATCGGTTGAGTGATCGGTTCAATTGGAGAATTGTCGATCAAAGAGGGGTAGAACTTGCGGCTGATCAGTTCTATTTCAAAAATGGGCAGTACAGTTTCGACACTAATGCAATACCCAATGGTATATACTATTTAATCATTGGTGTTGACAATACTCCTTTAACATACAAAAAGCTTGTGGTAGTACATCGCTAGAAAGGTAGTTCCTCCAGCTCATTGATGGCTGCCTGGCACTTACTTATCAGGGTATCAACATCTGAAGCAAGATGTTCCAAATTGGAAGCGTCTTTTCCATTATGTTCAACATCCAATGTGAGCTGTTTCAATGAATCAATTCCCATAAAAGCCAGGTTTGGCTTCAGTTTATGTGCCAACAATCCTACCTGGGTCCAATCTTTTTTGGACAGTGATACCTGCATCTCATCCAAAAGTTGTGGTGTTTTTTCAATAAACGACTTAACAAGCTCTCTGATAAATTGATCATCATTGTTACTTAACTTTTTGAGATAATCAAGATTGGTTAGTTTACTACCCGATTCCCTTCTTACTTTTTCCTTTGAAACGTTATAATATTTAATTAGTATCTTGTGTAGATCTTCCGGCATGAATGGTTTTGAGATGTAATCATTCATCCCCACATTCATGTATTTGGATTTATCCCCTTTTAACGCATTGGCAGTAAAGGCAATAATTGGGACATTATTCTTTGGCTTCGGAAAACTTGATCTGATATTTCTGGCTGCTTCAATTCCATCAAGCACAGGCATTTGAACATCCATCAACACCACATCATAATCTTTTTTCTTTAACTTCTCAAGCGCAATAAGACCATTTTCGGCTTCATCAAAGGTGCAACCCCATTTCTTTAACACATTGGCAGCATATAGCCGATTTATATCGTTATCCTCAACGAGCAATACATTCATACCGATGAAATCATCTAGCTTTATTTGAGAACTACTTATCTTTTCAGTTTGATCCTTGCCTTCAAGGAGATCTTTTGCCTGACCTAATCCATAAGGAATAGAAAAAGAAAATTTAGTACCCTTATCCACGTTGCTCACAACACTGATATTACCGCCCTGTAATTCAACAAGTTGTCGGCAGATAGCTAGTCCTAATCCTGTTCCTCCAAACTTCCGTGTAACGCTTTCATCTGCCTGCTTGAAGGCATCGAAGATGGATAAAAGCTTATTCTTTGGAATGCCAATTCCTGTATCCGCCACTTCTATGTCAACCATGACATTTTCCTCGTCCAAGCTATGAATTTTATGGGTAATAGCAATAGATCCCTTGTGGGTAAATTTTAAAGCATTGTTGATCAAGTTTATAAGAACCTGATTTAGGCGCACTGGGTCACCAATCAGTACTTTAGTGTCTGAGCTGCCGGGTTTAAAGTCAATAGTTATTCCTTTCTCATTCGCTTGATATTCAAATGAGTCTATTACGCTCTGGATCTGATAGTTCAGATCGAATCCAATTTTCTCAAATACCAGTTTGCCAGATTCAATAACTGAAAAATCCAGGATGTCGTTGATGATGACTTTAAGATTGTCAGCTGAATGTTTAATTCCATCGAGATATTTTTTTTGTTCAGGTGAGGTTGTCGACTCATTCATTAGATTCACCATTCCCGCAATTCCATTTATAGGTGTTCTGATCTCATGACTCATATTGGCCAAAAACTCTTCCTTGGCCTTTTGAGCCTGAATCAACTCTTCTTGATTCTTTTTGATAAGAGATATGTCCCGACAATCAAGGATAAGTCCATCTATCCCATCTTTTTGTTTGAGATTAATGGAATTGAATTCAAGGTATTTGTAGGTTCCATCAATACATCTGAATAGAAATTCAATATTGGAATTATATTCTTCTTTTTTACTGATGTTAATCTCCTTCAAAAGAGATTGCTTTTTGTCCTTATGAATGTAATCCATAAAGTTTTGCCCTATGATATCCGTATGACCCACAGCATGTTTTAAGGAAGGATTATGAAAAAGGATATTCATATCATAGTCGACAACGAAAATAACATCAGATCCATCCTGGACCACGGTCTTGTAAAAACGTTCTTCCTTGATGTATTTTTTTAGTAGACTATTCATAGCTCATTTCCTTTAATTGTCTATATATTGTTGATTTACCAATATCAAGCACGCGGGCAACTTTAAGTACATTATTGTCATACTTGTCCATGAACATTCGTATTATTTTATGCTCATACTCTTTCATTGTCAATTCCTCCATTGATATTGAATTATCCTGTTTGATAATCCTGAAGGTTAGGTGATCCGCAGTGATCTGTTGATCACCTGTTGCCATTACAGCTGCTAGCTCAATGATTGACTTCAATTCCCTTACATTTCCCGGATAGGAGTAGGCCAGTAGTTTTTCCTTAGCATCTGCTGAAATTGACATAGGGTCCAGATGGTTTTCTTTGCAAAAATCAGTTAAAATAGACGAAGCAATTAGGATAATGTCATTTTCCCTATCTCGTAGGGGAGGAAGGATGATGGGAAGACCTAGTAAACGGTAGTATAAATCCTCTCTAAAATTTCCTTTGTTCACTTCTTCGGAAAGATCTTTATGAGTGGCCGTAATGATCCTTGGATCAATTCTGATGACCTCGTTGCTTCCGATGCGGCTGATTTCTTTTTCCTGGAGAGTACGTAGCAATTTTGCCTGGAGGTTGATGTCCATCTCACCAATCTCATCCAGGAAAAGAGTACCACCGTCCGCTTCTTCGAACCTGCCAATGCGTCGTGTCATCGCACCGGTGAATGATCCTTTCTCATGGCCAAACAACTCGCTTTCCAGTAGGTCCTTGGGAATTGCTGCTATATTGACGGCGACAAATCTGGAATTTGCTCTTGCTGAATTGTAATGAATTGCTTTGGCTGCTAATTCTTTCCCTGTACCGGTCTCACCACTGATTGATACCGTAATGTTTGTTGATGTAGCCTTTTCCAGCAGTCTGAATACCTTTTTTATGGCCTGGCTACTACCCAAAATACTTGATGAGAAATCATATTTTGTTGAGATCTCTCTTTTTAGCTGTTCTAACTCCTTGATCAGGGTGATGTTTTTAATTGCATTTCCAATACTGGTAATAAGCCTGTTTTTGGTTTCATCATCTTTAGTTATGTAATCATAGGCTCCTATCTTCAAAAGATCTACTGCAGTTGAAATATCCTCCTGGCCTGAGATAACGATAACGTGACAATCTGGGTTCGATGCCTTGATTGAGCTTAGAACCTCTTCACCCGATAGATCTGGCAGAGTGTAATCCAGGGTAATGACATCAGGATTTTCGTGTAGCTGGTTTATGCATGACTTTCCGTTTTCAAATGTATGCACTTCATATTCAGGATTTAATTCTAGTACATACTTCAAAAAACGGGTGTACACAGGGTCATCTTCTACCGCAAATATTCGTATGGAGGTGTTCGAATTCATTGGCATGTCTAAGGTATGAATTATGAAGATTTATGTTTAACGCAAATTGGATATATTTCTGTTAAAGAAATGTTTAATATTACAATAAATTTATTCTACAATTTTTTTTAACCATGATAGCCAATTTTGAACAATTAGATAACAATGAGAAAGAACTCATGTATTCATTACCTATTTATGTTGCCATTTTAATTGCAGGAGCTGATGGGAAGATTGACAGTTCTGAGATAAAAAAAGCAACATCAGTTGCCAGTATCAAGGCCACCAAATCAAGGAAAGAACTAATTGAGTATTTTAACGTTGTGAATCAAGATTATGAAGACAAGCTTAAAATGGCCATTGCTAACCTTCCTTTAGGAGTAAAAGAAAGAGAAAAACTAATTACTGAGAAACTGGCTCAATCGAGCTCAATATTTAAAAAACTTGAACGTCCCTATGCTATCAAGCTTTACTCAGCCTTGAAAGATATCGCAAAACAAGTAGCAGAAGCCTCCGGTGGTATTTTCGGCTATATGAGTATTGGTTATGAAGAGTCCAAACTGGTTGATCTAAAGATGATCAAGGATCCGTCGAAGTGAGTTCTCTGGGGAACATTTCACGCAGTATACTTGTGCCGAGCCGTATGGTATTTTTCATGTGGCTCATTTTTTTTATTCAGTTTAAACAGCACTACGATCTGGGCAGGTTTGGCATACTCCCCCGTAAACTTATAGGACTCCCCGGAATACTGCTGGCTCCATTGTTGCACGGTTCTGCTTTGCATATTATGTCCAACACATTGCCTTTATTAATTCTGGGAACTGTGCTCTATTTCTTTTATGGAAAGTTGGGTTCCCGTGTATTTATGCTCTGCTACCTGATAACAGGAGTGTTGGTTTGGCTTTTGTCCAGACCAATGATTCATATTGGTTCAAGTGGTTTAATTTACGGAATAGCTTCTTTTCTTTTTTTTTCAGGCCTTTTTCGAAAAGAATTGATTTCATTGGTTATTGCTATAGCGGTTCTCCTGATTTATGGTGGACTTTTTTGGGGAGTATTTCCAACCATTGAGGGCGTAAGTTGGGAGTCACACCTGTTTGGAGCTATCACAGGGGCGGTGCTCTCCTTTCATTATCGTAAAGTTCAGATTGTTTAAACCCGATCAGTCATCAACCTGGATAGAAATGATTTTATCTCCCTGACTAATCTGATCAATCACATCCAATCCCTTGGCTACTTTGCCAAAGCAAGTGTGTACATTATCCAAATGCTTAGTGTTCTCGCGGTTGTGGCAAATAAAAAACTGGCTTCCTCCTGTGTCTCTTCCGGCATGAGCCATGGATAGTACCCCTCTGTCATGAAATTGATTACCTCCGTCAAGTTCACATTTAATCGTATAGCCGGGTCCTCCTGCACCGGTTCCTTCAGGGCAGCCTCCCTGGATGACGAAATTGGGAATTACCCGATGAAACGTGAGACCATCGTAGAATCCTTTTTTTGCCAGACTTATGAAATTTGAAACCGTGTTAGGAGCATCCTTATCGTAAAGCTCAACTTTCATTGTGCCCTTGTCCGTTTTGATACTTGCTGTTGCCATACGTAAAAATTAAGTTGCAAATCTAGTAATTTGAATTGAATAATATTGTTCTTTTATAAGGTTGAAAAGCCTTGAGCTTAGGAATACATTAATGAGTGATTGACCCTTTCCAAAAATAATTAGATGCTTCGCAGAGCATATCTTTATTGACCTGATCTTGCTTCAACCTTAATACAATACCCTTCAATTGCTTATGCTGAAAAAAATTTTCCATTTTGATCCTTAATTTAGTATTGATCATCACTGAAGTGTCTATTTCCAATAAAAGCCGACTGGTTTTAGAACGAATCTTCGACAAATCCCTGTCTGATGCCATGGTGATTACTTGGAGAGGGATAGAGGTTTTCTGACTAAACGTACTGGGTGAGATTAGGATGGAACCGGCAGGTGTAGAAAGGGAATGATGAATGGTGTAAGATTGAACTACCTCCTTATACAATGGGTGAGATTCAAGAAAATTTCGAATTTTTTGCTGCTCTGATCCTGAGCAAATGATTATATTGAACTTCAATGAACTCATTATATCCAACGTGTTCTCCAAAGCATTCATATCGAGATCTTCTATTATAAGTCCTCGTAGGGGAAACCTTGGGAAATCAATGATCTTATGGGCGTTAAAAATATGTTGGATTTGAGAGGTGTTTTTGGTTAACAGAAACTCCTCAAACAGTGTTGAAAGCCCATAGACCAACCCTTTTTTACCTCCACCAGTAATCCTTATGACAGAATTGCTCACATCAAACCAATATGCCTGGTGATTACCCAATGACTCATCTAGAGTAAGCCGAATGGAAGTTTCTGGAATTTTTGTGCTATAAACATCACGAATTGGCAGTCGATGACCAGTTAGCTTAAGTAGTCTGCTCCTACAAAGATCAGCAATATGACTAGACAGTGAGTCACTAAAATCTGCCATTATATAGGTGTTTTTATCCAAAATGAATTGACCCTCCAATTGCAATGTTTTCTGAGGAGCAGGGCAAAGATCAAGTAAGATATCATGGTCTTCAAGTCTTGTCTGATCCTTACAAGCAAACAGGATGAATAGAAGTAAGAATTGAAAAAAGAAGATCTTCATGATAGATGGTTTTACCAGACCAAAGATATCGAGGATTATGTCTTTGATATGAATTGATCCAAAATCAATGACTCTTCAAACATATTCATTCCATTTTTATTATGAGGCATACGCTAATTCTTTGGCTAACGTTATACTTGCAAATCTTAATCACTATAAGTACCTGGGTACATTTTACATATAAGTCACAAGATGGGAACAATTGTGAAAAAATGGATATGCTGGTTGATCTTCCTTACCATCGGTATGAGTTCATCTATGGCCCAATACAAACAGGAACCTGAAGAAGTGATTCCCTTCTTTATCGACAACGGGCACATAATAATCAGGGTACTGATTAATGATAGTGGTCCTTTTAATTATTTATTTGATTCAGGGGCCGGAGCAACACTAATTGCGAAATCTTTATCCGATTCATTGAATCTAACAGTTTCCAGACAAAAAGTAAACACAGGAGCAGCTGGAGCTCATAAAGTGGATGTTCTAAAAAATATAATAGTAAGAATTGGTAAAGTACAATTGGAAGGAATGGAAGTGTTGGCCTCAAAAACAGGCTTGGAAGACCTTGCTAACGGTGAACCTATTTTAGGAGTAATAGGATACCACCTTCTAAACAACTATGTGGTACGTGTGGACTACAACAGTATGAAGTTGATGCTCTATGACAAATCAAAATATACTTACACTGGGTCAGGCGAATCTATACCGATCACTTTGGTGTACAATATCCCTGTTGCATCTGCCAAAGTAGGTATTAATGATAATAAGATGTTTGTTGGGTCTTTTCTTATCGACACAGGTTCTTCATCTACCATTATTTTTAGTTCGCCGACTGTAGACCACTACGATCTACTGAAATCCCTGGATGAAGCAAAGGAGGTCAGGACCCAATTAGGCACCTCTAACAGAAAAACCAAATTAGTCCAATCTAAAATATCATTTCTGTCACTGGGATCCTCAGCGTTCCATAGTGTTCCGTCCAGTTTTAGTCGATCAGATGTTGGGGTATTGTCTTTGTATGACTTCGACGGTATAATTGGAAACAAAATTCTTGGCCGATTCAACATAACTTTCGACTATCAGAAATCTCGCCTTTACCTGGAGTCCAATGAGTATTATCATACACCATTTCCCGACAATGTTGCAGGACTAACTATACGATTCGCTAACAATAAGCCGATCATTCGAAGCCTGACAGAAGGCTCACCAGCCAGCAAGGCGGGACTCAGGCAAGGCGATGCCATAGTTTCTATCAATGGAAAGCTTGTTGAGGAAATGAGGGGTGATGAGATTAGGGAGATATTCCATAAATACAGTGAAAAATTAAAACTGGTAATCCAACGAGGAAGGAAACTTAAATATACCGAAATTCATCCGGAAAACTCATCATTAAAAGCTCACCAGAGGTAGGCCCTGGAATAATTCCTATTATTTAGCTTGAATGCAAGTACAACTTCATGAGAACCACTTGTAACCCTGTGTAGTTGTGTTGCCGGAAACTCATATGCATAGTTAAAAGCAATATTTTTTGAAAGATAGGTACCGGCTGATAATCCAACAGCTCCAAGATAGGAATAGTGAATACCTGCCCAGGCTACATCCTGATATCGAATCCTCAATGAACCTACAGCTTCAATGGGAGTTTCTTTATTTTTAATAATGAGCAGGCTCGGAGTAACCCATACACCATATTTCCATTTATATCGAAACCCAAAATGTGCCACATGGGTTAAGTTTTCAACTTGATTATTATAAAAATCATTATTGCCTGTGATGTTAAAACTGGCTGCATTAGTAGCAGAATAGCCAAGGAAAAACTGTCGATGATAAATGATAGTCCCAACATTGATATTTATTTGGCTTTTTCTATTAGCTCCGTTAAGGTAGGCTAAATATGTCGCATCGTTTGTAGGGTTGAGCACACTAATTCCTGACGGATCAAATTTATTGTTTTCATAGCCAACAGCAGCACCAACAGACCAAATCAGCTGATTTGTAATTCTTAAATGATATGCATAGGTTACATAGCCTGCAAAATTGGTAAAGGCAGCGTCACTATTCTGAAGTATATAAAAACCGATACCATGCCGTTTGCCTTTACGGTACCCGAACTCATTATCGTTTTCCAGTTCATTAAAGGCATTGGGTTCAAATAATCGTATTCCTTTATGTTTATAATCATTTGACGGGCTTATTCTAAATGCCATATTCCCTGAGAAGTATAGGTTAGTAGGACTATTCTCGAAACCTGCCCATTGCACCCTATAGCCCAGTTTTAAATCGACAAAATCTTCTATGCCGCTATATGCGGGGTTTACAGGTAGTGGGTTCTGCTGAAACTGAATGAATCGATAATCAATTTGGGCATAGACATTTTCAGAACACATTGAAAAACCCATAAAGATCATTATGGTTGACAGAAAAAACTTGATGATATAATTTGGTGACCTATGCATTATAGGATAATGGTTAATGTACCTTTATATATGTCAGATCCATCTTTCAAGTCAATAATATAATAATAGTTTCCCATAGGCAGAACTTTACCCTTGAAGGTTCCATCCCAGGGAGAATATCCCCCCTGAGAACTAAAAACAGATCTCCCTGATCGATCATAAATGAAAATGGTAGCATCTGGGAAGGCTTCAATATCTTCTATTTCCCAGGTATCATTTTCACCATCTCCATTCGGTGTAAAAGCATTGGCAAACTTCACTCCGTCGATTAGCTTCTCGATAGAAATGATGAATTTTTTATCGAGCGAAAATTCCCCATCTGAGGTTATCAATCGGATGCTGTAGGAGTTTTTAACTTTAAAATCGAACATCTCAGCGGTAATGAGATTGTTGTCAGAGTCGATACTGAAAGATGCATTGTCGTCACTGCCTTCTCCGGCAACAAGGGCAAATGTATGTGTGTCCTCAGGATCCAGATCTGTTGCAGAGATACGCCCTACAAAAGTTCCAACCGGTTGTTTTTCCAACACAGATGTGCTAGTTAATTTAATATCGTCCGGAGGAAAGTTGACTGGGTTCACAGTGATTTTAAAGGTCTTCGTTTCGCTTACATTGGAGTTTGGTGGGTCGAAGGCCCCATCATCAGTTAGAGTTACATTAAATATAGCTTCACCATGCGTATGTTCCGTTGGCCTGAATGTTAGTTGTCCGTTAAGGTCTAGCTCGGGGGCCTGTAAGAATGCCAGCGTTCCTGTTACTTGTTGAAAATTGATAGTGAATAAAAGCTTTTGATCTTGTTCATTTGGAGACTGTCCGGGACTGATATTGGTTGCCCAATTGGGTATTGTATAAATAACATCTCCTTCATCTACTACCTGATCAGGACCTATATCAAAGGTTGGCGCATCATTGATAAAATCAACCGAAACGGTAAATGCCTGAGTCAGACTCTTATTGACATTGGGTAAAGTTCCCGGACCATCGTCCTGAAGAAAGATTTCATATACAGCAACTCCATTATAGTGAGGTGTGGCTTGAAATGACAATGTTCCATTTGCATCCACCGACACCGGAATATCATACTGCAAATACGGACCTATGGTGTTTTCTGTAATGACGAAAGTGAGATTTTGCGTTTCTTCATCTGGCGCACCGGCAGATATGTTGGTAGCCCAATTGGGTAAGGAGACTAGCCCAGCATGCTCATCGACTTCTACATTTATACCTTTATTGAATACAGGGGCATCATTAATGGGGTTAATTGTAATGACAAAATCAACATTGGTACTTCTATTGGCATTAGGGCTGGTATTTGATCCGTCGTCCTCAAGATAAACCCGGATGTTGGCTGATCCATTGGCCTGATTTGTAGCTTCATAGGATAAGGTGCCAAACTTATCCACTTTAGGAGGTGAGACAAAGCTCATGAAGGCAGACTGACTCATGATTTCTGTTGTGAAGGTGAGCTTCTGGGTGAACTCTTCCGGGTTGGGCCCTGCCGAGATACTCATAGCCCAATTGTTAATCGTTTGCATTCCAGCCTTTTCATCAACCGTTTGATCGGCTGAAGGGACAGAAAAAGTTGGAGCAGAATTAATGAAGGTAACATTGACCTTAAAAGAGGTAGCTATACTTTGCTGGCCATTGGATAAGTCTTTTAACAGTACGGTGATTGTGGCCACCCCACTTTTGTCTGCCGCTGGTGTAAACGTAAGTGTGCCTGAAGCATCAACGACTGGATCACCACCTGCGGCAAACGAAAGGAATCCGCTAAATCCAATATTTGTAATCTGAAAGGAAGGTGTGGTAGCCACGATGTTGGTTGCCCAATTGGTAATTACGGCAGGTCCTGAATTCTGATTTACTGTTACATCCCCTCCTGATGTAAAAGAAGGTTGTGCCTGTACTTCAAGAGCAAATTGAAGAAACAGTAAGCCAATTAAGCAAATCCTACGTATCAAATCTGTTTTACACGTCTTAAATAAAGCGAAAATACCGCCATTTTACCTACTTTGCCACACTTCCAACGGGATATGACAACATTTATTCCCAAAATCAGGTGAAATGTAACCTAATTTCTAGAGTTCCCACATATACCATAAAAGGAGGAGAATGGCTAGAATGACCATCTATATTAATTACCCCATGTCCTTTCGAATTAGCCTTCTGAAGCCTGAAGGACTATGAAATGCCTCATAATTGCTTATGAATTTATCAAAATTCTTGTACCGCGGAATGATCTTGTAGCTGGGATCCTGCTTATCGATTTGTAAGACAATTTTCATATAATACTGAGTTATAGTAATTTGGGGCCCTGTTGACGCAGCTTTTTTAGCCACTATAAGTCCTGATTTTTGCATTTACTTAAGTGTTATTGAGAAGATATAGAATTCCTTTAAAACTTTGTTCCTCAAAAAAGCTGAGTTCAATTACTTGTAATTCTTAAGGTGAAAGGATCAATAGCAATTTGGGAAAAATATCATAATGATCAACCTGATCATCATTAATCCCTCATTCTGACATAGCTGTAGGCTGTATTCCCGGATGCTCACTATTCTTGGAAGTCTAATTGAAGACCGGAAAAATCGGTTGATTTCATTTATTGCTGTTCTATATGACCATGCAAAAAAGGGCACCCCTTGGTTCTTAACCCGGAAAATTCAACAGAATATTCCATCCAGTGGGCTGCCAAATGTTAAATTATTGATAATCTGTTCATTAGGTTTCAGATAAACTTTATTTATAAAAAACATAAAACCCAAATATGGGTATTCAGTATTAGGCAATATGCAGGGTTATCCCTTTCATAAGTAATTAATAATCAATAATTATCAACCATTTAACCCGGATTATGCGATAGATTTCGTTATGAGATTCAAAAGAACAAAGAATCAGCGAGTTATGGATGCAAAGCATCCCTTGGGGATGGTTAAAGACATAGTTCGAACAAAGTGGCTGATTCAC
>Ga0114931_10005426_pt1 | contig 15753 bp, 15 predicted proteins | sample 2SBtaG_FD_89579 | JGI IMG/M metagenome (GOLD analysis project Ga0114931, IMG submission 89579) | Deep subsurface microbial communities from Kolumbo volcano to uncover new lineages of life (NeLLi) - 2SBTROV14_V59a metaG | ecosystem: Environmental > Aquatic > Marine > Volcanic | place: Kolumbo...
ATGTTAAAACAATCTGTATTTGCTTTCTTGCCGTAAAATTGTTTGCTTACTATGTTGATTTGATATTCGCTTTTAAAGATGTGTGGGTGGATTTAGAAATTCTTTGCGAAATGGCCGTGGGCATTTTGCGGGCACCAGTAGTGCGTTGTTGTGCGTTGTAGAGCAATTTGTCCAATGGGTGTCGCCGTAACTAATTGATAATTAATGGATAATAATAGAGCTATAAAGCTACGAACCAGGCGGTCGGGAGCTCGAATCTCTCCGGGCGCGCCATTTCAATGTTGTAATATCAATGGCTTAGAGATTTTTCTCTGGGCCGTTTTTATTTCTGATTTACTGGGTGTGTCGGATAATGTGCGAACATCTTCGGACAATTCTTTATTCCTGACGATCCGATCAGCATCTTTTGCCAGGTGCTCAGGTGCAAGATGAGCGTATCCCTGCACCATTCAAATGTCAGACCAGCTACCCAGTTCTTGTAACACAGTAAGCGGAGTTCCCGCTAAATTCCCATGGCTTGCAGTTTTGTATATCTCGCCGCCGTGGTGGACTGGTATACTTGACGTCTCTTGCCATGGCGCTTATCGATCACCATGGACGTGCAGTTTTGTTTGGATGCGGTGCAGGAAGCCATTGATCACTACGGCGTGCCGGAGATCTTCAACACAGACCAAGGTAGCTAATTCACTAGCCTCGCATTTAGCAATTTGCTGAAGGAGAACAACATTCGTATCTGCATGGGTGGCACTAACAGTAGGTGCTTTAGGCGAACAGTAGACGCTTTAGGCGAAGGCTGCTGGCGAGACAACGTCTTCATCGAACGACTGTGGCGAAGCATCAAATACGAAGAGGTTTATCTCAAGGCCTACGAGTCCGTCTCATGATCAGATTTCCGGAACCGCCTCTTTGCTGCTCCAGCTACGTTCTTTGCGCAGTTGGCCGGCAGTGAAGCGAAGTGAACGGTTTGGCTTCGGCCTGCGACCTATCCTGCAAACACGAAATGTAGAGCGTTAAGAGGAAAAAAATGAGAGGTCTTTCGCGCGTTGTATTATTGACTGCTGTGGTGCTGTTTAGCGGTGGTGTGACGCTGGCCCTGGCGGGCAAGTCTCCATCCGTGTCCCCCGGTTTATTGTCGCAACCGGTTCCTGGCGTGAAGTCGGGGCAGACAAAATCGTACCACTACCAGGCCGTCACCCGTGCATCGGTTAAAAAAACGGGATTGGTACGCGCCGGCGGGCTGGCCTGGCAATGCCGGGGCAAGCGTTGCACCATCACTGGACCATGGCCGAATCCTACCGTCAATGCTTGACGGGCATTGGCGCGACAGGTGGGATTTATTCGGTCATACGGAAACAAAGACAGAAATCTCTCCAAAGCCCGGTTGAAACGGTGTAATGCCGGTGTCGTTGCAAAATCAGCATCGACTATCAGAAGCCCTGCTTTGTCATCCCCAAAGCTTGTTGCTCGTTCAGTGCAACCTTCGGTGCCTCCGGCTAAAGTGGCCAGGTCTGCAAAATTATTGCCTCCCGCCTTTAATGCAGCAGCAGTGGTTAAACATAAAAAGGGTTTCGCGGTCGTCAAAACTACCCGTAAACCGGTATCTGCTTTAGCCGGGCCTCCACGGACGACGACTCAGTCGGTTAAGTCCAAAGGGGGGTTCTCACTGACAAAACCACCCTCAGACAACATTCCCTCTGCTGGGAAAAAGCAGCCGCTTGAACGGAAAATAAGTGAAAAATTATTCGCACTGGAAAAGAAAAAAGAATCTGAGGTTGATCGTAAAACCGGGGAGATGCAAAGCCTGAGTAGTGGCTCTGGGAGAGCGGGGACTACGCCACCCCATCGCGGAGGGTTTGCCCCTGTGTCGCCGCATACTGCTGGGGGCGTGACGGTGACAGCAGGACGGGGCGGCGGCGGTTTTGCGCTGGCCGGCATCGCTGGGCAAGTGCATGTGTCCAATGCATTATCCCGCGAACAGCTTGCGCGCATATCTGGAGTTCAGGATATATGGGCAAATTATAAACGTGCCGTGGAAGAAAAACGGCGACAAGATGAGGCCAGGGCTCGTGAAAGAATAGAGAGAGAAGCGATTGCCGCTCGTGGCTTTGTAGATTGTGATGATACCGATGCGAATATCAATCCCAATAGGGATGAAGTTTGTGACCATAAAGGCAACAACTGTGATGGACATGTTGATGAGGGCGTAACAATACGGGTCTATGCTGATGTCGATGGGGATGGCCATGGTGACCCAGCCCAGGAACTGGATACTTGTCAGGTTGATATTAACAATGCTCCACGTGACCTGGGTAAATTCCTGGTGCCGCTTAATAATGACTGTGACGATCATGACCCCGACCACTGGCATGACTGCGCCACGGTGGAGACAGGCAGATGAAAACAGGGGAAAGTATGAAGAGGCAAATCAAACATTTTACGGTGGTGCTACGCGTCAGCCTGCTGTTCATGGCCTGGCTGGCGCAACCGGCCTTTGCGGAATACGGTCAGTCGTGTGATCGAGATGCGCAGTGTGATGATGGGCTGTTTTGTAATGGTGTGGAACGATGCGTCAGTCATGAGTGTGTCTATGGATCACAACCCCTGCCGCGCCACAGGCTGCCCGGCAGCAGCCCCTCAATCAGCTGGCGCTGTGACGAAGATCAAGATCGTTTTGTGCTACAAGGCGCCGATGCCGATGGCGACGGGCATGATGCAATAGATGCCGGTGGTGATGACTGTGATGACAATGATCCGAACAGATTTCACGGAAATGTAGAAGTCTGTAATTACGGCCGTGGGCATGACGAGGATTGCGATCCTACGACGACAGGCTTCGATGATAGAGATGGTGATGGCTATAGCACGGCGAAATGTTTCAATATTCAGCCGGACGGCTCCCGTTTGTACCCAGGCTTTATGGGTAGAAGCAGGTAGCAGGCACGGTAGAAGCAGCTCGAAGGACTCGATTGATTTATAAGGAGAGAAGTGGCCAGCCTCCTTTCCTCTGCTTGCGTAATACATAACGCAAAGTCGTCAATATGAGAAGTATCTTAACGCAATGTAATACGATGAAGAATGAACGGGAGTATAGTGAAATGAAACTGAAAAAAACAATCTGCTCAATCGCACTGATGGGAAGCCTGGTCTTGGCAAGTGCGCAAGCCGCCTACGCGGATGTGACCGTGGTTTATAAAATGACCTCAAAAAATGGCGGTGGGCAGCAAACTATTTACTATGCCGACAAACAACATGTGCGTATGGATATGAGTGGTGGAGCTGGTCGGACCATGACGATGCTCAAGCGGGGTGACAAGGTATATGCCATTACCGGTAAAGTGGTTCAGGATTTGTCGCAGCTGTCCCAGATGATGGGGGCGATGGGAATGGGCAAACAAGGTGGGAATAAGCCCCAAGCGCCGATCAAGTTTGAGGATACCGGAAAAACCGAAACGATCGCCGGCCTGCGTGGCAAGGTGTATCGTTTTGTAGAAAAAGGAAAACGGCACGAAGTGGTGCTCGCGCAAAATAAGGATTTGCAGAATGCCGTATTGGGTATTGTGGAAATTACCAAGGCCGCGACCAGCATGATGCCCTTCGATGCAACCAGCCGGATTCAACAAGACGCCTCGATAAAAAACATGGCATTACTGCGCCTGGATAACACGTTAATTTTACAGTCGATGAATACTCACGCAGTGCCTGCCGAGACGTTTAAACTCCCGTCTAAGCCACAGCAAATGGGTGGTATGGGTGCGCTGATGAAAGGGGTTTTGGGGAACTAGTATTTGATCCTGAGCGGCGAATATTTCGTGAAACCTATTTGTTAACGGTCTGCTTTTGCTTGTGCGTCTGTTTGTTCGTGATGTCTGCAATGTCAATGGCGCGAGGCAAGATACCAAACTTGGTGCCAGTGATCGTCAATGCCAACCAGGGAGCCATAGAGATCAGGTATCTCGGCGATGTGCCGGCGAAAAGCCAAGCCAGGTTTTTGTCGTCTGTTCGGTCAGGTATTCGGGGCGGCACGGTGCGTCCTGCGCCCACGAATTGAATTTGCCGGTTTCATCGAGAAGTGGAATAGCCTGTCTTATGAAGCCGACATTCTGCCGGGGACTTACGATCTTATGATTCGGCCGCTTGAATGCCATCTGGAATCACTGGAAGGGGTGGATGTGTTTCATGGTGGAATATCCGGCCCCAAAGTCGGTACTCGCCGGGTTCGGGGGGTTGATCCTGTCATTCTACGCAATGTCCGAAAAAAAGTGGGACGTTCAAAAGAACCGTGACGTTCACGACAAAATAAACAGATGCGAGGAAGCAGACTGATGCACTGGAATATAAAACGATGGGGGATGGCATCGTTTGCCATGGTGCTCCTAACCTGTCTGGCAACATCGCTGGCGCAGGCGAGTCGTTTGCTGGATGAATTCCAGGTGCAGGACACCTGTGGTACTGACTATGCGGATAGACTTTCTTCCTGCACGCCTTTTCGCTGTGTCAAACCCAGCCCAATGGCCATGATGCTCGGCTTTCCCTCTGAAGCTGAACTGAAGAAGTTGCCACCGAAGCGTCAGCAGAAAATGCGGGCATCAATAGCACAGGCAGAGAAGAGACTGAAAGCGATGTCGCCGCAGGAATATGCTGCGATGAAAGCCAAAATGACCTCGACGCTTGATATTAAGGGCTAAGATTCAGCGGGGCGCTGCCAGACGTCGACACTGGCGATACCGGGACAGCAAATGGATTGTTCGCTGGATAAAACGATGCTCGGAAAATTTGTTGACTATACCCGGCTATCCGCAAAGGCGGAGCACATTCAGGTCAAAAGCGAATCACGCCTCATTGGTGCCAAAATGGTAACCACTCAGGTGGATGTGATCGATGGTAAGTCCATGTCCAACCCGTGGAAGGAAGCACTGGATCAAGGTAAGTGCAAACTCATCGAAGGCGCAACTCCCAACAAACACACGCCTGGCGCCCTGGCTGCGCAGTCGTCGGTAAAAAATACGGGAAAAGACGTCAACACACTGTTCATTCTCGATGCCTCCGGCAGCATGTGGGGGCAGATCAATGGCAAAGCTAAAATTACCATCGCCAAACAAGTGATGTCGAAACTGGTGCCGGAGCTGTCAGACAAGAGTCGCATCGGTCTGATTGCCTATGGCCACCGGCGCAAGGCGGACTGTAATGATGTCGAGGCGCTAGTCCAACTGGGCGCTAACCATAAACAGGCTGTTTTGAAGGCGGTGCAGGGATTGAATGCCAAAGGCAAAACCCCGCTGACCCGTTCTGTAAATCGGGCATTCAAAATGCTGCAACGGGAGCAGCAGCCGACAACAATCATCTTGGTCAGTGATGGTATTGAAAGCTGTCAGGGCGATCCTTGCGAAACGGTAAAGGCGGCAAAAAAATACGGCGTTAAGTTTATCATGCACACCGTGGGTTTTGGTCTGAGTAAAAAAGAGAGCGCACAACTGGCGTGCATGGCCAAGGCAGGCGGAGGTGAGTATTTTCAGGCTAATAATGCCGAGGAATTACTCAAGTCCACCCGTAAGGCGATGCAGCCCATGGGAACACTGAAACTCACCGTGAAGCTTAATGGTCAAGTGAATACGCTGATGTATCGTGTTGAAGATGCAAAAAGCGGCAAGCTTATTCAACAACCGGTATTACCCACGGCTTCTGGCATGCCCATTCGACTGCCCGGCGGGCAATATAATGTATTTGTTTCACCGGCCGGAATCGGTGGCGCCCGCGAACAAAAATTATCACTGCACATTAAAGCCGGTGAAGTTATCCGAAAAACGCTGGTGTTTGGCAAAGGGGTATTGCGCCTGACGGTAACCATGAATGATAAGCCCGCACATGCCCATATCCATGTGGAAGATTCCACCACGCACAAGGGTGTTTATGAAAGTTCTGTCTTTGGTTATGACACACCATTGAATATTAATCTTGCGGCAGGGAAGGTGGATATCGTGGTGGAAGTGGGTGGGCGCGAGGTGCGAGTGCAAGGTGTTGCGATTGTCGCTGGTAAAACAACAAAGCGGATCATTCCGATTGAGATGAAACCTGTCGTGTCTGCTGCTAGCGATGACGGAGGGATGGAGCAGAATATCGACCGCCCCGGTGGTGGCGATTTTCGTCATATCATCCCCGCAAAGGATGACCCGGCGCTGTGTCAGCGAGCCTGTCAAGACGATACACAGTGCAAGGCCTGGACTTATGTCAAACCCAACACCGTACAGGGAGCGAATCCCAATTGTTGGTTGAAAAGCGGAATACCTGCCGCGGTGCATAACGGTTGTTGCGTATCCGGTCTGAAGCGCACGAAGAAATAGTGAACCGCTTGCCTTGCGCCTGCGACACAGAGGTATTGCTTCAGTGTTTATAGAGATAATGCTTATGAGCTTTTACAAAACGCACACATCTACCCGCTGTTTATTGTTAGCGGCGTTTTGTCTGTTGCAGATCGGCCAGGTGAGTGCGGCCGACAAAAAGCCCCTTTCACCAGCCCGGCGCTTGCAGGTACCGCAGAGCGCACCGTTGTTGCAAGTGCCTGCGGCGAAGCGGCCGCTGGTGTCACCAAAATCATCTCCACGGCCAATCGCTCCCGCTGTTACCCCGGAACCGGTTCGAAAGGGCATTAAAGGCAAAGCCCCAATACTTGCACCTGCGCGCGAGGCGTTATCCGGTTCGAGGCAGAGGACGGTGGCGCCGAGCCTGCCATCGGTGCCACTGCGTCGAGCACCGGCGCTCGCCCCGGCGCGGTTAAAACCTCGTCACGGGGGGCTGGCGCCAACGACGTCTGCCGGCCGGCATCCCGTGCGACCGGCAAAACCACAGCGTACCGTGCCTGCTCCCGCCGCCACCCGCACCCACGGCAGGCAGCCTGGCTTTACGGCTGTGCAACGCGGCCGACGTAGTGGTGGGTTGTCCGGGGGAGGTTTTGCAGGCGTCGACAATGGCCGCAAGACGCCACGGTTGGGGGCCGATGTACCAACGCCGCCAGCGCCTTCAAACGGTAAAACACCTGACGTCCCCGCGCCACCACCACCTTCATCGGGCAAGGTGCCGGACAGTTACGCCGATGCCCCGGAACCCCCGGCATCCAGTTCCGTTCGAACCGCTGCGCCCAGGCCTGCTGGCAATGGCTCGATCACCCGTAACAATGGCGATATTGTCCGTGACGAGAGTAATGGTTCGAAAACCACTCGTCATATGGACGGTAGCACCGAAACCTTTGATCGTAACAATGGCAGTCTGCACACCGGTTCGGGCATCAAGGTGTCACCGGCTGCCGATGGCGGGACTTATGTCAACGACCCGCAAACGGGAACCAGCGCCCATTTTGGTGGTGGCTCTGTTGAGCGTGAGCCGGGCGCAGACAAGTACAACCAAGCGGGTGATATGCAGGCACCGGATGGCGCCTATTCTTTCAGTGACAAGAATGGCTCAACCACCATACGCAATGCCGACGGCACGAGCAGTGTCTGGCAGTCCGATGGCAGCTTTTTAGAAACCGGCCCGGGGATGAAAACCCATGCCACATCCGATGGCGGTACAGATGTAATCGATCCATCGGGCAGCGTCACGGCCCATTTTGGCGGAGGGGAAAGCACGACTGAGCGAGGTCGGGCTAAATACATCGGTGGCGGTACGGTGCAGGAACCCAATGGTGACAAACACCGCGGCAAAAAACCGGAAAGTGATGACAGTGATTCTGCGGACGACAGTTCGGATGACGAAGACAGCAGCCGTTCATCTGATGGTGACAGCGATTCCGGCGATTCGTCGGATGACAGCTCGGATGATTCGTCCGACTCCGACAGCAGCAGTGATGACAGTGCCGACAGCAGCGACGATAGTGATAGCAGCGACGACAATACTGATGACGATAGTGGCAGCGATGAATCTCGTGTCGGCTTTGAAGGGGGGCGTGGCAGCGATGGTGGCCCCACGCCTGCCGCCAAAGCCACAGTAGATGACCGTGTCGCGCGCATGAAAGGTGAGAAGCGTGATCCCGAATCCCCGGACGATGCCGAACCCGGCAATGGGGCTCGGCACCCGACAGCGTCAGTCAACCCGGCCCGGGTGGCAGCCATCGAGGTTCGCCATTGGCGCGACCCAGCGCGGCGGGACACCAGCCGCCGGTAGCGGGGGTCGTGGTGCCGCCCTCAAAAACCCGCGCTTCGGTGGGGGGCGGTGACTGCTTTGATTCGGCGGGTTGTGACAATGCCCCCGTTGGTGGCTTCAAACTGGATCCCATCGATCGCGCCCCGGTAACCAACCCCGGTGGTCACTGAACGTCGGGGGTCTGCGCCCGGGCAACATTTGCAGTTAGGCAGCATGCGGAAACGATGGCTAACGAATAAGTCAGACGAGATGGATTGGAAAAAGCCGGTAAATCATTACACATTCAACACGGGCAACGACGTCGGCCTCGCAGGTCGGGCGCAGGCCTTTTTAACTCCAAGAGTGACAAATGAAAACACAAACAATCATTACAGCCCTGTTTTTATCCGTAGTCTTCCTGGCTGTGCCCTACGCACAGGCAGGTGCGGGCTATGGAATATTACAAGCGACATTAGCCAAGCCGGTAAAATCGTCAGGCGTTGTACGTATAGGAATGACGCAATGGCGCTGCCGTTGAACTCAATGCGGGACCAAGGTGCGGACAAACATCAACCTGTTGAATGCCTGTAAATCATTGGTCAGAAAAGTGGGCCCCGTCAGACGCTTTGGTTTTAGTTCGGCAGCGACAAAAAAACCAAAGCCGGCGGCGAACAAGAAGCCAGGTAGCATTACGGGTATTGCAAGACCTCCAGCTGCGACAGATAGACGCGCTTCTCTTGCCGGTGCGAAGGCGCTAATGAATGTTATGTCCTGTAATCAGAGTGCGCAGAATACAGGCCGGGATATGTTAACCACACATCTGCAAAGCGAGATAAATGCCCGCAGTCAGGATGTCACCACGGGGACGCAGATGATGAAAAATGTGAATGATTCACGGGCAGCAATTCTGCGTAATATTCGTTAGCTCGCTGTTCAGTGAAGCATTACCGCGCTCGTGGCCGTGACGGTGGCCCTGAACCTGAGGCGAAGCGCACGGTGGATCCGTTCGATCGTGACCCGGTAACCAATCCCGGGGGATGAAACATGTTCGGTATTTATATAACCTGAATCCGTAGGTTCATGACGGCGCCGAGCACAGGCTCTTGATTCCACAGCGATTTAAAAAATGCCCGCTTAACCTACGGGTGAAGCTAAGATTTTTTAATTCCACTGTGGAATCAATATCATGCACTCTGCATCCGCCCTGAACCTACGGATTCAGGTATAAAGTAAGAAAGGAGGGATCATGGGAACGGTTTATCGCAACGCACTGAGGCGCCTTGTCTTGTGCGCACTGTGTACGGCCTGGGTGCCGGCCAGTGCTGCCTGGCAGCCGACGTTGGCCGCAGCAAAAAATACGAGCTATCGCGAGGCGGACGAGGCCTTTCGCATCCATGTGCCCCCCGAGGTATCCGTGGCGGAATTACAGACCCTGGCATTGGAACTGGATGCCATCGATGTCACGGCCATGGTAAAGCGGGACGGGGAGTACGCTGTGTACACCCCGCTCAAACCGCTGTTGCCGGGGAATCATAGCCTGCGGGTGGTGGAGTACGCCGAGGATGGCAGCATTCTGGAGCTGGGCTTCTGGACCTTCGAGGTGCGCCAGTCGGCACTGTTCCGCGAGTACGCACTGGCGGCGGATACTCAGCTCACCGCCGGCTACCGGGTTGCTGACCACAATCTTAATGAACCCCTGCCGGGGCGCTTGCAGGGGCAGGGCAGTAGCCAGGTGGGTTTCAGAGCCAGCAGTGGTAACTGGCAGACCCAGGGCCAGTTTGATCTGATCTATAACAGCCCCAACGACAGTCGAACAGGAGCGCGCAAGCTTGATGCCGGTGAGTACCTGTTTTCCAGCGGCAACACGTACGCCGAGGCTCGTGTCGGCCACCAAACGGTCGGCAGCAGCAGCCTGGTGGACAATTTCCGCCGCCGTGGTGTGGCACTGGTGGGTAAAATGCCCGGTATCAATTCACAGGTGACGGGTTTTTCCCTGTCCAGCGAGGATGTGATCGGTTTCCGCCGGGGTCTGGCCATCGGCGATTCGCAGCGCCGTGTCGACGGCATCACCATCGACAGCAGTCCGCTACCCAACCGGCCGCAGGCGCTGTACCTGAGTGCGACCCGCCTGCAGGCGCAGGGCAGTGATACCTCAGGGCTGGTGGCCGGTCTCGGTGATGGTGGCTCGAGCAAGGGCACGGCCTGGTCGCTGAGCGCCGACAGCCAGTTGCTCAATGATCGCCTGCGTCTGCGCGGTGAGCTTGCCCGCAGCGATTATGACTTTGATAGCGCCGACAGCCTGGCCGCTGAAAACGATACCGCCTACAGCCTGCTGGCCTCTTTCGCTGACAGCACCCGCAGTGGCACCAACTGGAATGCCGGCGTGGAGACGCGTGAGATCGGTACCTTTTTCAAGAGCCTGGCCAACCAGTCGCTGCCCAGTGACAAGCGTCTGCTGCGATTCTTTGGGGGCGCCCAGTGGACGACCCTGGGGGTACAGGCCTCGCTGGAGCGACAAAAAGATAATGTCAGCGATCTCAAGGTATTGCCCCGTATCAAAACCTCATTGAGCATGCTGAGTGTGAACTGGGCGCCAACCCAGACCGCGCCGGTTGGCTGGCTGGGGGCGCCCAGCCTGGGGGTCAGCCTCAGTCGCCAGCAGCAGGATCAAATCTACACCCCAGCAGGTTTCCTGCAAGCACCGGCGGACAACACACTGAATCAATGGCAGGTTTCCGCCACTTTCAGTTACGCGAAGGGAAATTGGGGGCTGACCCTGGGGGACAATCGTTTCCGTGACCGCGCCAACCTGCAAGACGACACGGACACCCGCAGCCTTTATTTTGATAGCAGCCTGAGTCTCGGTCAGCGGGTTAGTCTGAGCCCATCGGTGCATGTCGACCGCACCGAAGATCTCGATCTAAAGCAGACCTCGTCCGTGGTGACCTATGCGCTGCAATCCACCTTCATCCTGCGTCCGGACAAGCTGGATGGCGCTTTGGATCTCAATTTGAACCAAAATCAGACCTCTGACGACTCAATCGATAACAACACGCTGACCGCGAATGCCGCATTGAACTGGCACCTGAAACCCGCACACCCTAACCGGCCCGGCTGGGATCTTGGGTTCAGCGCCCAGTACAATGACCAGACCGACAATCGGGTGGCGACGAATAGCATCGATATTTATCAGGCATTTGTGACGCTGACGGCCGTGCTGCCGTCACGCGCCGGACAGGCACAGTAAAGGAGAGAAGACGCACATGAAAAATTTCCGTATTCAACCGATCCGGGTTTTCATCCTGCTGCTCACGTGTCTGCTGGCATCAGTGGCACAGGCACAGCTTGGCGCGATTAGCGGCAGCAATATCCCCGCGCAGCTGTCGATTACTACAACCGGCCACAGCCAGATTAGCTGGACGGTGGTCGAAAATGTCGGCAACCCTGGACCTACCGGTGTCAGTTCCAGCGGCGGCGTTTTCTTTGCGCCCGACAACAGCCTGCTCGGTAACGTGAACAAAACGTTGCAGTCCAGCCGCAATGCGCCGGTGTCCGGCGCCACGACCTTCATACTCGGTGAATCGCTGACGATTCCGCAAAATGTGATCCGCCAGGCACAGAAAAAAGGCTTTAGCAGCTTCGCCTACATACGGCAGTTCACAGATTTTCCGGACAATTCCACACAGACCGCAACCGTCACTTTTAGCCTCACCGGTGGCGCCGGCAGCGGGTTGTCGATTCGTCGGGTGGCCATGGAATTTGACGACGGCCGCATCAGCGCGGTGCTGGCGCCCAACAGCCAGCTGCATGCTCGCGCCCAGGTCAGCTACAACGGCACCGGCCTGCTGGAGTATCGCTGGGAAATCGCCCACCCATCCAGCACCCTGGGACAGCCGGTATTCACCCCGCTGGTGAGTCGCAAACAGTACCTGCTAACGGGTGAGCAGGTGGTGCTTCAAACACCTCGCCTGCCTACCGGACAGACCGGTGATTACCTGCTGCGCCTGCAAATCGACAAACCAACCCCTGGCTTCAATATGCCGGTCTTGCGTTACAGTGTGAACAACAGCAGCCAGGTTCTACCTGAAACCCGTGTATTGCCGTTGTCGGTTTCACGCCCGGCGACGGATGCCGTGCTCGCAGCGAAGACGGAATTTGCCTGGCAGCCCATCAACGGCGCCGTCGCCTATCAGTTGGAGATCTACACCCGGCCGGTGCGTGACGCTGATTTACCCGGTACTACGGCGCAGCCACCGCTGACGGGTGTGCTGGTGCCTGCGGCGAAGACCCGGTTGACCGTGGGCAGCCTGTCGCGCGCCCATTTGTTGTCGGGCAGTGACTATTACTGGCGGGTGGTGGCCTTGTCGGACAAGGGCCGGGTGATGGCGCGCAGCGACTTCCGTCGCATTCGGCTGCCATGAGCGATGAGTCACTACTGACGGCGATCGCCAACGGAGACGAGCAGGCCATGCAACGCTTTTTCAGCCAATACGCCAACGATGTCTATCGCTTCGTCATGGGACGTTGTGGCGACAGCCACTTGGCCAGCGACATCCTCAATGTGGTGATGCTGGACGTGTGGCGTCAGGCCGACCGTTTTCAGGGGCGCTCGAAGGTGACCACCTGGCTGATGGGCATCGCCCGCCACAAACTCATCGACCACTATCGTCGTGAGCAACGTCACCAGCACGATGAGCTGGATACGGCCACCGTGGATCCGGCACCACCGAGCGAACAGGTGGTGGCCGCGGCGCAACACGCCGAGTGGGTCAAACGCTGTCTCGAAGGCCTGGGTGGTTTGCAACGCGACATCGTGCATCTGGCCTTTTATCAGGACATGGCCTACCCCGAAATTGCCGAGATCGTGGAGTGTCCCGTGGGCACGGTGAAGTCTCGCATGTTTCATGCCCGCGAGGCGCTGCGCCGCTGCCTGGAAAAGTTGTGTGCCGGGGAGGAAGCCCGTGCCTTCAGCTGATTCAAGACGCGAAGACCTGCCCTGGCTGGTCAATGACAGCCTCGATGCCGCCGAGCGCGAGGCCCTGCAGGCAGCGGTCGACGCCTCGCCCGAGCTGCAACGTGAACAGGCCTTCCTGCAGGCGCTGCGTCACAGCATCCAGCAACAACAGCCGGAAGTCCCGCTGGAGATAGGCTGGCAACGGCTGCGACGGGATATTCGCCGCGAGCAGCACGGGGGCGTCTCCAGCCGCTGGCGTCTTGTCGCCGTTGCGGCATCCCTGCTGCTGGTGATACAAAGCCTGGTGATCTGGTTACCGCACGATGAGGCGACCCACTATCAGCCCCTGTCTTCCGCGGTTCCCCGTAATAGTTTGCAGGTGCGTTTTGTCGACAGCGCAAGCCTGGCATCCATTCAACACTTGTTGCGCCAGCAGCATCTGCGCATCATCGACGGCCCGAGTGCGGCGGGACTGTATCGCCTGGTGGGAGAAGGCGATAAAGCCAAGATTATCGCGGCGCTCAAGCGGCAAAGCGGGCTGGTGGCCTATGTGCAGGCGGAATAGTTTTTTGGCCGCTTGCGCCATCGCCATGGCGCTGCTGGTCAACCTGGCGACAGCGGCATCGCCGACCCTGAGTACGCCATTGAGCCTCTCGCCGACGGCGCAGAAATCCTTGCTGTCACCCAGCACCCCTGTTGCGCAACCATTCCTCAATGTGAAACCGGTGTTGACCGCCTTTTCTCCACCCTCCTGTGCCAATCCTGGCCAACAAATACGTCTCAGCGGGAGCAATCTGGGGGCACCCAGCGGCCGCCATCTGGTGATGGATACAGGGCAGGGGCTGTTAACGCTGGTGTTCGACAGATGGACGAATACCCAGATACGCGCCCGCCTGCCGGCTAATTTTCCCCACCACGGCAAGGTGAGTGTGGGTATCCATTCGGCCGCGGGTTGGCTGGGGCTGCCATTGACGGTGCCGATTTGTGCCCAACCCGTGCTGGCGACGCCCCTCGCGGCGGGTGTTCCTCTTACGACATTGGCGACGCCAACGCCAACACTGGCGCCCATCGCCCCGCAGACCAGCCCACCAGCATCGCCGGCAGGCACAACGCCTGTCCCGGAGGCAGCGCCCTCGCAAGACGGCGCATTCCTGCCACCAATGGATAGCGGTAGCCTGTTGGGGTCGGCTCTGCCGCCGGTGCCGGAAGGACTCAATCTGACAACCAGCGAGCAAGACACACCGCAATTCACGCCCCACGAATTGGTGGCGGTAACCGCCTCCATGGCTGATGCCCAGTACCTGCAACAGCTGATGATGCAGGGCTATCAGGCGCGAGTGGTGCGGCGGCGCAAGTTGGGGTCACTCGGCGTGGTAATCAGTGCCTTCCATCTGCCGGACTCAACGTCCGTCGCAGAAACACTCACAAACGTTCGCCAGCAGTATCCGGATCTGTGGATCGACGTGAATCATTATTTCCGCCCCATGGCGGCCAGGGTCGACCCGCGCGCCTCACTGTATCGCGCCATTGCCCGCAACACCGGGGAGCGCTGCGGTCGGGGGCTGCGCGTCGGCCTGCTGGACGGCCCGGTGGACGTGAATCATCCCGCGCTCAAGGGACAGGCGATTAAACAAAAACAGATCTTTGCACGGGGTCGCACGGCTGCCTCGACGCGCCATGCCACGGCGGTGGCCTCCCTGCTGGTGGGCAATCCCGCTGTCACTGGGCTGGGCGGTGCGATCAGCGAGGCACAACTCGCAGTGGGCGTGGTGATGCAACAGGGCAGGGATGATGACACCTTCAGCACGGCGGAAGACCTGCTGACCGGCCTGAACTGGCTGCTGCAACAACCGGTGCAGGATGTCATCCTGAGCCTGGGCGGGCCACGCAATGCGCTGCTGGAAGTGGCCTTGCAGCGTGTTCTGGCCCTCGGCGTGGGTGTGGTGGCAGCGGCGGGCAATGGCGGGCCGGGCGCAGCACCGAGTTACCCTGCGGCTCAGGCCGGGGTGGTGGCCGTGACCGCGATCGACAGCGAGCAGCGGGTCGCCGCCGATGCAAACCGGGGTGACTACATTGATCTCGCCGCCCCCGGTGTGGATGTGTGGGTGGCCGATGAAAAATCCGGCGCGCGCTATGCCTCGGGCAGTTCGATGGCGGCGCCTTTGGTGGCCGCCGCCATGGCGCAACTTGGCGGGAATCCCGCCGTGGCGGCGGAACTGTTCAAAAAGGCGCGTGACCTGGGATCGCCGGGAAAAGATCCGCTGACCGGTTGGGGTCTGTTGCAGTTTCCTGCCTGCGCCGGGCGGTAGCGGAGATCGGTAGCCGGGATATTTCCCCGCCGGGGGCAGCAGGCAACGCTCACTCATGTACCGGCAGGCAAAGCTGCGCCAATACTAAGTGATGGCGTGAGGTCGGCGTCATTTTTTCTGGCCGCAAGCGAAAACAGACCTTCGTCCACGCTACGCGAAAACGCTTGTTCGATCGTCGTAATCTCACGCTTGTCGCCGGTAGCAGCTTCTTTTGTTGAAGGAAAGCCGTGCAGGTGACCCGACGGCAACAGGCCGATATCAAAAGTACTCATGCCCAATTCTCAGGCACTTCGCTTGGTAAATTGCGACATCCCGCCACTTGGGTTGATGCAAAAAGTCATCACAGCCGTGATGATGATTTCTCTCTGTTGTCGAGAA
>Ga0114931_10005427_pt1 | contig 15752 bp, 9 predicted proteins | sample 2SBtaG_FD_89579 | JGI IMG/M metagenome (GOLD analysis project Ga0114931, IMG submission 89579) | Deep subsurface microbial communities from Kolumbo volcano to uncover new lineages of life (NeLLi) - 2SBTROV14_V59a metaG | ecosystem: Environmental > Aquatic > Marine > Volcanic | place: Kolumbo...
ATTCTTCTGTGCTGGGTCTCGCGCGACTGGAGGGAGACCGGTTCGCGATGGAGAATGCGGACGAGAATGGCAACATTGACGAACTCGCCAAAACGGCCAATCTTCTGGCACCAGAAGTCGTGCAGTTGCAGTTCGCCTATTTCGACGGAGAAGAATGGCAGGAGTCGTGGGATAGTAAAGAGATCGGTGCGTTGCCCCGAGCCGTCAAAGTTTCCATGGCGTTTCGCCTTCCGGGCTACGACGAGAATCCTCAGGCAGTTCATCTTCAAGAAATTGTGATTGCCGTTCCGTTATCCGACCCGAAAGCGTTGATGGAAGACAGCGGACTTTAGTTTTAGGAGTAGGGGACTATGGTTTTAAGGATTTTGAGTGCCACTGACAGCTTGCCTGCCAGTGCGATGGTTCAGTAACTTTAGAATAGAGAAATCGCCAGCGTGGAATATCGTAAAAAAAGTCAGTCGCGAAGAAAAGAACGGGATCGCAGCAAACGGCGTGCCTCAGTGCTTATTGTCGTGCTGGTGGTGATTATGATGCTCACACTCGCCTGTTATCAGTTTGTCGAGTTGATGCTCACCGAGCGACAAGCCACCGAAATGTACGGTCGCCGTGTTGCAGCAAGAGCCTTTGCCGATTCCGGTGTGCAATGGGTTGCAGCAATGCTTCACAGCAACGACGATTTGCAGAAGACCGATTACTACCACAACCCTGCACTGTTCCAGGGACAGTTGATGGTCGACTCGGAAATCGCACATGGTCGGGGGAAATTCACGATTCTGGCTCCTGTGGAAAACGATACGCAATTCAGCGGAGTCCGATTCGGCCTGATTGATGAATCGGGCAAGCTGAACCTCAACGCGATTCTGAAGATCGTCGAAGAATACGACGATGCCGACGAACGTGCCCGTGACATTTTACTTGCCATTCCCAGCATGACCGAAGATATAGCCGATTCGATTCTGGATTGGATTGACGGAGACGACGATACCCGCGAGTTCGGTGCGGAAAGCGATTACTATTCCACCCTGGCCGTCCCCTACGAAACGAAAAACGGAAAACTCGAATCGCTCGATGAACTATTAATGGTGCGCGGTGTGACACCCGAATTATTGTACGGTCACGATAAAAATCGTAATGGGTTGATTGATCCTTCGGAACTCTCTTCCGAATCGGAGCGGGGAGAAGGAGTTGAAATCGGCTTTCATCCTCTGGGATGGAGTGCCATGCTGACCGTTTTCAGCCGGGAATCGAATCTTCGTTCGGACGGTTCGGCCAAAGTCGATTTGAATCAGGATTTATTAACTGAACTTTACGATGAACTCATGGATGAGTTTGGCGACGACGGAAACGGTGAAGACATTGCGAAGTTCGTCGTGGCCTATCGCATGAACGGCCCCAGCAATCTGGATGATGCCACTGCCGCTCTGGAAAACTCCTCGATCGGTCGAGCATCGCAGTCTTTCTCGGGAGGTGAGCAGGATGCCGTCCAAAATCTCGCCAACGAAGCCATCAATTCGGCAATCAGCGGAGATGAACCGGTAACCCGAGGCGGCATGGATTTGAGAGCCGGCGCCAGTCTTGAAATCAATTCCATCTACGATCTCATCGACGTGGAAGTTGAAGTGGAAATCAACGGTGTGATGACGACGCTTTCCAGCCCGTGGACATCGTCGGAGATGACCTCGTATCTTCCCGATTTATTAGAGAGGAGTTCCGTCTCGGGAGAAAAGTTTCTGGAAGGACGCATCAACGTCAACCAGACTCGGACCGAAGTTCTCGAAGGAATTCTCACAGGGGCGTTGGAAGAAGACGACACGACCAATATCGCGGATATCGTCGATCGGATCATGGACAGCCGATCGATCGACGAATCCGGTCAGCCGCTCTCGCAAGGAATGGAAGATCGAGCGACGACAGCCTGGCTGGTGATCGATGGCATCGTCGATTTACCATTAATGCGTCGTTTAGACCGATATCTTACGACCGGTGGAGACGTTTACAGGGTTTATTCTGTAGGACATTTCGATTCGGGTGGACCGGTCGCCCGAGTCGAGGCGGTGATCGACGCCACCCAGAATCCCCCCAGGATCGTTTATGAGAGGGATCTCTCGGACTTGGGACGGGGTTATTCGATGTCCCAATTGGGAATATCGGAACAATAATACCGTGTTGATTTGAAAAACATTGACCCAAAAGGAGACTAATCTTGCCAACGGTATTTCTGTTGGATCAAGATAGAAACCGGGGAATACGCGCTGAGATGAGGAAGAGTCGGGTTGAGCGTTATTTCACGCCTTGCAATGTCTCAAGGCGAGTCACAGTTTAGAATGATTGAGTCACAATGGCCGAATACCTCGCTATCGATTGGGAGCGCAAAAAACTCTACGGGGTTTGTGCGCAGGTTTCGCGTCACCAAATCACAGCGACCGATAGCTTTTCGTTGATTTGGCCGGAATCGATCAATTTTAATACAGACCCCGAGTCAGCGGGAAAATGGCTGAGTCGGGAACTCGCGAATCTCCGCATCTCGACGAAGCAGGTGCTCCTCTGCCTTCCTAGAGAAGAAACCGTCGTGCGACAGTTGGAACTTCCCAACGCCCCGGATCACGAATTACCGGATCTGGTTCAATTGCAAGCGGAAACGAAATCGGCCTTGCCACTTTCCGAATTGTATATGGACTATCTTCCGCTACCATGCGTTGCGGAAGCCGATTCTCGCACCGTGCAAATGACGACTCTCTCACGCAGAAAAGCCGGAAAGATACAGCAGGTTTTTGAGGTCGCGGGGCTGGAAATTCAATCGATCGGTATCAGTCCGGTCGCCCAGGCCGCAGTCGCCATCCGGGAAGAATCGCGGCTCGGTTATCAACCTCATAAAACCAGTCTCATCGTCTCCAAAATTGACGGTCGCTTTGAACTCACGCTTGTCCACAACAGGCATATCGTCTACACCCACTCAACCCAATTGATGTTTGAGACCGAAGAGGAAACAATTCGCGGAATTCGTGCCGAACTCAGCCGAACGATGATCGCGGCCCAACCTCTTCTGGGAAGCTTGCAGCTTGAACGTGTCTGGATAGTCGGTCTTAAAGACGAGAAAGAAAAACTGGCGGGACTTCTTTCGGATCGCTTCTCCTGCGACGTACACTTTCTCGATCCGCTCAGCGAGACTATCGTTGGCCCGAACCTCGTTGGACAATCCGACGATAAGCATGTTCCCTACGCCGGTCCGGTGGGAATGTTGTTAGCCCGCATGGACGATGCGATCGAAACGGTCGATTTTTTGAACCCCCGCCGTACGGTCAATAGAACCGAACGCAGCGTCATTCAAAAGCGGATCATGGTTGTTGCGGCGATCGTTCTGGTGATCGGATTCTTCGGCGTAAGATTTCTCTTTGAAAGAAGCATCGAGAAACAAATCGCGACCATGACTCTCAAAAAGAAAGAGTCGGAGAATTTTATCGAAACGAGAAAACCTCTTCTCGATTCGGTTGACACGGTTCAAGAATGGGTCGATCGCGATCTCGATTGGTTGACCGAGTTAGAAGCTCTCAACAAATCTTTTCCTGGAACGGAGAAGGTTTATATGACTCAACTTCGCATGAATCCCACATCGGGAGATAATGTTGGCCAGATTCAGGCGAAAGTCAATGCGAAGAGTCGAGAAGACATTCAAGATTTGAATAAAGTGATCGATGACGAGGGTTACGAGACGAAAACAAAGGCCATTACTCAATCCAAAGATCCCAAGTATGGTCAGACCTCTGATATCGATGTGCGATTGAAAAAAAAACACCAGTCGAAATCTCAAGAAAAAAAATAACTCGTCGTTGAGAAAACAATTCGAGTTCATATTATGCAAGCTCGCGAAAAAAAACTCGTTTATATTTTAGCTGCTGTTGTAACAGGAGTCGCTCTCTGGTACAGCGTCGGCAATCCCTGGGGTTCTGTCATCGCGAAGCAGAAACGACTTTCGGCAATCGAAACCGAAATCGATCTTTTGAACGATAAAGAGTTCGAAATCATCCGAGCGTCTCGAAAGATGGGTCTTTGGACACAACAAAGCCTGCCTCCGGACGAAGACGATGCTCAACGACTTTATCTCGCCTGGTTGACGAGTCTTGCAGAGGAAATCGGTTTTGAAGACCTGAAGGTCACTCCGGGAAGGAAGACGACCAATAAAAAAGACTATATCGCCGTTCAAATCGATCTGGAAGGTCGAACGAACTTTGAACGCCTCGTACGTTTTTTACACCATTTCGAAAAAGCCGATTTATTGCATCGCATTGCATCGCTCAAAGTCGATAGCGAAAGCTCTCAAGGCGATCCGATGCTCGACATCAAACTCACCGCTGAGGGGATTGCTCTGTTGCGGGCACCTGCTCGCAGTCGGTTATTCCCTTCCACAAAGCTCTCTTCAGCAATCGATTCGAGCATCAAAAAAATTGAAGTCGAAAGCTCAAAGGGGTTTCCCTCCGCGGGACCGTTTCTGGTTCGCATCGACGATGAAGTGTTTCGAGTTACGAGTGTCAAAGATAAGACTTGGACGGTTTCTCGTGGCGAAGGCGATTCTCAGGCAACCACGCACGTCGCAAATGCCAATATTCACCTGGGGAAATATAATCCACTTCTCGACACCACCGCGCTACAAAATTTTGTCGCAGAACATCGTGAGATCATCCGTAAATCCCCCTTCGTTTTACCACAGGTTTTCAATCCGCAACTTCAGAATCTGGGTAAGCATATTATCGTGCAGGAAAAGCCGGTCGAAATCAAATTGCAGGTTTCCGATTACGATCCCTCCATGGGAACCCCGACATTTCGATTCAAAGAATCCCCACCCCGAGGAATGCAAATTGACAAAAAAACGGGCAAGGTCACCTGGAACCCCACGAAAGAGGACTCATTGGGTGACTATTCCATCATGGTCGTGGCAGATCAAATCGGCAGTGAAAAACCAATTCCAGAAGGGAAACTCATTCTGGAACTACGCAAATTGAATCACAAACCAGCCATTGCAGGAATAGAAGATATTGAAATCTTCCCCGGTCAATCAATCGCATTTCAGGCTATTGCGACCGACAAGGACGATGCGAAAGAACCCGAAGGGAAGATCAAGTTCTATCTTAAAGACGCTCCTGAGGGTGCCAGCATTGACGAAGCGACAGGTCAGTTTTCGTGGAAAGTCGATCACGATTTCGATCCGGGGAAATACGATTTCTCTGTGATCGCAACCGACGAAGGAAAACCGGCAGAAACCGCCGAAGAAAGCCTGACAGTCACCGTGTTGAAAGATGCTGCCCATGACGTTCAGTTGATTGGAGTTATCTCCGAAGAAGGGCAAAAGAAAGAAGCATGGTTCTACAACCAGTCTGATAACAAAAAAACGACGCTGAAAAAAGGCGATTCGTTCGAGTGGGGTACCATCAAAGGATCCATCGCCGAAATCGGTCGCGATTTCGTTCTCTTCCAGTTTCAAAATGCGCTTTGGAAAGTCAAACTGAAACAGACCGTCGATGCGATGCAAAAAGTTGCGACCACCCCGCCGAAGAAATCCGCTTCGTCTAAAAAAATTACCGACTGAACCGGTTCGAAAGACTCGGGACAAAGAAGAAAGAAGTGCAGTCAAACGGGGTAACCCCAATCGTCTAGGGAATTTACACCGAACTGCTCACTGCCGAACGCAGGCACAGCGATCCATCGATCTCCACAAACATAAGTCATCGCTTATCTTAGGAAGATTCCAGACCTCGCTTTTTTTGAGATTCTTCGCTTTGAGCAGACCTAAAGCTGCATAACCCTTAACGATTATGCCGATTATTTCAGCATCTCCAAAGAGCCTCGCGCGCTTTTTGGCAGATATTGTCGGTATCGAATCGAATCTCTTTCAGGAGTTCCGGGGGTTATGAAATACCTCAGATATAATCGTCAGTCAAAATGGCACATATTCTTAACGGGGTTTTGGGGGCTTGTATTTTGCGCCTTCTCGATTCACATGGTACTTCAAGCAGCGAGCATCGACGAAGACGTCGACAAGGCTCGTCAAAAAAAAGCGTTCGATAGTTACAGCACGGTTTCGCAAGGTGAGAAGGATTTCGACCGACTGCATCCGGAAGTGAAACTCAACTTCCTTTACACGCCCTGGCCGAAGGTTCTGCAAGAAATTGCCGAGCAAACCAGTTCGAAACTGGTGGCGGACCGCGTCCCTGCCGGTCGATTGACTCGACGGGATAAACGCTCTTATTCCAAAACCGAAGCACTCAGAGTGCTGAACCGGGAACTCGAACCCAAAGGATTTCGGTTAGTGGCCAAGGGAAAATATCTCGACCTTGTCCATTTGAGATCTCTTCGTTCGCACTACCTGCGTCCGCAACTTCCGAAACAAGGGAACGACGAAAAAAATCGTGAAACCAATCACAACGATCGAAACACCTATCATTCGTCTCCCGATAGACGATCGACTTTATCGAGCAACAGACAACCGCGACAGATACAAGAGATTTCAAACACTTTAACAACGCGTCCGCTGCAGAAGAAAATTCGAGTTCGAAATCCGCTTGAAAACGAGTCTCACGCAGAATCACGCGGTGCGAAAGCCTTATTGAACAACGATCACCAGAAATCGTTCGTCTTTCATGCACGTCATCGGTCTACGGTGAATATCGCGCGCGAAATTTACAAATCGCTGAAATCGCGCTCGAAATTTCTCGAACATGGACCGGGAAACCTGCCGTCGGTCGAGTTCTATGCACCGGTCGAAAAAAACGACTCCTCGACATTCGATCGGCGTCTCGATCTGATTCAAAACCAGCCGAAAAAAGTTCTTTTCACATTAGGTATCGATACGACTCTCGACAAACTCTATGTCGAAGCGGGTACTCTCTCTGCTCGCATGGTTCAGATATTACTGATGACTCTCGACGTTCGTAACACTCCGGAGAAAACCGTTCGGTTAGTCGTCACGCAGGGAAACGCAAGAACGATTGCTCGCCGATTGAATCCCATCGTCGTCAAAATGTCGAGCATCTCTACCCACAGGCATAGCAAGATTCTCCAGGCATCGTTTCAGCAACAACCCAAAAATCGTCGAGGTTTTTCTACGCAAAAGCAACCCCCCAGACAAGCTAACACTACCAATGTTCTCCAGCAGGGCGAAGAACTCTTACGCATTCAGGGATTGAAGGGTGTCGTAATTGTCAGTTACGTTCCCGGTGTCGGACTGGTCGTCACGGGTAACGAAGAAGATGTCAAAATCGTCATCGGTCTGATTCGCGCACTCGATGTTCGTGGTCAGGGGCTGGTTCCCAGAATTCACTTACAACCTTTACGACACGTCAGTTCGCAGGCGATGACGGATCTGTTGAACGCACTCTATTCCGAACTTGCCGATATGACACAAATTGGTGCACAAGGCCAACCGATGGTCCGCATCGTACCGGTCAACATCCCCAATGCGGTCATCGTAATCACATCCGAGCAAATGCTGCCCGATGTGTTGAAGATCATTGCCGACCTCGACAAACCTGTCGATCCCACTCTGGAATTCGAAATTTTTCAACTCAAAAGTGCGATTGCCTCTCAGATGGTCACAAAACTCGAACAGTTTTTCCAACAGCAGCAACAGACCGGGAATCAGACGCAAACAACAATCTCGATCCGATTTCAGGCAATCGCCGATGCTCGCACAAACACAATCATCGTTCAGGCACGCCCCAACGATATGGCAGCAATTAGTTCGTTCATCCAACGTGTCGACGATGCCGGGAAAGAATCGGTCAATCGCGTGAAATTTTTCAAACTAAAAAACGCCGTCGCCAGCGAATTGGCAGGTGTCTTAAATAGCGCGATTCAAAGTGTGTTGAATCCCGCGCAACTCACGGGGCAAGCGGGACAAGGTCAACAAGGTGGGTTCGGTCAGACTGGCGGCGGACAAAGTTCACAGGAATTACGTGAGATTCGCTCCAGTATTCTCGAATTCATGATGAAAGATGGGAACGCCCAGCGGTTGGTTCGTTCTGGAATCCTTGCTGACATTCGCGTCTCTTCTGATCCCCGCACAAATGCAATCATCATCACGGCTCCCGAATCGAGCATGAATCTGATCGAAGCTCTGATCAATTTCCTCGATCAACCATCCTCTCTCGTGGCAGATATTAAAGTCTTCACTCTGCTGAACTCCGATGCCACGGCGATGGTGACGTTGCTTCAAAGCCTCTTCCCCGATCAAACGCAAAACCAGCAACAAGGCAACCTTGGTATTCAGGTTGTTGGTGCAGAAGACGCTGGTAGCGGACTGATTCCGCTTCGGTTTACTGCGGATGCAAGAACAAATAGCGTGATTGCAATCGGGGGAACAGAAGCGTTAGTGATTGTCGAAGCCGTCATCCTGCGTCTGGATAATAACGATCAAAGACAGCGCGAAAACAAAGTGATTCGATTACGCAACGCGCCTGCTACCGATGTGGCCAACGCCGTAAGTCAGTTTCTGCAACAACAGCGAGACTTGGCTAATCTCGATCCCAACGCCGTCAGCACAGTGCAATTGCTCGAACGTGAAGTGATCGTCGTAGCCGAACCAATTAGCAACAGCCTGCTGATCTCGGCGACACCCCGTTATTACAACGAAATCAGCGAGCTGATCGGACAACTCGACAAGGCTCCAGCGCAGGTCATCATTCAGGCATTGCTGGTTGAAGTCCAGCTCGACAATACCGACGAATTGGGACTCGAACTCGGTTTCCAGGACGATTTACTTTTTGATCGAGGTATCACCAGCGATCTTGTGTTCGGTCCAACGACGACGACAACTCCACCGAGCGGAATCACCACGACATCGCAGGAACTGATTTCTCAAAATTTATCACCGGGCTTTGCTTTTAATAATCAGCCTCTCGGCTTAAATCCTTCGAATACTTCAGCAGCGGCAGTCGGGACACAAGGTCTCAGCAATTTTGGGCTAGGGCGAACCAATGCCGACCTGGGATTCGGCGGATTAGTGCTTTCTGCCCAGTCGAAATCGGTGAGTGTCCTGCTTCGTGCACTGGCTGCCAAACGAGAAGTGCATGTATTGAGTCGTCCCCAAATCCGAACGCTCGATAACCAACTCGCTCAAATTCAAGTTGGTCAACAGGTGCCGATTGTGAGCGATGTCAACATTAACGCAAATGGCGGAGCGCAACCTATCGTGACGCAGGATGATGCCGGTTTAATTCTCACCGTCACACCACGCATCAGTCCCGAAGGTATGATCGTGATGGAGGTCATTGCCGAAAAAAGTAGTTTCGGCGGACAGGGTGTCCCCATTTTCGTGGATGCAACAACGGGAAATGTCACCGAATCGCCGATTAAAGATATCACGACAGCCCAAGCAACCGTTTCCGTTCCCAATGGCCAGACGATTGTGATGGGTGGAATGATTACGAAATCGGACGATACAATCGCCCGAAAAGTTCCTCTTTTGGGGGACATTCCACTTCTGGGAAACGCCTTCCGCTTCGACTCGACGAGTACTCGCCGAACCGAGTTGTTAATATTTCTCACGCCGCGCATTATTCGCAACGATACCGATTCCGAGATCATCAAACAGATTGAGGCAGAACGAATGCACTTTATCGAAGAAGATGCTGAAGCAATTCATGGGCCTCTTTATGCCACCCCTCCGGAAGAGGTCGATTTCGAGACCGATCGAAAGAACTTTCCCAATGACCGGGCACCACAAGTACCCATGCCGTCGCTAGAGAAAACTCAGAGCGAAAATTTCCCGAATCATTCGAGAGATATCGAGACTTCTCAAGGTTATCCGTCGAACCGAAACGATCGTCGAACTTCTCACCTCAACCGCGAGCGAATTGAGACTGTGAAGTCTCAATCGGTCCAAAAATCGTCGTTCGAAAACGTTCCTCGAACGGTCGCAAAAAGAAGAAAACTAAAAATCTTTGACTTCTTCAAAAGTCGGTAATCGAGGTTGGCTGTGGTCTGCATGGCCAATTCCTTGATCGAATATTTTTCCAAACACATTATCTGGAATGCGGCATGAGTGATCGAATCTCAAAAAGCCTTCTCTATCTCCTCGGGATGGGTATCCTTTTCACAACTGGTTGCAGTAGCAGGAATCTGTTGGATTCCTCTCTGCTGGGCGATTCGTTCTCGTCGTCAATCAAAGATTTCCAGAAAAAATTATTTCAGAAGAAAAAGAACAGAATCCCGGTTCGTTGCGATGTTCGCTGGGAAGCGGCGAAAGGCCCGAAACTTAACGGGCAACCGGGACGAGGGTTTCGTGGTTGGGTGAATTTCTTCGCACCGGGAAGTCCTGAACCCGTAAAGGTTGATGGCGATGTTCGTATTTACGTGTTCGACGATCAGGGGACGATCGAAGAGCAAGCCAAACCGATTCATCAGTTCGATTTCAACGCAGTAACCTGGAATGCCTATCTTTATAAAAAAGAAATTGGGCCAACTTACGGTCTCTTCGTTCCTTACACCAGACCGAATAATCTTGAAGCCAAGGTTTCACTGATGATTCGCTTGAAACCCAAAATTGGATCGGTGATTTATTCGGATATGGTGACGATTCATCTTCCCGGAACAAAAAGGAAACCTCGAAGTCGGGTTACGGGACTCGATGCGAGAGAGTTCAATCTCAATAGGCCAAAGAACGTGGGAACGAAAGTCGATTCCTATCGCCGTCAAACTGGTCGCCAAATCGAGAACCCACTTCAACAAGCGAACTCGAAAAAAAATCCCACGCGAAAAATCACCAGCGAATTAGCGACTAAGAAACTTTTTCAGTTGCTCAACGAACGCCTGAAAAATGACGAGTTCACCAAAATCGAGAAACGACAAACCGATCAAGCTCCTATCTCTGAAAATCATCCACAGCAATTGCTTCTGGAGAATAAACCGGACACACTCCCCAACCAAATTGCGAAATCGGATTCCATCCAGAAACCTCACAAGAGATTCCAACTGATGCCGGCACCGGGTACCCGGGTTGCGAACCCTTTCTCCCCCCAACCTGTTCGATCTCTTCCGCATCCTCAAGTCAAAACCGAAACCCCAACGCCACCGCTGGCATTACCCCTGCAAAAAAACGAATGGCATTCATTCGAAGAATAACGAGATTTGTAACACTTCAGCCAAGTGGTAGCTGGAATCCTCAGATTTCAGGCGATTGATGTTTGGGTGTCGCACTCTCTGAATTTTGAGAAATTCAGCGAAAAACAGTGTCTCTGCTATTTGGCTGAAAAGTAACGAAATTTCAAGACATTGAATCTTAGCCGTTTTGTCAAATATCGTGAAAAGGTGTTCGCCCCTAAGGCTAAATGGAATTGTTTTTTTCTTTGACAATTGTTGCGGTGGACTTGGACTATCTGTCGCTATTTCGTACTCTTGAACTGGCGATCTGTCTTTCTGCTGGGGAAAGGCTGTGCCAAAGTGGGTTAGCGGAGTCGTCTGCATGACGGCAGGGATGCAACGATTGCAGTCGCTTCCTTTTCTGAAGGAAAGAACCCGTCTTCCGTGGCTGGGAGCTATTGACGGAAGGTTGCGGTGACTTCCGGCGGATTGCGGTATGGAACATCTACTGCCGGGGTATCTGGCCAGTGACGAAGCATGGCTTCTGCTTTCGCTTCCGGTGATTGTTGCGATTTTTTTTCGCTTCGGAAGGCTCTTGTCTTCTCGAAATCTCGATCTGGTCATTCTACTTTCGCTTTCTCCCGGCTTGTTGCTCGTCAGGAAAGTGCCAACTCTGGGTTATAGTTGGCTGGGGATTGTCGCCGTCGTTTTGCTACTACGACTTGTCTGGGATTGCAGATTCAAACGTCGTCCCAGAGTCGAATGCAATTTGAATCGCCAAGGTTTGATTACCATCGGTATTTTTGCGTTTGTGTTTCTGACGATTTCAGCAATCGGTTCGGTACCGGCAGAACCGGTGAATCCGGTCGTCAAAAAAACGCTGAATAAAATTTCCAAGGCCGTTTCGAGTGGAACGTCGCAGAGTCGTTCGGCTTTATCGAACCGCGAAGAAGTCGGTGACAAGGAGATCAACCAGGCGATTTCTCGAACCATCTCCGTCCTTGGACATCTGGCTGTTGCAATCGCTCTGTTGATCATTGCCTGGAAACACTTTCGAGATCCGAACTTGGGTTGGGAAATGGTGGTGTTGTATCTTCTGCTACCCTGCACATCGTACAACATCGACAAAGCAATCCACGTGATTCCGACTGCATTGCTGCTTTGGGCGGTGGTCGCGTATCGCCATCCTTACGTGGCAGGATTGCTTACGGGATTAGCCTGCGGAATTTTGTTTTTCCCGATTTTCCTGCTACCGTTATGGTGTGCATTTTATAAACGCAAACATGCAGTTCGATTTGCGGGTGCGTTGTTAGTCGTGACCACCGTTTTATTGTTGGGTGTGGCATTAACATCGGTCGATCAAAATGCGTTCTACATGCAAACGTTTGGAGCTATTCGTTGGAAGAGCTTGTTCGATTTCAGTTCCGGTTACACTCAAGGATTCTGGAGTGTTTTCGCCCCGGCTTATCGATTACCGGTTTTTGCGGCATTTGTCGCATTGCTCATCGGGTTGAACATCTGGCCTCGCAAGAAAAATCTGGAACACCTTCTCGCTTACTCTGCCGCTATTATTGTGGGAATTCAATTCTGGTCTCCGGGAAAGCAAGGGGAGTTTTTACTTTGGTGTTTGCCGTTCGTCTTGCTGGTCGTGTTTCGGCCTCAACTTTCCATCCGTGAAAGACACCATCGTAACGGCCACAATCACGACGAACGCCGGTTGGCTCAACCCCAAAGTCATCTGAAGCTCAAAGGGGAAAAAGAAGCGGTCGATAGCTTGCTTCCCTAGTGCCTTGTCAGGCTTTATCACGGGGGTTAGATGGTCTATTCCGCACTCCGTTGTCGTGCTCGTTTCAAGTTGCTCATCCCTCTTTTTAATATTGACGCAACACCAGGAACGAAACTATTGGAAACGTCGAATTTATTCTTTTTCGGTTTTCCGTTTCTGTTTTTGCTGTTCGCCGAGAAGATCGAGTAAAGATCGTAATCGTTCGACTTCATCGATCAAAGAGACGACATAATCCCGCCAGACGGGGTTGCAATATCCCGTTTCGAGCTTGTGTTTAATCTCCACGAGTTCCTTGTCGGAGAGTGCCTTTTGAGGGCCATCCTTGGAACTTGTAGGTGAATCGGCGAACATCAGACAACCGGCAAACGGCCTGTTTTACGGAATTGGAAAATCTCTTGCATCGTTCGCAAGTCTAACATGCTGCGAAGCAAGAGTAAGCGATCAATTGAGAATTTCGCAAAATTTTGCTCCAGAGTGCCCGGATGAGCCTTTCTTCTGGACTGTGGTTACAGAGTGTTTCGTTTTGTATCATAAAATTTGTTATGCTTGAATCCATGCATTTCGACAGGGTTTCATTAGTCTCAAGGGAAATTGAACGACAAAATGGAAAGTGGAGTTGGATCGATGGACGCGAAAACACTCTATTCGGCTAACCCCGCGATGTTCAGAAACCGACCTGTCGGGTTCGTTTTGGCCGTATTGTCGTGTGTTGTCGGTGTCGGTTTCATCATCCTGCTTGTCTGGTGGCTTCATTGTAAGGGAACCCTCATCACGGTGACCGAAGAGCGTACCATTCTTCGCAGGGGAATTCTCTCGAAATCGCTCAACGAAGTCTGGCACGAAGATGTTCGCAACGTTCAAATGCGACAAACTTTTTTTCAGCGCATTTTCGGCGTCGGTGCCATCGGAATCTCAAGCTCCGGCCAGTCAGGCGTCGAACTTGCAGTCGCAGGGATTCCAGATCCCGAAAAGTTAAAAGCGATTATCGATCATTACAAACGGGAAATTGATTGATGCAGGTATCGAATTTGAAGAGTTAAAGCAGGATGCGTCAACAGACTCTCCTGTGTAAGCTAACTCGAAAGTTTCGCGAGATGCTTCCAACGCAGGCTGCTTTGCGAACGTATGCCTTTCGACAGAGACTGATCAAATTCCTTCGCTAACAATGACTGGAAACTAGAATGATTTTGCTACAAGCGATTTGCCTCAATGCTGTTTTTTTATTTTACCCACACCCAATCGACCAGACCACCAAGTGCAAAGCGTCCACTTCCAAACCCACCGATGAATTAATCATTGCAAAGACTACCACAAAACAATCCAGCGAATCGATCGAACATACTATCCTCGATGACTTGGAAGCTACTGTGAGGTCTGCTCTTTGGGGAAAATCGAGCGAAAAGCAAACCGCTCGCCGCAAGCTGTTCCACGCGAAGTTCTCCGTCGAGAAAATGCAGCGGATCGAACGGTCGATTCGGAATGGCAGAAAATACCCAAAACCCAAGCAGCTTCAACTCGTGCTACCTGTTGAATTAGGCGACGGAAAAACGCTGAATGTGCATCTGAATTTACCTGCCAACTACAATCCGAAGAAATCTTACCCGTTGATGGTGGCGATGGGAGGTGGACCTGTTCCGAACATCCGCATGGCGAAACAACAGGCAGGAATGATGTTGCGTCTCTGGAAAAATTCTACCGTCGATTCAGGATGGATCGTGGCTTCGATTGAGGATTCCATCTCGCTGGCAACGGGCCAATCTCCGCTAAGATATCACATCCTCACTTCTGAGTATTTTCGAAAAATCCTCGATGCGCTCATCGCACGTTACTCTATCGATCAAAATCGAATTCATGCCACTGGTATTTCTCTAGGCTCGAATTATTCGATCGCCTATGCAGCGGCACATCCGGATTGGTTTGCCGGCGTTTTTCCAGTTTCCACCGAAGGGGAATCTCGGGAATTTGTGATTCGCAATTTGAGAACCGTTAGTGTCGCTATCTTAGAGGGTGCCAAAGACCGCAATATCCGCACGATCCAAGGGCCACGCCGTCTGGCGGAAATGATGAAGCAGTTTCAATATCGTGTCCAGTATCGGGAGTTTGCCAATCGGGGACACGAAGGGTTCACTGGTAAATACCGGGAAGTGCTCAAGTGGCTTTCACAAAAACCTCGCAATCCGTTCCCTAAAGAGGTGATTCGGTTACCGCACTCGGGTATTTTGTTGCCAGACCGACGTTTTTTTTGGCTCGAAGCCGATACACAGCAGGCTGCGTTTCATGCTCGTGTCTTGGGAAACAAGATCGAGGTCGAAGCAGCACACGCACGGAAACTGACGTTTTACCTTTCCGACCGTCTTCTCAATCTTGATCGAGCCGTTACCATTCGGGTCAATGGAAAACAGGTGTTGCATCGCAAATTGGCCCGTTCGGTACAGGTCGCGATAGAAGATGCGGCACACTTGAACGACACAGAACGATTTTCCACTGTGCGAATCACGGTGGACGTGCCGAATCTCAACGTCGGTGAGAAATGGAGGAAATCGCTCTCCCCCCAAAAGCCACCGGGAAGGCTTGCTTATTGGGAGATGTTTGCCATGCAGACACTGAAACAAGAGCGTCCTTCAATTTCCGCAAAAATTACGATCGAAGGCGAGCAATCGAAGACAACACAGCCCCTCGCCATGGGAAAAGTTATCGAGGTCAGCACAGACTCCCCTCTCAAGAAGGGTGACCGAATCCTGGAATTCGATGGTGAGCCTTTCTTCTTCAATGCGCATAGCCTGGAATTTTTGAATTCCTATTTGATGCGCACTCCGAAGACAGAGGTTCGATTTCGAATCATACGTAACGGAACAGAAACGACAGTAAAATTTCCACTGAAAAAAACGGAGTAATG
>Ga0114931_10005428_pt1 | contig 15750 bp, 11 predicted proteins | sample 2SBtaG_FD_89579 | JGI IMG/M metagenome (GOLD analysis project Ga0114931, IMG submission 89579) | Deep subsurface microbial communities from Kolumbo volcano to uncover new lineages of life (NeLLi) - 2SBTROV14_V59a metaG | ecosystem: Environmental > Aquatic > Marine > Volcanic | place: Kolumbo...
AACGCCCGATACCCGACCGACCGAGGCCACCGCATCTAGCCTGACCCTCTCTCGTCGGACAAGCCGCCGCAGAGCGCGCAGCGCAAAGCGGGGCTCTATGCGCTACAAACTCCTAGGCCTAGGTGAGCCCCTCAAACCGCAGGGCTCGGTGCCGCTCGTGCGCGGCTCACGCTCCGCGAGGCTCAGCCCCTCAAACCGCCGGGCTCGGTGCCGCTCGTGCGGCCAGGATGGCGCGCTGTAGGGCAGGGATTTCACCGGAATGAACGCCCGGGCGCGTGAAATCCAGATATTGCACAGCGAATATTCATGTCCGGGCCGGTTTCGCTAGGGGGTGCGGAAGAGGTTCGCCGCGGCCGGGGTCATCCCGCCCTTGCCACCCGGACCCTGTGGGCGTCTTTTCAATCTTCATAACTAGCACTAGCAACACATTATTTATGAGCGGACCAGGCTGCGCGACGGTCTGTCTTACAGCAGCTTCAGCTGGTCCACGCGAGCGTCCCTGGTCCTGAATGTACATGCGGACCACGTCTCCGTCTCGACCAACGGTCGAGACGAAGTACCCGCGTGCCCAGAAGCAAATGCCCACGAAGTTACGCACGCGCCCCATCCACGCACGCGCGATGTGGATGGCGCTCCCTTGATGTGGCCAACCACCTCCGAAACCGCGTACCTCGGTGGAATCGACGGCAGCAGGTGGACGTGCTCAGGTCTCAGGAGCCCTCTTCCCCGCCGCTTTCTCGTTGTTCCGCAAGCTGCCGGAACACTTCATCCACGTGGTTGCCAAGGTGGCCGTAGAGCGCCTTCCGCCGTTACTTCGGGATGAACACGGTGGTATTGCGCTCCCACTTGGTGGCTGAGGCTCTGATACTCAGTCATTTTTGCAGACCCCTTTCGCTGATGGTTTGAGCACCTCACGGAAGGGAGTTCTGCTTTTCGAATCCCGGGAATGTCAAACGTCTGCTTACGCTAGGCCAGCAGATCCTGGCGCCGCAGCTCCCCCAGGGCGGCGAGGACCGCGTCTATATCGTTGCTCGTGTGCGTCGCCATCAACGCAATGCGCAGCCGGGATGTTCCACATGGAACCGTCGGCGGACGAATGCCTTGCGCGTACACCCCCAGCTCGAGCAGGGCCTCGCATGCGCCCATCGTCTTGCGTGCGTCCCCAATCACAATGGGAAAGATCGCAGACGACTCATCCACGGCCTCCAGACCCAGCCGGCGCAGGCCCGCGGCGAAACGGCGAATGCTCTGCCACAGCCGGACGCGGCGATCATCCCCGTCAGCTCCCGCCATCAACCCGAGCCCACACGCACTCGCCGCGATGACCGCCGGGGGCAGGGCGGTAGTGAACACAAAGCTCCGTGCCCGATGAAGCAACAGCTCCCCCAGCGCAGATGATCCGACGGCATACCCGCCAAAGCTACCAACCGCCTTGCCCAGCGTGCCGATCCGTACATCCACGCCGTCTGCACAGCCCAATTCCGACGAAAGTCCCGCCCCGTGAGGCCCCACAACGCCCAGCGCATGGGCCTCATCCACCATCAGCCAGCTTTCCGTGGCCGTACACAGCTGCGCGAGCTCGTCCAGGGCCGCCCGGTCGCCGTCCATGGAGAACACCGCATCCGTCACGACCAACCGTCGCCTGGCGCCCGCCCCATGCTGGGCAATCAGTCCGGCCAACGCACTGTAATCCCGGTGAGGACAGACCACGACCTCAGCCCGGGACATACGGCAACCATCGATGATGCTCGCGTGATTCAACGCATCCGAGAACACCACGTCCCCACTCCCGACCACCGCCGACACGACGCCGACGTTCGCATGGTAGCCCGAATTGAACAGCACCGCGGCTTCTGCCCGGTGGAAGATCGCCAGCTCCCGCTCCAGCTGTTCATGCACCGACGCATTGCCGATAATCAGCCGCGAACCCGCCGACCCGGTGCCCGACTCGACCGCCGCGTTCGCTGCCGCTCGGCGCAGCCGCTCGTCCGAGGCGTAGCCGAGGTAGTCATTGGACGACACGTTGATGACCTCGCGACCACCGAGGTGCACCCGTGGGCCCGGCGCCGATGTCCGCTCGCGCAACCGCCGTTGCAGGCCCGCGGCAACGATCCCGTCGAGCTCCTGTTGAAGCTCAGCGTCTGAACGCCGGCTACTCACGCGCCGACTCTACTCCCCTACGCGCCATGCAGGCGACTCACTTTCCAATACAAAAGCGCGAAAACAGGCTATCCAGCACCTCGTCGCCCACAGCCTCACCAAGCACCTCCGCCAGGCGCCCGGTCCCTTCGCGCACCTCGACAGCCGTGACCTCCAGCGGCTGCACCACCAACGCCTCCCGCGCGCGCGCCAACGCGGCAACCGCTTGCGCCAGCAGGTCCCGTTGCCGCTCACTGGTAATGATGTGGCGGGATTCGCTGCGTCCGGAGTTGCCCACCGCCACCGCTGCGATCTGCGCGCGCAGAGAATCCACACCCGCCCCGGTCTTGGCCGATACCGCAAGCGACGGCCCGCTGCCTCTGCCCAGGTCCGCCTTGCTCGTCACGTCCAGACGGAGCTGGCCACGGGCGACCTCCGCCTCCGTTCTCGCTGGATGATCCGCTGGATGCAGCACCACCACCACGTCCGCGGTCTCCACCCGCCTGCGCCCCAGGTCAATGCCTTTACGTTCCACCTCTGTGCTGTCCGGCCGAATCCCGGCTGTGTCGATCACGCACACCGAGATCCCGTCCACAACGATGCGCTCCTCGACGTAATCCCGCGTCGTTCCGGGCGCGGAATCGACAATCGCCCGTTCACGCCCAACCAACCTATTGAATAAACTCGACTTTCCAGAGTTGCTCGGACCAATTAGCGCCACGTCGATTCCGTCGCGGAGCACCCGCCCTAGCTCGAAGCTGTCCACAAGGGCTTGAATTGCGGCGCCTAGATCCGCCAACTCACCCGCGAGCCGGTCAGCCACAACCGCGACCAGGCACTCTTCCGGGAAATCGATGTGCGCTTCGATCTCGGCCAACACATCCGTTGCTCGACGCCGCAGCTCCGCGACCGTATCGCCCAGCTCGCCGGCGAGCTGTTGTTGCGCCAACCGCCAATGCCGCTCGCTCGTCGCCTCGATCACCTCGAGCAGCGCCTCCGCCTCCACCAGATTCAACCGGTTGTTCGCAAGTGCGCGCCGGGTGAACTCGCCCGCGGTCGCCGGCCGCGCTCCCGCCGTCAACACCGCGCGCAACAGCCGCGCCATGTTCACCGGCCCGCCGTGGCCATGAACCTCTGCGACGTCCTCGCCCGTAAACGAACGCGGGCCGCGCATCGCGACGACCAGCACTTCATCGAGCCGCGCCCCCTGGAGGCGCGCGATGCCGTGGGTCAGCACACGATCGCGCAACTCCGCATCAGCGCGGCCGATCAGCTCCGCCGCAATCGCGACCGCGCGGTGTCCGCTGAGACGAATGATGCCGACTCCACCCACTCCCGCCGGCGTTGCGATCGCCGCGATGGTGTCGGCCTCACTCCCGAGCATGGTGCTACGCGTCGGCGCCGGCGGGAACGACGACGACATGCCGTCGATCCCCTTCGCCTTCGCTCTGGGTCGAAATCCCGTCGACCTCCGCCAGCGTCATGTGAATGATCCGGCGGTCGTATGCCGACATGGGGCTGAGCGCTACGCTCTCTTTGGACTCCGCCGCTTTCTCGCCCATGCGGCGGGCCAGCGATTCGAGCCGCTCGACGTGTTTCTGTCGGTAGTCACCCGCGTCGACAATGATCGGCTTGCCGCGTCCCTCGCGGTGTTGCGCGACCATCTTGCCCACCAGGTGTTGCAGCGCGTCGACGACCTGACCGCGGCGCCCAATCACCTGTTCGACGTTGTCGCAGTCGACCGTCAGCAGAATCCTGTCGTCCTGATCGCCCACCTCGATGGTGGCATCAATGCCCATACGATCCAGGATTCCTTTCAGATACTCCTGCGCGTGCGCGACGATCTCCGGTCCGTCGTCGTTCAGCTTTTCACTCGTGGTCTCGGTGTTCGACACAGCAGTCCTCCGTAAGACCTCGCCGGCACAGTCGTTATGCGCTGCGCTTGCGAGAGCCTTTTTTCTTTTGTCCCGACCGCTTGCGGCCGCTCTTCTTGCCTGACCGGTTTTGCCCACCGGATTTCTTGCCCGCGCTGGACTTGTTCCCCGACTTGTCCGAGCTCGGTTTGTCCTCCGGCTCGTCCCCGGCGTCGGCTTCGTCCGCCTTCGCGTCACCATCCTTGCGCCCCGACACTCCGGATTTCGAGCCGGACTTTTTGGCCTTTTCCGCCTCGCGGTCTTCGCGGTGCATGTACAGATGGTGCCCCGCGGTCAGGCACGTATTCGTCAGGATGTACAGGGTGAGTCCCGCAGGGAAGAAGAACGAGAACACACCGAACATCAATGGCAAGCCGTACATCATGATCTTCTGCTGCGTGCTGTCCGCCGTGGTCGGCGTGAGCTTCGACTGCAGAAACATCATGCCCATGAGCGCAATTGGCAGGATGTGCAATGGATCCGGAGCGGTCAGGTCATCGATCCATCCCGGGATGAACGGCGCCTGATACAGCTCCGCTGCGTAGCGCAGCATCTGGTACAGCGCGTACCAGATCGGCATCTGCAACAACATGGGCAGACAACCCGCCAGCGGGTTGACCTTGTGGGCCTTGTAGAGATTCATGATCTCCACTTGCTGCCGCTGCTTGTCGTCTTTGTACTTCTTTTGCAGCTTTTCGATTTCCGGCTTGAGCTTCGCCATCTCCTTCATCGAGCGCATCGACTTGTTGGTCCAGTACAGCGTCGCCAGCTTGACCATGAACGTCAGCAGAATGATGGCAACGCCCCAGTTGACGACGAAGCTGTGGAACCACTGCAGCAGCCACAACAACGGCCGCGCGATGAACGACGTGATGCCCAGGTCCACCGCTTTGTCGAAGCCCGGGTTGTACCCGGCCACCTTGGCCACTGCCTCGAGCTTGTCCAGGTACTTGGGGCCCATGTAGGCGACAACGGTCTCGGCGTACGGCGCCTCGTCTTTCAACTTGAGCGCTGTGGTTTCGAACACCAGATCCACGCGCATGAAGCCCTGCTGCTTGCGCACCCGCGAGCTCCTGCACTCCAGCTCGACCTTGCTGCGCCCCTTCGGCGACGCGGCCGCCAAAAAGTAGCTGTGCATAAATCCGGCCCATTGAATCTCGCCGCGCTCGAACCGCTCCTTTTTGACCAGGTCGCCGTAGGTGTTTTTGTGGGTGCTGCCATTGGCGCGACACACCGCTTTCCACCGCCGCTCGACCCGCGTCCAGCCACCACCGTGGTCACCCTCCGGATCCTGGTAGTGGTACATCGACACCACCAGCCGCTGCTTGGCTTCCGTGGTGGTCAGGTTGCGCACCTTGACGTCTAGTTGCAGCAGGTAGTCATCCGGGAACACCCGATACTCTTTGACCACCCGCACCGGCGACGACACTCCTGGTGGTGGGTAGGTGAACGTCAGCTTCGCCGGGTCTTCGTTCTCGGTCACCTGCCAGGTCGCGTTGCGCGGGATCTGGTAGGTGGATTCTTTGTGGAACGCCACGCGAAACGAACGCGTGTCGGCGGTACCGTCGGGAGCAAGATCGATCTGCGTCTTCGTCTTGCCGCCACGGTTCTCGAACCGCGAGCCCTGCAACCGCCAGCCGACCAGGGTTCCGCCGCACTGCGAAAACTCCGCTACGATCTTTTTGAACCGACGCTCGATCGGCGCGGCCTTGCAGTCTTCGACCGCGACCTTTTTACCGTCGGCCTTTTTACCGTCGGCCTTTTTACCGTCGGCCTTTTTACCGTCGGCCTTTTTGCCGTCGGCCTTTTTGCCGTCGGCCTTTTTGCCGTCGGCCTTTTTGCCGTCGGCCTTTTTGTCCTGTCCGGTCTTGTCGGGCGCGGGGCTGTTTTTGTCGCCGCTATCGCCCTTCTTTTTGTCCGCAGTTTGGTCTTCGTCCTTCTTCTTCTCCGACTTACTCGGAGGGAACAAGACCGACCACAGCAGCATGATGCCAAACGCTGCCGCTACTGCGAGCAGTAGCCGTTTCCCCTGGTCTTCCATCAGTTTTCCACCTTGCTCGGAACTTCGTTGGTCCGGGCCGTGGCGGACATCAACTCTGGATGCGGGTCGACTGGGTCATAGCCGCCGCGAAAAAACGGATTGCAGCGCAGCAAGCGCCACAGTGCCTTCGCCGTTCCGACCAGGACGCCGCGCTTTTCGATCGCCTCGACCGCGTAGCACGAACACGTCGGCACGTAACGACATGTGGGCATGGGTTTGAGCGGGGATAGCACCCGCTGGTAAAATCGGATCGGCGCCAGGGCGATGCGCTTCAACACTGGGCCAACCTCGTTTCCAACGGGCGCAGGTCTGCAACGACCTCCGCCAGGCCCGTGACTGTTGCGGCACTGCGTTTCGCGATCACAACCACGTCGCAACCGCCAGGTGCCCAGGTCGGATTGAGCCGCACGAACTCTCGGACAAGTCGTTTGATCCGGTTCCGCTTCACGGCAATTCCGACCTTCTTGCTCACGGTGATTCCTACACGACCCACGTTGTGCTCGTCCTCTGCGTTACCCTGCCCCATCCGGCGAAGCACGACCACGATGAAGTGCTTCGCGTGCAGCTTTCTGCCGGCGCGTTGCACATGCAGAAACGCCGCTCTCTTCAACAAACGATGGCGCTTGGAGAACCGAAACGCCACGCTCGGATCACGGCCCGTTTACTTCTTGGCGATCGTCACGGCAAGGCGCTTGCGGCCTTTCGCGCGGCGACGCTTGAGCACGGCCCTCCCGGAACGACTCTTCATGCGAGCACGGAACCCATGGGTGCGCTTGCGACTTTTATTATGTGGTTGGAACGTACGTTTCACGACTCTTCTCTTTGCTCTTGAGGGCTTTGGTGCAGCAGGACGTGGATGAATAGCCAACCGCCCCCAGCGTGTCAAGAGCCTCCTAAACGCGTCTCGCCCCCAGGCGAATGTGACAGAAGGTCCAACCAGCACGTTTCGGGAGTGGTCAGAAACCCCTGCTCATCGAGCAAGAACGCGTAGGAATTCAGCAGACGCGCGTTTCATGGTGTCTAGCCGAGCCGAGCCGGCGCAAGAGCGCTGTTGACGGGGGTTTCCCGGGCAAATCATTTCAATTCTCGTTTTCCTTTGTAATTCCAGACAAATCCGGATCGTTACCCACAGAACTGTGAACTCTCTGTTTCACTCCGGAAATTTTCTTCACGCGGGAGTGAAGTGAGATCGAAGGGTTCTGATTTTCCTCCTTTTTTCACCTTGCCAGGTGTTTTTCACGTTTGTTAGAGAATCACCTTACTTCGTGCGGGGGTCACGGAATTCGCCTGTTTTCTGGGTGCTTGCACTCCCGCCGGTCTTTGGGAATCGATGTTTGCAGCACGGGGGCCGTCACCGCGTTCGAGTGACCTCTGCGATTACCTTGGGATACGTCCGTATCGATTCAATTCTCCACAGGTGCTCACACGCGGTACGCGCTGGAATTGCATCGAAAGTTGGGTGTCGTCCACAGCAGCTCACCGTTCTGTGGATTCTCTGCGCCATTTTATTTGTTTTCAGACCTTTGGGCGGGAGCTGCTCCCGCTCTATGCATTTTCAGCTTGTTGGAGGTATCGCCTGTGTCAGGTATTTGGAGTAACGCGCTTCGCAGACTCTCAACCAAAGTCGCCGCGCAGAACTTCGAAATGTGGCTCCGTCCCATCGAGTGCACCGGCATCGACGGGGGCACCATTCGCCTTCGTGCGCCCAATCAGTACGTGCGACTATGGTTCGAGTCGAATTATCTGAGTGTAATCCTGGATGAAATCCGCAAGGATACGTCCCAGGACTTCCGCGTCGAGTTCGAGCCCGACGCCGGCAAGCTGGTTCCTGCCAACCCTGCCCCCGCGGCGGACGAACCGGTCGCCGCCATGAACCCCGAGCCCGCCACTCCCACGGCTCAGGCGTCTCCGTTCGCGGCGGCGCCAGCAGGTGGCGATGGCGCCACGGCCAGCGTCGCGGTCGAAGCTACGCCGACGGTCAACCCCGGCGACGGCGAAACATCGCCCAGCCCGCCACTCAATCCCAAATACACCTTCGAGACGTTCGTCGCCGGCCCGTCCAACCAGCTGGCGTTCGCTGCCTCGCAAGCCGCCGCCAGCACCTACCCGCCCAAGTACAACCCGGTGTTCATCTGCGGTGGGGTCGGCCTGGGCAAGACCCACCTGCTCCACGCCATTGGCCACAACTTCCGCCGCAATCGGCCGGGCGCCCGGGTGCTGTATCTATCCGGCGAGCGGTTCATGAACGAGTACATCCACGCCATTCGCACCAATCACATGCACGACTTTCGCCGCCGGTACCGCGAAGGCTGCGACGTGCTGTTGGTGGACGATGTGCAGTTTCTCGCCGGCAAAGACGGCACGCAGGAGGAGTTCTTCCACACCTTCAACGCGTTGCACGACACCCACCGGCCGATCGTGCTCACCGCAGACCGCACGCCCCATGAAATCTCGGACATCGCGAACCGACTGCGCACCCGTTTTGCCTGGGGCCTGTTGGCCGATATCGAGCCTCCGGAGCTGGAAGTCCGGGTGGCGATTCTGCGCAAGAAGGCTGCTGCCGAGAGCATTCACTTGCCCGACGACGTGGCCCTGTACATCGCTGGAGCCATCAACTCGAACGTCCGCGAGCTCGAGGGCGCCCTCATTCGCCTGGCCGCTTACGCGTCGTTGTCCCGCCGAGAAATCAGCCTGGACTTCGCCCGCGAAACCCTCGAAGGCTCCATTACACGGCCGCGTGAGCACCTCACCGTGGACGCCATCATCAAAGCGGTCGCGAACTACTACACCATCAAGGTCTCCGACCTGAAGAGCGCCCGCCGCCACAAGTCCATTGCCGGCCCCCGGGCCGTCGCCATGTACCTGGCGCGCACCCACACCAACGACAGCTACCCGGACCTGGGACGGGGCTTCGGCGGCAAGCACCACACCACGGTCATCTCCGCCGTCGAAAAGATCTCCAAGCGACTCAAGACCGACGCCACGCTGCGCGGCGAAGTGCACGCCATCGAAAGCCTGCTTCTGCGATGATGATTCACCCCAAATGTCGTGGGCGCGAGCTATGGTTTAGCTGTGTACTACTCTGTGGGTCAGGGTGTGCAAGAGTCTGTGGTCAACCCTCAGGGTGCGATCATGACAACTCACTACCCGCGAGTTATCCGCGTTTCATCAACTGATTCGACCGCTGATTTTTCCACTGCCAGGAGGCACCCAAACCCTTTGACCGCCACGCTTTTTTCGGCTTATTCACACACCCACAGGCCCTACTAATACTTCTTTCTTTTTAAGAAAACTAAATAAGAAAGAACTAGGGGGTGGAAAAGCAACCGCGAAGGCGCGCACACATCGCAACACGCGCGAAGGACCACTGAGAGGACCGTATGGAATTTCGGATCAACAAAGACGAGTTTCTTCTCGGACTGCGGCTAGCCCAAAGCATCGCCGACAGAAAGAGCACGATGCCCATGCTTGCCAACGTCCTTTTGCGCGTTACGGGCAAGAACAAACTTCTGGTAGCGGCCACGGACCTCAACGTCGCTGTCTCAGCCACGCTGGAAACAGCCGAAGCGACTGACGGCGGACTCACGTTGGGCGCCAAGGCGCTCTACGACATCGTGGTCAACATCCCCGGCAACGAGCTGCGCTTGCAGCGCCTCGACAACAACTGGGCAGAAATCAAAGCGGCAAAGGTAAACTACCGCATCGTCGGCATGCCCGACCGGGACTTCCCCAAGATTCCCGACCATCGCGAAGCCGAGTTCGTCGACCTCGATGCGGCCGCGCTGCGCGAGATGATTGAAAAAACGCTGTTCTCCATCAGCAACGACGAAACGCGATTTCACCTCAATGGCGTGTTGTTCGAGTCGGATGGCAAAACCGCACGCATGGTTTCCACCGATGGTCACCGGCTGTCGAAAGTCGACCGTGCGCTCGAAGCGCCCAAGCTGTCGACCGGGGTCATCATCCCCAAAAAGGGCGTCGTCGAAATCAAGCGCATCCTCGATGCGTCGGCGTCGTGCCAGCTCGCGGTCAAATCGCCGTACGTGTTCGTCACCGCCAACAAGCTCACCCTGGCGGTCAAGCTCATCGAATCCGAGTTTCCGCCCTACGACCAGGTCATCCCCAAAGAGCACACCAAGGACGTCATCGTCGACCGGTTGCTGCTGCTCGATGCGCTCAAGCGCGCGCAGCTGATGTCGTCCGAAACCCGCGGCGTGAAGTTTCACCTGAGCAAGGGAACGCTGCTGGTAACCAGCAACAATCCCGACATCGGTGAAGTCCGCGAGGAGCTCGACGCCGACTACGACGGCGAGGACATTTCCGTCGGCTTCAATGGCAAGTACGTGCTCGACGTGCTGTCGCAGATTCAGACCGACCAGGTCGTGCTCGAGCTCAACGGCGAGCTGGACCCCGGCGTCGTCCGCCCTCTGGACCAGGAGGGCTATCTGGGCGTCGTCATGCCAATGAGAATCTGAGCCTCTGCTCGTCCGTACTCTTCAGCTGCACTCGGTGCGCAACCTGGCTCCGCTCACGTTGGAGCCGGGCGAGCACTTCAACGTGTTCTACGGCGACAACGGGCAGGGCAAGACCAACCTGCTCGAGACCGTCTTCGTCGTGTCCACCCTGCGCTCGTTCCGCACCCAGCGGCTCGCAGAACTCATCGCGTTCGACGTAGAGGAAGCCCACATCGGCGCCCGGGTCCAGCGCGACGAGCTGACTCGGGTCTACGAGCTGGTCCTGAAGCAACGCTCCCGGCGGGTTCGGCTGGACGGCAAAACCGTGCGTCCCGTGTCGCGTTACTTTGGCCAGTTCAACGTGGTGCTGTTTTCGCCCGAGGATTTGCTCATCCCAAAGGGCAGTCCCGGGGCACGCCGGCGGTTTCTCGACCGTGCCGTGTTCAACCGCCAACCGGCCCATCTGAGTGTCGTCCGCGACTACGAAAAGGCCATTAAGAGCCGTAACACCTTGCTCAAAGACGCGATGGCCTCCGGAGCGCTCAATCGCGACTTGTTGGCAGTGTACGACGAGCAGGTCGCGACCCTGGGAGCGCGGCTGGTGGCGGCGCGCATCGGGCTTCTGGTTGAGCTCGCGCCCCACTTTCGCCGCGCCTTCGATGCCATCACCAAAGCCGGCCTGAGCGTCGATGTGCGCTACGACAGCACCTTGGAGCTCGTGGAGGGCACGCCGCCAGTCGATGATATCGCAGAGGCTCTACGCGGCCAGCTTGCCGACGCTCGCGCAACCGACCTTCGCCGCACTACCACCTCGGTGGGCCCTCACCGCGACGACATCACGTTTCGCTTCGCCGACCGGGCCGCGAGTTCGTTTGCTTCCCAGGGACAGCTGCGCGCCCTCGTGCTTGCGTGGAAAACATCGGAGCTCGAGCTACTCGAACAGGTGCACGGCGAAGCTCCGATTTTGCTGCTCGACGACGTGTCGTCCGAGCTCGATGCCACACGTAATGAGTATCTGTTTGAATTTCTTAGGCATCGTCACAACCAATGTTTCATCACCACCACGCACCCCAAGCACGTGTTGTTGTCGTCCAATCGGCGCGACTACGAGGTGGTTGGCGGGCGCATCCACACGCGCTGAACAGGGTCGAAAACGACCTCTCCGACGGCCGCGCCGAGGCGGCCAATGTGCGCGGAAATTCAGCCGGAAATACCGTCTTTTCAGCGCGTTTATGGGCTTTCAGTAGGGGGCCGGATGTGCTAGCTAAGAGCATGTCCTGCGGGTGTTCTTCGCGGGACGAAGTTGCACGAAAATATGGCTGACTACGGCGCTGAAAGTATCACCGTTCTGAAGGGTTTAGAGGCGGTGAAAAAGCGCCCGGGGATGTACATCGGAGACACCGATGACGGCTCCGGGCTGCACCACATGGTCCAGGAAGTCGTCGACAACGCGGTTGACGAGGCCCTGGCGGGTTTCTGCGACCACGTCAAGGTCATTATCCACATCGACAATTCGGTCACGGTGGACGACAACGGCCGCGGCATCCCCGTGGACGAGCACCCCGAGGAAAAACGCCCGGCGGCCGAGGTCGTGATGACCGTGCTGCACGCCGGCGGCAAGTTCAACCAGGACACGTACAAGGTGTCCGGCGGTCTGCACGGTGTGGGTGTTTCTGTGGTCAACGCGCTCAGCGACTGGCTCAAGCTGGAGATTCGTCGCGACGGCAATGTGTACTACCAGGAGTACGGCCACGGCGAGCCCGCCACCCAGTTCAAGAACATCGGTGTCACCGAGCGGACCGGTACCAGGATCACGTTTCACCCGGATCCGGAGATCTTCAAACTCACCGAGTACTCGTTCGACATACTGTCCCAGCGACTGCGCGAGCTTTCGTACCTCAACAGCGGCCTCAAGATCAGCATCAAGGACGAGCGCACCGAACCCGAGCGCCAGCACGATTTTTGTTACGAGGGAGGCATCGCCTCGTTCGTCGAGGATCTCAACACGAACAAGACGCCGATCAACGACGAGGTCATCGCGTTTTGCGACGAGCGGGACAACATGACCGTCGACATCGCGATGCAGTGGAACGACTCGTATCAGGAGCAGATCACCTGCTTCACCAACACCATCAAGAACAAAGACGGCGGCACCCACTTGAGCGGTTTCCGCGCGGGGCTCACCCGCGTGCTCAACAACTACGCCGCGGAAAACAAACTGGTCAAGGACAGCAAGAGCAGCCTCAGCGGCGAGGACCTGCGCGAAGGTCTGTGTGCGGTCCTCTCGGTCAAGGTGCCGGACCCGAAGTTTTCCAACCAGCCAAAAGACAAGCTCGTCTCGTCGGAGGTCACCGGTGTCGTGGCAGCCGTGCTCTACGAGAAGCTGGGCGAATACCTCGAGCGCAATCCCAAAGACGCAAAGTCGGTGATTCAAAAAGCCGTCACCGCCCAGCGCGCCCGTGAGGCGGCGCGCAAAGCGCGCGAGCTAGTGCAGCGCAAAGGCGCGCTCGAGCTATCGGCGCTGCCGGGAAAGCTGGCTGACTGCCAGGAGCGAGATCCGGCGCTGTGCGAGCTGTTTTTGGTCGAGGGTGAATCGGCGGGTGGCTCGGCCAAGCAGGGCCGCGACCGCAAGACCCAGGCGGTGTTGCCCCTGCGCGGCAAGATTCTCAACGTCGAGCGCGCGCGCTTTGACAAGATGCTGGGCTCGCAGGAAATCGCCACGCTGATTACCGCGCTCGGCACCAGCATCGGCACGGAAAAAGACCTGGACCGGCTGCGTTACCACCGCATCGTCATCATGACCGACGCGGACGTAGACGGCTCGCATATCCGCACGTTGCTGCTGACGTTCTTTTTCCGCCAGTTCCCCGAGATCATCGAACGAGGTCATCTGTACATCGCCCAGCCGCCACTGTACAAAATCCGCCGCGGCAAGACCGAACGGTACCTGCAAGGCGAGCAGGATCTGAACGACCACTTGCTCACCGGCGTGTGCGAGACCATCGCGGTCATTGGCGCCAATGGCACCGAGCTTACGGGTCCGGCGCTGGTCGAGTACCTGCGGTTGATTGACCGCCATGTGCGGCTGGTCGATCAGCTCGACAAACAAGGCGATGGTCGGATCAGCAAAGCCTTCGCCCTCGCGGCGCGTCTGACCAAAGACGATTTGGCCGAAGAGACGCGCCTGCGCACCGTGGTGGACGAAAAAGTGCGGCCGTTTTTGGCCCGGCACCATCCCGAGCTCGACGGTGTCGACTACACGATCGAAACCGACACCGAGCACAATTGTTTTCAGATCCGCGTGGTGCGAGGGGTGGCGAGCGTCAAGCGCGAGACCATCATCGACTTCGACCTCACCACCACCCCTTCGTTCGTTCAGTTGCGCAAGATCGCCGAAGAGTTTTCGCGCAGCATCGACGAGCCGTACACGGTCAAGACGCTCAAGGACGGCAGCGAGCACACCGTCAAGACGTTCTCGGCACTGTGGCCGTATGTCCAGGAGGTGGCGCGCAAGGGGCTGGTCATCCAGCGCTACAAGGGCCTGGGCGAGATGAACGCGGAGCAGTTGTGGGAAACCACCATGGACCCGGAGCGGCGCTCGTTGCTTCAGGTGCGCGTGGAGGACTCAGTGGGGGCCGACAAGATCTTTACCGTGCTGATGGGCGACCTGGTCGAGCCGCGCCGCGAGTTCATCGAAGAAAACGCGCTCAACGTGCGCAACCTCGACGTCTGAAGTCTGTCCCTTACGTTGTGCGCATGTTGCTTCGGCCGATGTGGATCGTTTACGGCGGTGGTGTTGCGCTCATACCGAGCGTTGGGTGTCCAACCGAAACTGGCGGGTGATCGGGTCGCGACATTCACGATCAGCCCGAGCGGGTGCCGCGCAACATACGGCTGCGTGGGCTCACCAAAAAAAATGGATGCGTGCCTCGTCCGAGCGCGGTCGACGCTGCGGTTGCTCCCGAGCGCGGTCGACGCTGCGGTTGCTCCCGAGCGCGGTCGACGCTGCGGTTGCTCCCGGTCGCGGTCACGGTCACGGTCGCGGTCACGACCGCGGTTCCCCCGCCCCCAAGCGGCAAAACCGGTCACGGTCACGGTCGCGGTCGCGGTCACGACCGCGGTTCGCTTTCGCCTGCGCAACCACACGATATATGGGCGTGCGCCCTAGGCCGCGGCGGCTTCGAAAATCGAGTCTATCTCTTCGCCGACGGCGTCTTCTTCGGCGTTCTTGGCCACGGCGATTTCGCGGACCAGAAGGGTGCGCGCTTGCTCGAGCATGCGCCGCTCGCCGAAGCTCAGGTCCTTGTTTTTGCGCAACAAGCACAGGTCGCGAAGGACCTCGGCAACCTCGAACGGACTGCCGGTTTTGATCTTTTCCATGTACTCGCGGTAGCGCCGGTTCCAGGTCTGGGTGTCGCGCGCTTCTTCTTTGGCGCGCAGGATGCCGTAAACCTCGCTGACCTCGTCGTTGGAGATCACTTCGCGCAGCCCGACCGTTTCGGCGTTGCTTCTGGGGACCATGATGGTCAGGCCCGTTTCCAGGATCTTGAGGATGTAGACAGACGTCGCGCTCCCCCCGATTTCTCGATTCTCGAGCCCGACTACTTCGGCCACACCGTGTACGGGGTAAACCGCCTTATCGCCAACCTCAAATACGTCCATGAACGCTCCTACGCTGTGTATGGCCGCTGTCAGCGGCGCATATAACGATAGCAGACGACTGCGACAGTGTCAACACGGACACATGGACAACCTACTGAGATTACACGACTTCTGGCTTCTGAGCGCTGGCTCAGTGGCTGACGTATTCGAGGATGGTGGCGACGGCGAAGCCCGTGCCTCCCTTGGGAACCGCCCCGTGCTCGCGGTTGGCCGATGCGGGTCCGGCGATGTCCACGTGCACCCACGGGGTGTCCTTGGCAAAGTGGCGCAGAAACAGGCCGGCGGTGATGGCGCCGCCCCAGCGCTCGCCGGCGTTGCGCATGGCGGCGATATTGCTCTTGAGCTGCTTTTTGAGCCGCGGGTTCAGCGGCAGTCGCCACATGTCCTCGCCGGCGGAGCCGGCCGCTCTCAGCCAGCGCTTGGCGAGCTTGTCGTCGGTGGACATGACCGCGGCGGTGTGGGGCCCCAGGGCCACCATGCAGGCCCCCGTGAGGGTCGCAAAGTCGAACATTTCCACCGGCGGCGAGCTCTTGCCGTCCTT
>Ga0114931_10005429_pt1 | contig 15746 bp, 14 predicted proteins | sample 2SBtaG_FD_89579 | JGI IMG/M metagenome (GOLD analysis project Ga0114931, IMG submission 89579) | Deep subsurface microbial communities from Kolumbo volcano to uncover new lineages of life (NeLLi) - 2SBTROV14_V59a metaG | ecosystem: Environmental > Aquatic > Marine > Volcanic | place: Kolumbo...
ACCGTGCCGCTCCGCCATCACCTTCGTCAAAGCAGCCGTCAACGTCGTCTTGCCATGGTCAACGTGACCAATCGTGCCTACGTTTACGTGCGGTTTCGTTCTCTCAAATTTTTCTTTAGACATTTCCCTGATCTCACGGGTTGTTAATTCAATTCTTTCATTCACCCACCGCGGCAGGCTCCTGCATTTCTCGTTCGCCCGCCAGGGCGGGGTCCTACAAAGCCACCGCTCCGCCCGGAACTGGAGCCCACACCCGGATTTGAACCGGGGACCTCTTCCTTACCAAGGAAGTGCTCTGCCCCTGAGCTATGTGGGCAATAGCCATTCAACCTTCAGGCACCACACCCGCCAATGGAGCGGGTGATGGGAATCGAACCCACATCATCAGCTTGGAAGGCTGAGGTTCTACCGTTGAACTACACCCGCCACTTTTCCATTACTACAGTTGCGAGACGCCCCTTTATCACAGCGCGCAAAAATTCTGACAGTCTCATTTCGTCAAACCGTCGGAAATACAAAATCAATAATGTTTGCCTTCTCTATAGAGATACCCATTCCTGGTATCTCCGTAGCTCGCCAGGCTGTGTCACGCGGCACACCCACACTGGCAGGACTTCCTGCTATACTCGTCCGACAAATGCCGCCACCGTCCACCGTCTTTAGCAAATTCTGGTGGAGGGGGTAGGATTCGAACCTACGTAGGCGTAGCCAGCAGATTTACAGTCTGCCCTCGTTGACCGCTTGAGTACCCCTCCGCGGACACAAGCCGGCTATTGTCTAATCGTCTCCCCGGACTGTCAACACATAAACACTTGTTTTTTCGTGACGACCAGGCGCAAGCGAAGCCGGGGTCAGGACCCGTCTTCCGCGGTCTGGCCGGGGATTTCTTCGTTCAGTGCCCAGTGCCATGGCTCGTACACAAATCCAAAGGCATTATCCCTGGGGTAGGTCATGGAAAAGCCGAATTCAGCCGCGCGTTCGCTGAGCCAGGCGAATGCATCGCTAACTTCGAATTCCTCGGTCAACGGACGGCTGCCAGGCGTGGCAATGTCGATGGCGCAGCCGCTGTGGTGTTGGCTGAAACCGGGTGCGGCATTGACCCTGAGAATGTCGCCGATCGTCTGGCCGGCCTCGAGCTTTCGCCGAATGAGCCCTGCCTGGTATTCGAAATCCCTGAAACCCGAGACGATCAGCAGCCTGATGCCATCTGCGCCTGCAGACTCCAGCAGCCGCTGCCAGCGTGCCGCAGCAACCGGAGCGAGCCGCTGTATGTGGCCGACCAGGTTTGGCCCGACCGCAACCAACTCGCCCGCTTCGGCATAAAAAGGCGGCACAGAGCCTTGTCCGTAATCGGCCGGTATACCCAGTTCTTCGTGTAGTCTTTGCTCTTGTTCGTTCAGCATGCGACTTGCCACAATCACGCTGCCACGGCGGCTGCGATTGTCCCATGGCCAGCCGTGGAACAACAGGCAATCCGCAGTGGTCGGACCACGAACGACAACATATCTGTAAAATCTGTAAAAATCGGTAAATTTGCAAACAATTGTTGCGAAAATCACTAAATAATGATGAAAGACCAAATTTTCCAGGACCTTGACAGCGGCACCGTTCCGTTTGCATTCAACGAATCGGTCGCCGCGGTTTTCCCGGACATGCTGCGTCGCTCGATCCCGGGCTACGACGCTACGATTGAGGCGATCGCTGCCCTGGCCCGGCGCTACGTCACCGCAGGCACCCGTTGCTATGACCTCGGCTGTTCACTCGGCGCCGCCACGCTGGCCGTGCGCAGGAACATCTGCGTGGCAGATTGTGAGATTCGCGCCATCGACCTGGCGCCGGCCATGGTCGCGCGCTGCCGGAAGCTTGTCGATGAAGATCGAGGCACAACATCCGTCATCGTTGCCGAGGCTGACGTGCGTGACACAGAGATATCGAATGCCTCGATGGTGCTGATGAACTATACGCTGCAGTTTCTGCCACTCCGTGACCGTCCCGCATTGCTCAGCAGAATTCACGACGGCATGGTGGACGGGGGCGTCTTTGTGTTATCCGAAAAAGTAGCGAATGATGACCCCGGGTTAGAGCAACTCCTCGTCGAACTGCATCACGATTTCAAGCGCGCAAATGCCTACTCCGATCTCGAAATCGCGCGCAAGAGATCCGCACTCGAGAATGTGCTTGTCCCGGAGACGACGGCTACTCATCTCGAGCGGTTGGCTACGGCCGGTTTCAGGCATTGCGGCGTCTGGCTCAGGTATTTCAATTTCATCTCGATCCTGGCGATTCGCTGAAGGTGATTGACGAGGAATCGCTATTCACCGAACTCGCCGGGATGGGCCTCGACGCCTGGTGCGATGAGCTTCTGCCAGTACTGCGTGAAAACCTCGCGGACCGCGCACACGGGCGCCTCGCCGCATGGCGTGAGATCCTCCATTCGCTCCCGGCAGCCGATGACGACAATGTGAATGCGGCTCGCATCCGCGAGCTCCTGCTGAAACTCGCGCCGTGGCGCAAGGGGCCGTTCTCCGTCAGGGGTGTTGTTATCGACGCCGAGTGGCGCTCCGACCTCAAGTGGCAAAGACTCGAGGGGCACATCTCCCCGTTGGCGGATCGCAATGTACTCGACGTCGGCTGCGGCAACGGCTATTACGCATTTCGCATGCTGCAGGTCGGCGCGACACGCGTCATCGGGCTCGATCCGACGCTCCTGTTTCTCGCACAGTTCGGGGCAATACGAAAACTGACGGGGATTCGAGGCGCACACGTCCTGCCGCTGCGGCTCGAGGATTTACCGCCACATTGCCGGGCTTTTGACACGACGTTTTCGATGGGTGTCCTGTATCACCAGCGCGAGCCCGCGGCGCATCTGAGCGCGCTTCACGGCACCCTGCGGCCCGGCGGTACGCTGGTGCTGGAAACGCTCATCCTGCCGGGCGACGCGGACGAAGTTCTCGAACCGCGGGACCGCTATGCGCGCATGCGCAACGTCTGGCACCTGCCGACGATCGCGGCGTTGCGGCGATGGCTCGGGTATGCCGGTTTCAACGACCCACAGCCTGTCGATGTGACGACAACGAGTGTGGCCGAACAGCGCACGACCGAGTGGATGACGTTCGAGTCGCTGGCCGCAGCGCTCGATCCCGGCGACCCGTCGCGGACCGTGGAAGGGCTGCCAGCACCGACCCGGGCGATCTTTGTCTGCAGCGCCCTCTGAGCGCTGCGCGAGTCGTGCTTGACTCCGTACGCGTGGTTTTCTAAATTTCTGTTACAACAGAATAGAGAGAAAATAATGAATTTATCGCCAGCCGTCGAAAAATATGTGTTGCACTGGGGCGAAATGGGGACGCGCTGGGGCACGAATCGAACGGTCGCCCAGATACAGGCACTCCTGTACCTCTCGCCCCGCCCGCTGCGTGCCGACGAGATCGTCGAGTTGCTCTCGGTCGCCAGGTCGAATGTCAGCACCAGCATCCGCGAATTGCAAAGTTACGGTCTGGTCAAGATGACACATATGCTTGGTGACCGGCGCGATTATTTCGAATGCCTGAGCGACGTCTGGGATCTGTTCCGGGTGATCCTCGAGCAACGCAAGCAGCGCGAACTCAACCCGACCTTATCGATGTTGCGCGATGTCGCCGTCGAGGTACACGGTGAAGATCAGACCGATCCGCTAACCAAGGAAAGGATCAAAAACATGCTGCAGTTTGTGGAAACCACCAGCGACTGGTACGAGAAAATTCAGAAGGTGCCAACGCCCACTTTGCAGAAGCTGATGAAACTCGGCACGGGCATTACGAACGCACTGAAAAAGTAGCACACGGCGTCGGCTCGGGCCGTTTCCTGCTACAGACAGGCATCCAGCGTTTCCACGACCTCGCGGCCCGTTACACGCAGGAACCAGGTTGCGCCGGATTCGGTCGTGCTGTCCGGGCCGCCGTTAATGGCGCCCGCTGGCCGGTTCAGGTAGCCGCCCGGCAGGTATTCTCCCGACACTGCATCACCGTCAATACATTCACTCCAGGTAAGCGCGCCGTCGAGCAGGTAGCCTTCGACGGCTTGCGAAGAGCGCTGCCAGCCTCGTATTGTGCCCGGCGTGAACTTCATCAGCCAGGTTCGGGCGCCGCTTCCCGGATCAGCCCGCAGTTCCTTCACCGCCGTGCCGGCATCCGCTGCCTGCCAGTCGATGAGATTGCTGCTCGTGATCAGTGGCGAGCGAATGACGTCTTCCTCGTTTGCCTCGCCCAGGAAATAGAGCATCACGGCACCGACCCGGCTGCTGATCGGCAGGCCGGGCATGCCCGGCGGCACATACACGTAGCCACCCGCGGTCATCGCGAATTCGCCGACGTCGAGCCTGCCTGCCAGCACGTAGATCTCGACACTGTTGCCCGGCGATGCCCCGGTCGTAAACGCCCAGCCCGGCGGAACCGTGACCCGGAAACTCGCCGTCCGCTTGCCTGAATCGGCGACAAGTTGCTTCGCGCTGGCACCGGGCAGGCCGGCGACGAAGACATTCGGCAACGCATCGACGTCAACAAATGCGGGATAAGGCAGCGGCGGCGGCCCCGACGCACATGCCGCAACAAAGGCGAGCAAAATAACCACCGCGAAACCGTTTTTCATCGACGTTTCACCAGGTACACGAATCCTGCCAGCAGGAAGCCGAACGCGATCAGGCCGGCCGATTCCGCGACCCAGCCGGGGCCCAGCCAGCCCTGACCAATACCCGCGGGCTTGAACCCCTGCACAAAAGCGACCGCCGCAATGCCAACGCCGAGCAAGCCTTCACCGCCGACAAAGCCACTTCCCAGGAGTACGCCCCGCTCCCGGCTTTCGGCGGCCTCGCCTTCTGAACTGGCGCGACGCTCGAAGAATCCGCGCAGCAAGCCGCCCAGGAACAGCGGTGTCATCGTCGATAACGGCAGATAGACGCCGACCGCGAACGGCAGTGATGGTATTCTAAAAGCTTCGCAGACCAGCGCAATGCCAACACCGATGCCGACAAAGTCCCACGGCAGCTGCTGGTCGAGGACGCCTTCGATGACGAGTTTCATCAGTGTGGCCTGCGGTGCCGGCAGCTCTTCCGTGCCGAAGCCGAACGTATTGGCGAGCAACAGCACCGACAGGCAGACGAAGGTTGCTGCCGTCAGAACGCCGAGCAGCTCGCCCGCCTGCTGTCGCCGGGGCGTTGCGCCAATGAGGTAACCGGTCTTGAGATCCTGCGAAGTGTCCCCCGCGATCGACGCCGCAATCGCCACCACACAACCCACCGTTAGCGCCGCGGCCTTGCCGGTCAGGTCCGTCCAGCCCATCACGAGGAAAATGCCGGCCGTTCCCAGCAATGATGCAATCGTCATGCCGCTGGTTGGATTACTTGTCATGCCCACCAGCCCGACGATGCGGGATGCAACGGTGACAAAAAAGAAAGCGAATATGACGACGCAAACCGCGGCCACGATCCTCACCGGCAGGCCACCGACGTCGCCGAAAATCTGCGGGATGACTGCCAGGGCGGTGGCAACGACAAGCAGGCCGATGCCGACGAATTTCAGCGGCAGGTCGTTGTCGGTCCGCTTGTCAAGCGCCGTATTATCCACGCGGTTACGTAATTGTTCCGTGCCGATGCGAAAACTCTGCAACATCACCGGGAAGCTTCTGACCAGCGTGATGATGCCGCCGGCTGCAACCGCACCGGCGCCAATGTATCGAACATAGCGCGTCCACAGCTGCGACGGACTCATGTCGCGTATGAGCGCCTCTGCCTCCGGAAACACGGGTACCGTGAAGGCATCACCCCAGTACGCAATCGAAGGAATGACGATGATCCACGCCAGCAAGCCACCGCCGACCATCACGGACGCAATTCTCGGGCCCAGGATGTAGCCGACGCCAAACAGTGCCGCCGACAGGTCCATGCCGACCTGGCCCTTTTTGATCAGCGGCAGGTTGGCAGAGACCTGTCCCGGAATCACGCTGATCCAGGATGTCAGGAATTTGAAGAATGCGCCAAGCCCGAGGCCATAGAAAACATAACTCGCGTTGCTGCCGTCGACTTCGTTGGCAACCAGCACCTCGGCACAGGCAGTACCCTCGGGATAGGGTAGTCGCCCGTGCTCCTTCTTGATCAGGAAGCGCCGTAGCGGGATCATGAACAGCACACCGAGGAAGCCGCCGCTCATTGCAAGCAGGGTCATCTGCAGGAGACCTGGCGCCACGCCCCAGAGAAACAGTGCCGGCAAGGTGAAAATGGTGCCGCTGGCAAGGGAGCTCGAAGCGGAGCCGATTGTCTGCGACATATTCGTCTCGAGGATTGTGCCAGGATGACCGGCTGCTTGCAGCGCCCGGAATGCCGCAACGGTCATCACCGCCACCGGGATGGAAGTACTGATCGTGAGGCCGGCACGTAATCCGAGGTAGGCGTTTGCGGCGCCAAAGACGATGCCGAAGAGAATGCCGAAGACTGTGGCCTTGACCGTGAATTCCGGTATCGATTGTTCAGCACCGACATAGGGTTCGTAGGTCTCGCCGGGTTGCAACTCGACGTAGGCATTCGGCGACAGGCCCCTGCCCGCCAGGTGCTCGTTGTTATTGTCATTGTTATTCGACATCCGCACTGCTCCCGGAACGGGTTTGAATGCCTCCTATCATAAATAAAAAAGCCGCCCGAATAACGGGCGGCATGATAAGCGGAAGGTGTGTCAGGCGCCGATCCGACTGTTGCGGAATCTGCAAAACTTCAATGTCTGCTAATACTCCCCGGCCAGATCGTCATGCCAGCGGAAATGCTGTGCGGCTGACGGGTTCCCGCGCTGTCCAGGCGAACGGGACTTCGTCATCGTGAGCGCGTGATGAGAGGTAACACGCGTTGCTCACTACCACACATGCGCTTCCTGCGTGGCACTCACGCCGGCATCGCCCGAAATTACACCCCATCTCCGTGCGTACCGATGTGGTACACGAGAATGCTACTACATCTTGTGTCTCAACGCGAGATATACCCAAGATATGGCTGCTCATATCCGAATTCGGCTGAATTCGGGTATTCTTCGACCGGTGATGACCCGGAGATAAAAATGTCCGACACCTTTTCGCTCAGCAAGACCAACAAGGTTCGCCAGTTGCCGGACAAGGCGACTTACGACGTTGCAACCGTGCACCGTATCCTCGATGCCGGCCTCGTTGCCCACGTCGCACTTGTCCAGGACGGCGCACCAGTCGTGGTGCCGATGATATACGGCAGGAACGCTGGCACGATCTACCTGCACGGCGCGCGCAAGGCGCGCGTCATTCGGCTGCTCGAGCAGACACAACGCGCCTGCGTGAATGTCACTTTGCTCGATGGCATCGTCTACGCGCGCTCGGTTTTCAATTCCTCGATGAACTACCGCTCGGTAACCGTTTTCGGGACACCCACGTTAATCGAAGGCAACGCCGCCAAGTTGGCAGCGATGCGGCACATCAGCGAGCATACGATGCCGGGACGCTGGGACGAGGTTCGCGACTCACACGAACGGGAGGTCAAAATGACCGGTGTCATGCGGCTGAAGATCGAAACGGCGTCCGCCAAGATCTCGACGGGCATGCCAGACGATGAGGACGAGGATTACGCGATCCCGATCTGGGCAGGCGTGCTGCCGATGACGACTTCCAGCGGCTCGAAGATCGACGATGATCGACTGCTGCCGGGTGTCGACGCCTCGGACGTCGTACTCGCGCGGCAAAAGCGGAGCTTATAAATCCGCCGGAAGATGGCCGGTCTTCAACCAGAAGAGCGTATCGTCCGCAGTGCTGATGCCTGCGTGTGTGCCGGTTGGCAACCGCAACCAGCTCTCGGCGCCGAGCAGCTTGCCCGCATAGTCGAGCGCACCGCTGACAACGAACAACTCCAGCCCGCCGGTGCCGACGTCGAATTCGAGCGACCCGCCTGGCGCCAGCCGCCGCATTGCGACCTTTTCCGTGCCGAAGGCATGCAGGGGCAGGCTCGCGCTCAAGTCGTCTCTGCTCCACGCGGCTTCGTCGCCGGTGTCGATCACGACACGTGCAACATCGCAGGCAGCAAACTGCCGCAGCTTGACGAGGATGCGGCAACCCCCGGCACTGCGCGGCGCATGGCGACTGCCTGGCGGGTTTCTGACATAAGTGCCCGCCGGAAAATCGCCGCTCTCGTCCGAGAATACGCCCTCCAGGACGAGAAACTCTTCGCCTTTCGCGTGTTCATGCACGGGAAAGGCGCTGCCGGGCGCGTAACGGACGACACTCGTTGCACGTGCGGCTTCATCACCGATGCGATCGAGCATGCGCCGATCGACGCCGTATTCCGGCGAATGAAGCCAGTCTTCCTCGCTCGGGATACTCAGTACTGGTTTGGAGAAATCCGCATTGATGCGCATGCGGCAATAATAGGGGCCTGCTAACATGCGCGGCAAGTGGCCGCTAGCGAAAAAAGTCCCGGGCGGTGCCGTGGCTTTCAATCACGTTTTCGTCGTGACGCTCAGTTGTAGACATACTGGAGTTCAACGCCCCAGATGCGACCCTTGTTCAACGGCGAGAACGACGCGCCCGGGAAAAAAGGCAGTTGCGTATCACCGCCGACCGTTGGTTGTCCTTGATGTTTTTGCCGAAGATCGAAAATATCAGGCTGTCGTCAGCAAAGCCGAAGCCGAGCCGCGCGTCGAAATTGTCGATCTGGCGAAGCTGCCCCAGGTTGTTGTCGGTGTAGAACGCCCGGTCCCGGTGATAACCGCTGGCCTGCGCAGTAAACGAGCCCCACGGGGTTTCGTGTGAGTAGATGATTTCGCCACCGTAAGACCAGCGTGCTAGCCGCGGAATCTTAAGCGCCCTGTCGGCGGCATCGACGACCCCGTCGCCGCTGATGTCGAAGATGACACGATCGTATTGACCATCTACATAGCCGACGGTGGCCTTGACCACCAGGCCGTCCGTTACGGCAGCAGTAAACTCAGCATCGATCCCCTTGATCGTCGCGTCCGCAGTGTTGCGAATCAGCTGCACTACGCCGACGACTGCATCGGAGAGATTGATCTCGCGCTGCATGTCCAGGATACGATTGCGATACGCCGACAGGTTCGCCCTGACCCTGCCGCCCGCGAAATCCTTCTTCATGCCGATTTCTATAGAACGCTGCTCTTCCTCGTTGAACGCCTCATTGGGAATCGCAACGGCCGTGTGGCGCATGTTAAAACCGCCGCTGCGGAAACCTTTCGTCCAGAACGCATAATACTGGGTGTCGTCATCCGGTATGACCTGGATGCCGACCTTCGGCGTGAAGTTGTCCCAGTTACGCGAGTCCTCGAAGTCATGCGCCGCACAACCTGTCGCCAGCGAACAGAGGTTGAACGGTATGGAAGCGATCCGCGCATCCTTTTTTTCGTGCGTGTAGCGGCCGCCGAGATTCAGGATAATCGAGTCGCTGACCTGGAAATCCGCCTGCGTGAAGACACCCCACGTTGTCTGGTCCTGATCGCCGCCGCCCGTGATATCGAGATTAGCCGGCGGAATCACGCGATTTTCGATATAGCTGAAATCCTGCGTGAAGTAATAAACACCCGAAGTAAGCTCGACGTTGGCGAAAGTGCCGGAGTAACGCAACTCGTTCGACAGTTGATCCTGATCGGTCGACGTGCCGGCATGGAAAAGAAACAGCGGCGTCGAATCGATATCGCCCAGCGTCTTCCCCTCATACTGGCGATAGGCCAGTATGTTGGTAATAGTCCCGTCACCAAACCGGACGTCCAAATTGGCCTCGAGAATCAGGTTGGTCCACTCGTCGTCGTAGAAGCCTTCCTCGTCGATCGCGAAATCGAAGCTGTCGTGGCCATATTGCCTGGCACAGACGCCCGGGAACGCAAACGCCTCACAACCGTCGCTGTGTGCCGCCGGCCCGTCGCCATCGGACTCGCCGTATTCCGCGCGCAGTAGCAGCTCGAAGGAATCCGTCAGATCGAATTCGAGCGCGCCGCGAACCATGGTCGTGTCGGCCTTGCCGAAATCGCCATTATTGTTCGCAAGGTTCTTGAACCAGCCGCCATCGTCATTGTTATAGACCGCAAGTTTCCAGCCCACGGTGTCATTCAGTGGCCCTGCTGCAACCGCAGACAGGTAGCGGTTGTCGCCGGTCTCGAAGGCGGCCTTCGCCTTCAGCGTGAATTCTTCGGTCGGGCGCGTCGTGTTCATGACAACGGCGCCACCCGTCACGTTGCGACCGAACAAGAGCCCCTGCGGGCCACGCAAGACCTCGACGCTCTCGAGATCGAAGATATCCAGAACAACGCCAGTATTGAGACCGTAATACATGCCGTCGATGAATACGCCGACCGTCGGGTCGATCGACGGGATCGAGCTGTTGATACCGAGGCCGCGAATCGAGAAATTCGCAGTGCCGCGTGTCGTCCCGATGTCCTCGAGCTGCACGCTCGGCGCGTTGTAACCGATGGCCTTCAGGTCACGAATGTGCATCGCGTCCAGCTGACTGGCACCGTATGCGGTCACTGCCACCGGGGCCTGCTGCGCCGAAACGCCGCCGGCACGCTTGGTCGCCGTCACGATGATCTCCTCGAGCAGCCTGTCGCCCAGGTCCTCTGCCGCGACGCTACCGCCAAAGGCAAATCCGACGATCGCCGCGAACGATATGGCGATACGCGATTTTTTTAACGCCATTTGCATAACCTGCCCCCTTAAAAAGTCGTCGAATGCCGCTTTGTTTTTCTTGTGCTTACAACAATCGTGTTTTTCGAGCGTTCAATCAATGCTGAAATTGATGTGGTACATAATACTGAAAACCTTTGACAAATAGCATCTGCAGATGTACTTGTGGCGGCGATTTAGCCGTGGAAAATAACGTATATCTTAAAATAACAACGATTTGGCTGCGATTTGCCCAGCGTCAGCCCGGGTCCTGAAACTGGCTGTTTTCGAGCTCGAGCCGCAGCAGCGCCTCCTTGGTCGGCAGGCCGCCGCCGAAGCCTGTCAGGTCGCCATGCGCACCGATCACACGGTGGCAGGGAATGACGATCGGCAGGGGATTCCTGCCGTTGGCGGCGCCGACCGCCCTGACGGCCCGCGGCCGGCCGATGCGACTGGCGATATCGCTGTAGGAACAGGTCGTTCCATAGGGTATTTTCTGCAGTTCGTCGAGTACCAGGCGCTGGAACTCGGTGCCGGTCGGCTTCAGCCGCAGGTCGAAATGCTGCCGCTTGCCGGCGAAATACTCATCCAGCTGGCGGCACGCCTCGACAAACGGTTTTTCGTTGAATATCCAGTCGGCTTGCGGCTCCCGCCGCATCGAGCCCTCCGGGAAACCGATCATGGCAAGACCGTCATCGTCACCGGCCAGCAGCAGGTCTCCGATGGGTGTCCCGAGGTAGCAGTAATACATCGCCTTATCCTCCTTTGTCCGGCAAGGAACCCCATAGAAGCATAGCAGCGTATGCCCGCCATGGCCGCCATTGCTCCGCCCGCGCACGCAATTCTGCAGGTGTCATGCGCGCCGGATACGCTATCGCGCTAATCAATCCAAGGTCCGATGCCGGGAACGCGTCCGCGTCTTTCAGGACTCGCATGGCGACATATTGCGCTGTCCAGTCACCGATGCCCCTGATCGAGCCAAGCGTCCGGGTGAAGTCGACGGTATGCGTATCGAAGCGCAGTTCGCCGCTGAGCGTCGCCTTCGCGACCGCGCGGATGGTCGCGGCGCGGCTCCGCACGATGCCGATGTTCTTGAATCTCGCTCTCGCCAGACGTCCCGGCGTTGGAAACAGGCGATCGAGACCCGCATGCCGGCCAGGCGGAAATGGTTCGCCATATCGTCTGGCAATGCGCCCTGCGATGGTCGTCGCCGCCTTGACCGAGATCTGCTGGCCAAGGATCGCGCGAATCGTGAGCTCGAAACCACTCCAGGCGCCCGGAACCCTGACACCCGGGTTCACGCGCAGCATCTTGCGCAGATCGTAATCTTTGTTCAGCGTCGCGCTGATCTCGCCGATGGGTGTCTCGAGATCGAATACCTCGGCCACAATCCGGGCGGTCGCATCATCGATTCCGACCCTTGCAGCAGTACTCGTGACGGCGAGGTAGCCATCTCCAGATCCCGGCCTGACCTCGATGACAGAGAGTTTTCCGCCTACGCGGAGCGTGCGCCAGTAGCTGTCGGCGGCGACTGCCTCGACACCGGGCGTCGCGCGAGACGCAAAAAACCGCAGCAGCGTTTGCCAGTCAAAAGGCGCGCTGTATCGCAGCCGCAGCGGTTCCGCTTTCATCGCGATGACGAGTCACGCCTCTATACCGCCCATGCACATGTACTTGATCTCGAGGTAGTCATCGAGTCCGTACTTCGAGCCTTCCCGTCCCTGGCCCGATTACTTGACGCCGCCAAAGGGCGCCATCTCGTTGGAGACGAGTCCCTCGTTGATACCGACGATGCCGTACTCGAGCGCCTCACCGACCCGCCAGATCCGTCCGATCTCACGCGAATAGAAGTAACAGGCGAGTCCGACTTCGGTGTCGTTGGCCATTGCAATAGCCTCTTCCTCCGTATCGAATTTGAAAATCGGCGCGACCGGGCCGAAGATCTCCTCTCTGAAGACACGCATGTCGTCGTTGACGTTGGTCAGTATCGTTGGCTCGATGAAGCAGCTGCCGAGATCCGAGCGCGAGCCTCCGGTGACGACGCTGGCACCCCTGGCGACCGCATCCTCGATGAAATCGAGGACATCGTTTGCCGCCCCCTCGTTGATGAGCGGGCCCAGCGTTACGCCTTCCTCCGCGCCAGCGCCGAGCTTCAGTTTCACCGTTTCGACTGTGAGCTTGTCCACAAATTCATCATAGACGCCTGCCTGCACGAGCATGCGATTGGCGCAGACGCAGGTCTGGCCGGCATTGCGGTATTTGGAGTTCATTGCACCCTGAACCGCCGCATCGAGATCCGCGTCGTCGAAGACGATGAACGGGGCATTACCGCCGAGTTCCATCGAAGTACGCTTTACCGTTTCCGCGCACGCGACTATCAGTTTCTTGCCAACCGCTGTCGAACCCGTAAACGTTAGCTTGCGGACGATCGGACTGGACGTCAGTTCCGTACCGATCTCGGAGGTGCGCCCGGCCACGATGTTGATGACACCCGGCGGTACACCCGCCCGTTCCGCGAGTTCGACGACTGCAAATGCAGATAACGGCGTCGCATTGGCCGGCTTGCAAACCACGGCACAACCCGCCGCAAGTGCCGGTGCAATTTTGCGCGTCAGCATTGCGTTCGGAAAATTCCACGGCGTTATGCACGCGACAACGCCGACAGGCTGCTTGATCACAACGATGCGCTTGTCAGCCGACGGTGCCGGGATCGTGTCCCCGTAGATTCGCTTTGCTTCCTCGGCAAACCACTCGATATAGTTGGCGCCATAGGCGACCTCGCCGCGTGCCTCGGCCAGTGGCTTGCCCTGCTCGGCGGTCATAATTTGTGCCAGGTCCTCCCGGGCATTCATGATCAGCTTGAACCAGCTTCGCAATACGGCCGCCCGTTCCTTGGCACTCTGTCTTCGCCATTGACGCATTGCGACTTCCGCCGCCTCGATCCCGCGTCGGGTCTCCGCGGCACCGCAGGACGCGACCTCCGCGATGGTCTCGCCGTTGGCGGGGTTGGTGACGGCGAATGTGCCGCGATCGTCACCATCGACCCACTCGCCGTTGATATAGGCCCGGGTCTTCAATAATGCTTCATCGGATAGTTGCATGCTCGCTCCAGCTGGTCATACCCGTGGTCGGGCGATCGAGCATAAATGCTAAGCTCGGCGGCATCAATGACCGGCCCGGGTTGATGCCGGTGAAAAGCAAGGGCCCCGGCATGCAGGCCGGGGCCAGGCAGGGTCGTATCAGGCCGCTTTGTGGCAACTGTCGCCCAGCCAGTCTGCCAGGTGGTCGGCACCGCCTATCAACGCACCATCGACAAAAACCTGCGGTACTGTTGTGGCACCGCTGACCGCGCGCAGGGTTCGGTCGGAATAGTCCTTGTTCAGTTCCAGCGCCTCGAAAGCGATCCCGGCTTCGCCGAGCAGCGACTTGGCGCGCGCGCAGTGCGGGCAACCTGGCCGTGAAAATACCGTCACGTCGAGCGGTTTTGGCTCATCCGGCGCGATGTACGACAGCATCGTATCCGCGTCCGATACCTCGAACGGGTCGCCGGGCTTTTCCGGTTCGATGAACATCTTCTCGATGACACCGTCCTTCACCAGCATCGAATAACGCCACGAACGCTTGCCGAAACCCAGCTCTCCCTTGTCGACCAGCAGGCCCATGCCGGTCGTGAACTCACCGTTGCCGTCCGGGATGAAGGTGATGCCATCCGCATGCTGCGTCTCGCGCCATTCGTTCATGACGAACGCATCGTTGACCGCCATGCAAATGACGTCATCGATGCCGTGCTGTCGAAATACCGGCGCAAGCTGGTTGAACCGTGGCACGTGGCTCGACGAACAGGTTGGCGTGAACGCACCCGGTAATGAAAACACGATGACAGTCTTGCCGACAAAAATGTCGTCACTCGCCAGGTCCTGCCAGCCATTGTCAGTGCGTGTCCTGAAAGTGACTTTTGGCACTGGCTGCCCTTCCTTTTTCTCAAACATGGTCGTTCTCCGCTTGTTTGCAAAACAATCTCTATCTGAAGCGCATCCTGGATCATCCTGCTTGATAAATAAAACAGAATTTTTATATAATACTAATCGTTTTTATCGAATATGAAATATCCGACGATAAAACAGCTTCGATATTTCGTTGCACTTTGCGAGGACGGGCACTTCGGCCGGGCAGCAGCCCGGTCGTTTGTTTCCCAGTCGGCCTTCAGCACCGCGATCAAGGACCTCGAAGTCCTGCTCGGCACGCAACTCGTCGACCGGACGAAGCGCCGGGTGACGGTTGCGCCGATTGGCCAGGAGGTGGCGACCCTGGCGCGGCTGTGCTTGCGCGATGTGGAGAGCCTGGTCGAAGTTGCCGCAAAGCGAAGCGAACCGCTGGCCGGGCCGCTCAGGCTCGGCGTTATTCCAACGATCGCACCATTTCTGCTGCCCGTGTTGATGCCGAAGCTTCGCCACCGTTTCCCTGCGCTAAAACTCTACCTGGTTGAGGAGGAGACAGCACGCCTGCACAAACGCCTGCTGGAGGGCGAGATCGACTTATTGCTGGTCGCCTTGCCCTATGACCTGCGCAGCAGCGAAACCCTGCCGCTGTTTAAAGACCGTTTCTACCTGGCTGCGCGCCGCGGCTCGGCATTGACCGACCCCGGGAATTACCGCTTCAATCGATTGGCGCCGGAGTCTATCCTGCTGCTCGAGGATGGCCATTGTCTGCGGCAACACACGCTCGACGCCTGCAAAATCCGGAAAACGGAGAAAGTGGCACGCTTCTCCGCCAGCAGCCTGCTGACGCTCGTTGAAATGGTTGACGCCGATCTCGGCATCACTTTCCTGCCCGAGATGGCCGAGGGCAGCGCCCTGCTCCGTAATACCCAGGTCAGGCTTTATCCACTGGCAGAAAAGAGCTATCGCGAGATCGGTCTCGCCTGGCGCAAGGGTAGCGCGCGCGGTGAAGAATTCCGCTTGCTCGGCAAGTTCATCGCCGACGAGTGCGGCTGAGCGGCCCGAGCCTTCCCATCCGGGCGTGATCTGCATCACAGTTCTGTGAACTTGGCATCCACCGCGAACGCAAGCTGTGATCGCCCGCACTCCACCAGCAGCTACCCG
>Ga0114931_10005430_pt1 | contig 15745 bp, 15 predicted proteins | sample 2SBtaG_FD_89579 | JGI IMG/M metagenome (GOLD analysis project Ga0114931, IMG submission 89579) | Deep subsurface microbial communities from Kolumbo volcano to uncover new lineages of life (NeLLi) - 2SBTROV14_V59a metaG | ecosystem: Environmental > Aquatic > Marine > Volcanic | place: Kolumbo...
AGGGGGCTTTTTTATTTCGAACAGAGGTAAGTGATATGCTTAAGAACAAAAAACCGGGAATCGGGTTAACCAGATTATGGTGGCGTCGGTTATGGAGTGAAGAGGAAATCCAGGTGAGTGATGAAATGAATGAATATGCCGAGGACTATAGATATGAAACCAAGGAAAAGGATGAGGCAACGATGACGCTCACAGCGAATGAAAAGGATCAACCCTGAGCTGTTATGCCTGAAAACAGGTTCGAGACAATAGAATATATATCCTATGGGAAATGTCTGGTGGTTGGTAACCAACAGACCATTGATAAGGCGTTGAGCCAATGCACATGGCCTGAGGAAATAGAACGGGTCTATGTCGTGGTTGGAGAGACTTCGGAAAAAATCGAAAGGTTACTGGAGCACGGCAAATTTGAAATCGAAAGGGCGGATGAAGTCATTCTTCACGGACATCTGGGTGAGTATCAACTTCATCTTTCCCTTGGAGAAGGCAGTGAACAGGGGGGATTAACCAGTAAATCTCTGAAGTCGGATCTGATCCTGGATATGATGGATCCACCCATCAATTCGTCAGCTGTCAAACCCTTTGGTTATATCCATGTTGGCGAAGATCCAGCGGAGATTAAAGCACAGATTGAATCTCTCGGGGAGTGGGTGGGAGTATTTGAGAAACCCAAATACTTTCATTATCGAGAAGAACTTTGTGCACATGGGTATGGGCGGTTGAGGGGTTGTCATGCCTGTCTCGATGTGTGTGCGACCCAGGCGATCCAGTCAACAGGTGACAAAATAGCGGTTGATCCGTATTTGTGTCAGGGTTGCGGAGATTGTAGCAGCGCCTGTCCAAGTGGCGCCTTGAACTTTGTGATGCCCTCCAGAGATCGCGTTCTGGAAAAAGTGCAGCAGGCAATGGTGGTAAATGAGGAAAAACGCTTGAAAATCGTTGCCACTAGTGGCGCAGAAAGCATAGAGAAAGCCGATGAAACCATAGAAGTGGAAGTCGGGTCGGTGGGTGCCTTTGGTCCGGAACTCTGGTTGACTAGCGTTGCCAATGGAGCCTGCGGGGTGTTGGTGTTTAAAAAGGGTCTTAATCCTCTCAGCATCGATCAGCTGGAAAAGCAGATGAAATGGGTGAATGAGTTATTGGGCGGCCTGGGTTATGGAAGTAAGCTGGTTGGGTGGGCTGAAGAGCAAAATAGCCTATCTGTGAGCCAATGGAAGGGAAATCAATCGACTGGGATTATCCCGCTTGAAGACAAAAGGGATGTTATGAATCTGGCCTTACACAGGCTGTGTTCGAATGCCCCTGATGAGGATGCCGAAGTGGTCAGGCTACCGAACACGGCACCCCTTGGGAGAATCATCGTCGATACTGAAAACTGCACCTTGTGCATGTCATGTGTCAATGTTTGTCCCGCAGGCGCTCTGACTGCCGGCAGTGAACAACCGCAGCTGGGGCTGGTGGAAAATAAGTGTGTGCAATGTGGAATGTGCCGGGAGGTCTGCCCCGAATCTGTGATCCAATTGGAGGCCAGGCTGATGGTTGACAGGGAGGCGGCATCCACCGTACAAGTGATTCATCGAGAGGATGTGTTTTGTTGCGAAGAATGTGGAAAACCATTTGCAAACGCAAAAATGATAGAAACCGTTCTGGGCAAAGTTTCCGGCCACCCTATGTTTTCCTCTGAAGAGCAACGCCGACGGTTGAAGATGTGTGAGAACTGCAGGGTGTTGTCGATGATGGAGCAGAAGTGAACGATGCCTGGGGCACAGCTACGCAGTGAGGTTTATTTACTCCTGGCTTCCCTGTTGCGGGAGGCGCCAAGCGGGGAACTACTGGAACAACTCAAAGACCGTCAGCAAGGCTGGAATATTGGGCTGGACGAGATGGAACGGCCATTGGTCGAATTGTCGCAGGCAGCGGCGGAAAGTCAGCTGGAAGCATTGATTCATGAATATCACCGGTTGTTTATCGGGGTGACGCAAGGGAGGCTGTTGCCCTACGAATCGTGGTATCGGGTTGGCAGTTTGCATGACCGGCCACTGGTGGAGTTGAGAGATGAGCTGGTGGTGCTCGGGATTGAAAGGACACCCGGGCTGGGAGAACCGGAGGACCATATCGCGGCTATATGTGAAGTGATGGCGCTGCTGATTGAAGACCACGATCCCCGCCAAGAGGAATTCTTCAACCGCCACCTGGCCTCGTGGATGAGTCGCTTCTGGGGATCTCCAAAAGGAAACCACGGCACGATATTACCGCGCCGTGGGAACAGTATTACATAAGTGGGGCAACCTGGAACAAGGTCTGCTGGATTAATCGGAGGCGTCAGCGATCCGCTTGTCGGCAATCTGAAGAAATTTGTGCAAATCACCCTTAACGGTTTTTCTCGGAATGATCATGGCCATATCAATGTCCAGATAAATGAAGATATAGCGCTTGGTAACCTCAATTCTGAGTATATCCCGCCAAGGAATGGATTCCTCCTTTTTTCCTCGGATGATGGTTAACACCTGGGGTTCGACCCGGAGTTTGTAATGCCCCAGGAGTTTTGCCTTGTCTTCGGTGCTATAGAGCTTCAAGGACTTACGACGGGTGCTATATTTGATGGACATGGGGGTCAGGTAGTGCCACATGATGGCAATGATGGCAATGTACATGGCACCGGCGAGATTGGCGTAGTAGAACCCAACAAAGCTGGCGATCAGGGCCAGTACAGCCGGGAATGTGATCTCATGACGCTTAAGAATTTTCTGGAATTCTTCTTTATCTTTTAGTTGATGTTCGGTAAAGGCTGTGAGATCAACTTCTCTCAAGTCGTATTCTATTTCTAGCATTTGGGGAAAATCCGTTGTTTTTTGATTGCGAAAACTTCACCATTGTAACCTAAACGGTGTACGTTGCGTTTACAGCAGGGTGAAGCATGCGGTTAATTGTCACGGCCTTTGGAGATCATCAACAGAAATTGGTTCAACGTGTCATCTCGGGTGTCAAGGAGTGTGATTGCTATGTCAAGGAATGTCGGATGACCAGGGTCTCGGGAGGATGTGCCTGATTCATTCAGGTCGAAGGAAATTGGAACCACATTGCCCGGCTCGAGAACCTGCTGGCCGGACTGGGCCAAACAGAGCGGGTCCAATATCATCGGATGCCTGATGAACCACAGTCGAAGGACGGAGAAGTCTTGCTCTATGTGGCCGAAGTCGTTGCCAGGGAACGAGTGGGGATGGTGGAAGACCTGCTCGATTTCTTCAGCCACCAGGGGATTGACATCCAGGATCTGCGTTCCAGCTGTTACCAGCTACCTTATGTTGGCTCCATCGTCTGTACAATTCATCTCCTGATCCGGATTCCGCATCAAATATCGGTGATTTCCCTGCGGGATGAATTTCTGGATCTCTGTGAGCAGATGCAGGTCGATGCCATTTTCGAACCCATTAAACCCATCATCTGAAGGAGTGGAGTAATGTCGGAAGCCACAGTGCGATTGGGCGAGCCGGTAGAGGATTTTGAATTTGAGGCCACCGGCGGACACAGAGGCAAATTGTCCGACTTGGGTGGAAACTATGTGGTCCTGTATTTCTATCCCAAGGATCACACCCCCGGGTGTACCCAGGAAGGACGGGATTTCAGCGATCATTACCAGGACTTTAAAGCACTCAATGGCGAGATTTTCGGGGTCTCCAGAGACAGTCTGAAAACCCATGAAAACTTCAAGGCCAGGCAGGGCTTTCCCTTCGAGTTGATTTCAGACAAGGAGGAGAAGTTGTGCCGGTTGTTTGGGGTCATGAAACAAAAGAAGATGTTTGGTCGTGACGTCTTCGGCATCGAGCGCAGTACTTTCCTCATCGACCCTGAAGGGAAGCTGGTGGGCGAATGGCGCAAGGTCAAGGTCAAGGGCCACGTGGCTGAGGTGCTGGCCAAACTCAGGTCTTTACAGGACGGTTGAGGGGTTTCTTCCGCCACTGTTTCATCGCTTTACCACGCCGGTGACGAGGTTTGTTCCCCTGGGGTTTGCGAGGTGTGAATGTTTCCCGGGTGGCTTTGGGCCAAGCGCTCAGGACTGCTTCAACCAAAGTGGCGAGGGGGATGGCGAAAAATACCCCCCAGAACCCCCACAACCCTCCAAAGAAGAGTATGGCGACGATGATGGCGACTGGATGCAAGTTGACGACCTCCGAGAACAACAGGGGGACCAGCAGCATTCCGTCGATGGCCTGAATGACAAAATAGGCGATCGTCACATACCAGAACGGATCGGACATCCCCCACTGGAAATAAGCCACGATCAGGACGGGAAAAGTCACCACGGTGGCCCCTATGTAAGGAATGATCACCGATAATCCCACCGCCACCGCCAGCAGCAGGGCATAGTTGAGGTGCAGCAACGAGAAGGTTAGATAGCTGGCACCGAAGATGATCAGAATCTCTATCACCTTGCCACGGATGTAATTGCCTATCTGGGCGTCCACGTTGTGCCACACCTGGGCCGTCAGATGAATGTCTTTGGGGAGGAACTGTTTGAGCCAGGAGACGATGCTGTCTTTGTCCTTGAGGAAGAAAAACACCAACAGGGGCACCAGGATCACGTAGACGATGATCGAAATGATATTGACCAGCGAGGCATAGGAATAAGTCACCAAAGACTGTCCCGTCGTCAGTAACTGCTGCCGTACTGCGGCAATCATCTCATTGATCTGCTCATGACTGATGAAGTTGGGATACATTTCCGGCAGGCGATTCAACAGAGCCAGCCCGTGGTTCACCATGGCCGGGAGCTGCTGCATCAGCTCGGCCAGCTGATAGTAGAGTAAAGGCAGCAAGGCGATGAAGGTGAATAGCAGCAGGGCCATGAATGCCATGAACACCACCACGACCGCAGCCACTCTGGGTAACTGTTTTCGTTCCAGAGCTTCAACCATCCCTCCCAAAAGGTAAGCAATCACCAGCGCAGCAAATACCGGCATCAGCATGTCTGCCAGGATAATGACCGCTAAAAAACCGGTGATCAGCAACAGGGTCAGGGCGATGGCCTGAGGAGTGGGAAAAAGGCGCCGCACCCATTTGAGAAATATGCCTGTCAGCGTTGGGACTGGATGAGCCTGTCGGGGGTGGGGCATGGGGTCACTCGTTATCGTTTTAATTGTTGGGATATTGTGCCAAAGATTTTCCCCTCCAGAGAAAGTTTTTATCCACAGTTCATCCACAATCTTTACACAGGATAAACACATGATATGGGGGTTTGCCTTTTTCTGAAACACAGTCTATAGTGTTTTACCGGGGATATGTTAACTATTCGACTCAGAGGGAGGCAGCCATGGAACCCAATCAAGCCAGCCAGGAGATCCGGCCGGGTGAGACTCTCGCTCCGGCGGAGCTGAGCGCCGAAGTGCAAGCGATGATCCCGGTGGAACTCAAGGTGATTCGCCGCAACGGCAAGCTCACCAGTTTCGATGCCAGCAAGATCCGTTTCGCCATCACCAAGGCGTTTCTGGCGGTCGAAGGAGGTCAGGCTGCCGCCAGCCGCAGAATTCATGACACCTGCGCCGAACTGGCCGAACAGGTGGTGCGGGCGCTGATGCGCCGACTACCTAGCGGCGGCGCCATTCATATTGAAGATATCCAGGATCAGGTGGAGCTGGCGCTGATGCGCAGTGAGCATCACAAGGTCGCGCGGGCCTACGTGCTCTATCGGGAGGAGAGGACACGCCTGAGAGCCGAGAAGGCGGAGACAGAGAAACAGCCTGAACAGGTGTCTTTGCATGTCACCGATGCCGAGGGTAACCGTAAACCGCTCGATGAGATGCGGCTCAAGCGTGTGGTGGCGGAGTCCTGCGAAGGCTTGGAGGATGCCGATGGCCAATGGGTGCTGAGCGAAGCCAAACGCAACCTGTACGACGGGGTGCCCGAGAATGAGGTGATCGAGACCCTGATCATGGCCGCCCGGCTGCGGATCGAACAATCCCCGGATTACAGCTATGTCGCCGCCCGCCTGTTGCTCGACAAGATCCGTTCCGAGGCTCTCGGATTCTTGAGCGGCCACTTCGAAGCGGTCACCGGAGCCGACATGGAGGAAGGGTATGCCACTTATTTCACCCGCTACATCCGCCGTGGCATCGAGCTGGAACTGCTCGACCCGGCTCTGGGCCAGTACGATCTGGAGCTGCTGGGGCGGTCGATCGAGGCGGCGAACGATTTCCGTTTCACCTATCTGGGCCTCCAGACCCTGTACGATCGTTATTTCATTCACCATCATGGCACCCGCTTCGAATTGCCCCAGGCCTTTTTCATGCGGGTGGCCATGGGGCTCGCCAAGAACGAGATCGACCGCGAGGAGCGGACCATCGAGTTCTATCGCTTGTTGTCAAGCTTCGATTTCATGTGTTCCACCCCGACCCTCTTCAATGCGGGAACCTTGAGGCCTCAGTTGTCCTCCTGCTATCTCACCACCATTCCCGACGACCTGGAAGGCATCTTCAACGGGATCAAGGAGGATGCGATGCTCTCCAAATACGCGGGGGGGCTCGGTAACGACTGGACCCGGGTGCGGGCCATGGGCGCCCACATCAAGGGCACCAACGGCATCTCCCAGGGGGTGGTGCCTTTCATGAAAGTGGCCAACGATACGGCGGTGGCGGTCAATCAGGGGGGAAAGCGCAAGGGGGCCATCTGTGCCTATCTGGAAACCTGGCACCTGGACATCGAGGAGTTCCTCGAGCTGCGCAAGAACACTGGCGAGGAGCGTCGCCGCACCCATGACATGAATACCGCCAACTGGATACCCGATCTGTTCATGAAACGGGTGGCCGAGGAAGCCGAGTGGACCCTGTTCTCCCCCGCCGATGTGCCCGACCTGCACGACAAATACGGCAAGGCCTTCGAAGAGGCCTATCTTGCCTATGAGGAAAAAGCTGCCCGGGGGGAGATCAAACTGTTCAAGAAGATTCCTGCGCTCCAGTTGTGGCGCAAAATGCTGACCATGCTATTCGAGACCGGCCATCCCTGGGTCACCTTCAAGGATCCCTGCAACCTTCGCTCACCCCAGCGGCACGTGGGGGTGGTGCACAGTTCCAATCTTTGTACCGAGATCACTCTCAATACTTCCGACGACGAGATTGCGGTATGCAATCTGGGTTCGGTCAATCTGCCGGCCCATGTGACCGGGCGTGGCCTCGACGAGGAGAAACTGGCGCGCACCGTGAGGACCGCCATGCGGATGCTCGACAACGTCATCGACATCAATTTCTACAGTGTGCCCAAGGCGCGCCGCTCGAATCTGCGGCATCGTCCGGTGGGCTTGGGGTTGATGGGGTTCCAGGATGCCTTGTACAAGCTTCGCATCCCCTATGCCACGCAGGAGGCGGTGGAATTTGCCGACCGCAGCATGGAGATGCTCAGCTTCCATGCCATCCAGGCTTCCACCGAACTGGCGGAGGAGCGTGGCCGCTACGCCACCTTCGAAGGGTCTTTGTGGAGCCAGGGGATCCTGCCCATCGACTCGATCGAGTCCCTCGCCGAGGCACGCAGTGATTATCTGGACATGGACCGGAGCCAGCGCCTGGATTGGGAGGGCCTGCGCCAGCGGGTGATCAGTTGCGGAATGCGCAATTCCAACTGTCTCGCCATTGCCCCCACGGCCACGATTTCCAATATCTGCGGGGTGTCCCAGTCGATCGAGCCCACCTATCAGAACCTTTATGTGAAATCGAATCTGTCGGGCGAGTTCACCGTGGTCAACCCTTATCTGGTCAACGATCTGAAAGCCCATGGGTTGTGGGACGAAGTGGTGATCAGCGATCTCAAGTATTACGACGGCAGTGTGCAGATGATCGACGCCATTCCCGGCGAACTCAAACAGCTGTATGCCACTGCATTCGAGATCGATCCCCGCTGGCTGGTGGAGGCCGCTTCCAGGCGCCAGAAATGGCTGGATCAGAGTCAGTCCCTCAATCTTTACCTGGCCGAACCCTCGGGCAAGAAGCTCGATGCCCTGTACAAGCTCGCCTGGTTGCGTGGTCTCAAGACCACTTACTACCTCCGCTCTCTGGGAGCCTCGCGGGTCGAACGCCACACCGGCAAGGAGACCATGCCAGAAGCGGAAGAGCCCAAGGTCTGTTCCATCCTCGACCCCGATTGCGAAGCATGTCAATGACTATCAGGCAGCTGTCAGGACCGACATTTATTTGAAAAACGAGCAGAATCCAGAGACTCCAAAGGAGAACCTACCATGCTGAACTGGGACGATCCGATCGAAAGCATCAAACAGAAACAGGTAGCGGTGGCTGCGGAAGCCACGGCCACGATGCCGCCCCTGGCGGCCGATCCGCAGGCTCAGCCGGCCCTGGATGCGGAAAAGCGCCTCCTGGGGGGCAGTGACCTCACCGCCAACATCGCGCCGATCAAATATCGCTGGGCCTGGGACGCCTACATCATGTCGCAGCGGAATTTCTGGTTGCCGACCGAAATCGGGATGGGCGAGGATCTGATGTCGCTGCGCAAACTCAACGACAACGAGCGGCACACCTTTTTCACCACCTTCGCCACCCTGACCACCGCCGATGCGTTGCACCAGCGCAATCTGGCTCTGGCGGTCTACGAACGCATCACTGCGCCCGAGGTGGGGATGGCGGTGATCGCCCAGATGCACCAGGAAACCATCCACTCCATGAGTTACCAGCATATCATCGAGTCGCTCAATTTCGACGAGGACGAAATCTATCTGCTTTATCAGCGGGTGCCCCAGATCCTGGCTAAGTTCGAATACAGCAATGCGATGACTCGGGGGCTGCAGGGCAACAATGGTGATCTCAAGGAATACCTGCGCGGGCTGTTCTTTTATTACATGATCTTCGAGGGCGTCTGGTTCATGGCCAATTTCTGCCCCATCTTCTCCATGCAGCGCCGCCGCCTGATGTCGCGCACCGGTGAGCAACTCCAGTACATCGCCCGCGACGAATCCGGTCACGTCGCCTTCGGTCGTTCCCTGATCTGGGCCCTGTGGCAGGAGCGACCCGAAACCCGCATGGAAGAGTCGGAGGCCCACGCCCTGATGCGCGAAGCGATGGAACTGGAGGAGGCCTACGCCAGCTACACGATCAAACCGATGCTCGGCTACGACATCGAGCTGCATCGTCGTCATGTGCGCTATCTTGCCAACCGACGTTTGCTCGATCTGGGATTCTCGCCCATCTATCCGGAAGCCGAGGCTGAGAGTCTTCCCTGGTGGGAGGAGCAGATCGGTTTCCGCAAAGAGAAAAACTTTTTCGAAACCCGGGTGACCGAGTACCAGACCGGTGGAGCCTTGAGCTGGGATTGAGGGGTCCCAGTTCCAGGCATGAGAAACAAAGGTTACTCATGCGGGGCAGGAGTGACATTGGCGAAGAGGGAAAGGGGGGAGATCGTTGGGCAGAAAGTTAGTCATTACCCTGGTTATCTTATGTTTGAGTCTTTGGTTGATAGACCGCATGACCCTGGTGATCACTGATAACATCATGGAAAAGACGGCATGTGGAGAACATCGCCTGGGGACGATCGGTCCTTTCATCCGTTGGGGTTCCTGTGGACAAGATTCGGAAAAGTATGGGCTCGTCGTGCTTTTCATTCTGTTGCTGCTTGGCAAAGTGGCGGCGATGGTCTCCAGTCACTTTGCCGATCGCATTGAGAGTGAAGAGGAAGCAGGGTCCTGACCCAGGGAGGGGTTGCCTTCTGGTCCCGGATGATCTGTGGTTTGTTTGCTCATCGCATTTTTTTCGTCTGCGGACAAAAAAAGCGCGCCCGGGAGGCGCGCAACAGGTTGAATGAGCAACGTGGCTGGATCAGCCTTTGCGGAACACGATCCTGCCGTCTTCGGCGTCGGCGACGATGGTGTCTTCGGGGCCGAACTTGCCTTCCAGGATCTCCATCGCCAAAGGTTCCTCGATCAGATGCTGGATCGCGCGGCGCAGGGGCCGGGCACCGAACACCGGGTCGTAACCCACTTCGGCGATGATATCCAGGGCCCCTTCGGTCATTTCCAGCCTCATCTCCCGTTCCTCGAGACGTTTCTGCAGTCTTGCGATCTGCAACCGGGCGATGTCGTGGATGTGTGCGCGTCCGAGCGGATGGAACACCACGATCTCGTCGATGCGGTTGATGAACTCCGGCCGGAAGTGGCGGTTCACGTAGGTCATGACCTCGTTCTTCATCACCTGGTATTCGGCCCCTTCCTGGGCCAGCTCCTGAATCCGGTCGGAGCCCAGGTTGGAGGTCATGATCACCACTGTGTTGCGGAAATCCACTGTGCGTCCGTGGCTGTCGGTGAGGCGTCCATCATCGAGGATCTGCAGGAGGATGTTGAACACATCCGGGTGCGCCTTCTCCACCTCGTCGAACAGGATCACCGAATAGGGTTTGCGCCGTACCGCCTCGGTCAGATAACCGCCCTCCTCGTAGCCGACGTATCCCGGGGGCGCGCCGATCAGGCGGGCGACGGCGTGTTTCTCCATGAATTCCGACATATCGATACGGATCATCGCCCGCTCGGTGTCGAACAGGAAGTCGGCCAGCGATTTGCACAGCTCGGTCTTCCCCACGCCGGTGGGGCCCAGGAACAGGAACGAACCCACCGGGCGGTTGGGGTCGGACAGCCCCGCCCGTGAGCGGCGGATGGCGTTGGACACTGCGGTAACCGCCTCGTCCTGCCCCACCACGCGCTTGTGCAGCTCGCTCTCCAGGCGCAGCAGCTTCTGCTTCTCGCCTTCCAGCATCTTGGACACCGGAATGCCGGTCCACTTGGAGACGATCTCGGCGATCTCCTCCTCGGCAACCTTGTTGCGCAACAGCTTGAATTCGTGCTGTTCGGCTTCCTGGGCCGCTTTCAGCTGTTCCTCCAGCTGTGGGATGACGCCGTACTGGATTTCGGCCACCCGCTGGAGGTCGCCGGCCCGCTTGGCATTCTCCATCTCCAGGCGGGCCTGCTCCAGTTTTTCCTTGATCGCCTGGTCGCCCTGGACGGCAGCCTTTTCCGCCTTCCAGATCTCCTCCAGCTCGTAGTACTCCTTCTCCAGACTGGCAATCTCCTCTTCCAGCGCCTCCAGCCGTTTCTGGGAGGCCGGGTCGGTCTCCTTCTTCAACGCCTCGCGCTCGATCTTGAGCTGGATCAGGCGCCGTTCCAGGCGGTCCATGGCCTCGGGCTTGGAGTCGATCTCCATGCGGATCTTGGCCCCCGCCTCGTCGATGAGGTCGATGGCCTTGTCCGGCAGTTTGCGGTCGGTGATGTAACGGTGCGACAAGGTTGCCGCAGCGATGATGGCCGGGTCGGTGATCTCCACGCCGTGGTGGAGTTCGTAACGTTCCTTGAGGCCGCGCAGAATGGCGATGGTGTCCTCCACCGAAGGCTCGTCCACCAGCACCATCTGGAAACGCCGTTCCAGCGCCGCATCCTTCTCGATGTATTTGCGGTATTCGTCCAGCGTGGTGGCGCCAATGCAATGCAGTTCGCCACGGGCCAGGGCCGGTTTGAGCATGTTGCCGGCATCCACCGCGCCTTCGGCCTTGCCGGCGCCGACGATGGTATGAATCTCGTCGATGAACAGGATGATCTTGCCTTCCGCCTTGGCGATGTCATTGAGCACGGCCTTGAGGCGTTCCTCGAACTCACCGCGGAACTTGGCGCCGGCAATCAACGCCGCCATGTCCAGGGACAGCAGGCGCTTGTCGCGCAGTCCCTCGGGCACCTCGCCGTTGATGATGCGTTGGGCCAGCCCTTCCACGATGGCCGTCTTACCCACACCGGGTTCACCCACCAGGCAGGGGTTGTTCTTGGTGCGCCGTTGCAGGATCTGAACCGTGCGGCGGATCTCCTCGTCACGGCCGATGACCGGATCGAGCTTGCCCTGCTCGGCCCGTTCGGTCAGATCGATACAGTATTTTTCCAGCGCCTGGCGTTGTTCCTCGGCCGCCTGGTCGGTCACCTGCTCGCCACCACGGATCTCGTCGATGGCTTTTTCGATTACGCTTCGGTGGCGCCAGCCTTGGTCAGGATCTCCGCCAGCGGGCCCTTGTCCTCCAGGGCGGCGAGCACGAACAGCTCGCTGGCAATGTAGGCGTCACCGCGCTTCTGGGCCAGCTTGTCCATCAGATTGAGGATCCGGCCCAGGTCGTTGGAGATGTGGACCTCGCCGCCAACGCCCTCGACCGTGGGCACACGGTCCAGGGCCTTGCCCAGTTCGGTGCGCAGCTGATTGACGTTGACCCCGGCCTTGGTCAGCAGCGGCCGCACGGTGCCGCCCTCCTGGTCCAGCAGGGAGATCAAGACGTGGACCGGCTCGATGAATTGATGGTCCTTGCCTAAGGCCAGGCTTTGGGCATTGGCCAGTGCTTCCTGGAATTTGGTGGTCAGTTTGTCCATTCTCATGTTGTTTGAAACCCTTTTGTCCGTTGGTGGGGGGTGAAAATCTTGGTTGCTGAGAATGTGGGGATGAAGGCGGCTTTTTTCAAGCGACGCGCCAGATGAGTGTGGCCATGCGGCCGCAAACACCCTTCCGGCGATAGGAAAAAAATCGAGCGGAATCGTGGTGGGTACACAGTTGCCCGCCATGGATGGCGGTGACGCCATGGCGGGCGAGAATGAGACGGGCAATCCGGTAGAGGTCTGCCATGAATTGCCCGCCTTGGGGACGGAAGGTGCTGCTGAAGCCAGAGTCGCGACGGCAAAATGCCGCCCTGACTTCCTCACCCACTTCAAAGGCTTCGGGCCCGATGGCAGGGCCCAGCCAGGCGATGGGGCGAGTCTGCCAGGGAGGCTCGGTCAGGGCATTGTCGAGAATACCGCTCAAAAGACCGCGCCAGCCTCCGTGAACGGCGGCGACGGTATGGCCATCGGTGAGCAGGATGGGAAGACAATCAGCGGTCAGGACCGCGCACACTATCTCGGGGAAGCAGGTGAAGCTGGCATCGGCAGCGGGAGGCTGGTCAGCGTCACAGCCGCCCTCTCCTTCCAACGGGCGGATCTCGATGATCCTGGAGCTGTGAGTCTGGTTCAGCCAGTGTGGTTCGCACGGCAAGCCGAGGCGCCGTTGGAGTAATGTCCGATTGGCGGCGACCGCCTCGGGATCGTCTCCCACATGGGCCGCCAGGTTCCAGCTCCGGTAGGGGCCGCGGCTGACCCCGCCGGTTCGCAACGTGGTGGCGGCGTGGATATAGGGAGGAGCGGGCCAGTCCGGAAGGAGCCAGTCCATTCAGCCGTTGCTGCGGGTGAGTATGACCTTGCCTATGGCCAACAGGACCAGCATGGCCACCAGCAGAGCGATCATCAGCGGTAGGTGGCTGATGAACCACTGGTACACCCCGTCCATGAACTGGAAGATCTTTTCCAGGGTTTCCTCGTCCAGGTGAAAATGGCCGCCATGGGCCAGGGCAGGCGGCGCCATGGCCAGTAACACCAAGGCTTTAAGGGTGGATTGTTTCATGTGAAACCAATATTTTGCTTGCGGAAAAGGAAAATCATACCGCTTCAGCCGGTTCCTCGCGCAGGATCTTGAACAGAGATTCGAAATCCTGCGGCAAGGGGCTCTGCCAGGCGAGCTGTTCGCCGGAATCGGGGTGCTGCAAGCTAAGCCGGGCGGCATGCAGGGCCTGGCGTTTGAAGCCCCGCAGGGCCTCGATCTGCTGAGGGCTGGCGCCGGGCGGGAGGCGCAGACGGCCGTATTGTGGGTCGCCCACCAGGGGGAAGCGAACGTAAGCCATACGGACCCGAATCTGGTGAGTGCGGCCGGTTTCCAGCCGTACCCTGAGCAGGGTGTGGTGGGGAAAGCGTTCGGCTACCCGGTAGTGGGTGATGGCTTCCTTGCCGGTGTCCACCACCGCAAAGCGCTTCCTGTCGCTGGGATGACGGCCGATGGGGGCGTCGATGGTAGTGCCGGTGATCACTCTGCCTTGCACCAGAGCGAGATATTCCCGCTTGACGGTGCGGGCCTGTAGTTGGTCCACCAGGCATTTGTGGGCCTTGAAGGTTTTGGCGACAACCAGGAGACCGCTGGTCTCCTTGTCCAGGCGGTGGACGATGCCGGCACGAGGCAGGGTTTCCAGCTCTGGGACGTGGAATAGCAGCGCGTTGAGCAGGGTGCCGTCGTGATGGCCCGCAGCCGGGTGGACCACCAGCCCCGCCGGCTTGTCGATCACCACCAGGTGCCCATCCTCGAACACGATGTTGAGCGGAATGTCCTGGGGCCGGTGTTCCTCGATGGCTTCTTCTATCACATGCAGCTTGATTCTTTCGCCGCCCTTGAGTCTGTCCCAGGGGCGCAGGGAGTTGCTGCCGTCAACGCTGACCCGGCCTTCGTCGATCCACTGCTTGAGCCGGCTGCGCGAATAGTCGGGGAACAGTCCGGCCAGGGCCTGATCGAGGCGCTGGCCGGCAAGCTCGTCAGGGACGGTGGTGTTCAATTCGGTTTGAGTCATAATTCAAAAGTCCGCGGGACTGACCACCGGTGGCAGCCCTGGTTTGTTGAGCACGTGAGTGTAGATCATAGTGGTGGAGACATCGGCATGACCCAGCAGTTCCTGAACCGTGCGGATGTCGTAACCGGCTTCCAGCAGATGGGTGGCGAAGGAATGGCGGAGGGCGTGGCAGTTGACCCTTTTGGGGATTCCAGCCTTGTCAGCGGCCCGGCGGATGGCTTTTTGCACTGTGCTCTCATGGATGTGATGGCGCCTTCGTTGACCCGAGCGGGGATCATACGAGATCCTAGCTGAGACGAAAACATATTGCCAGATCCATTCGCAGGAAGCCCGGGGATATTTACGCGCCAGGGCATCCGGGAGAAAGACGTGGAGCGGTCCATCGGTTTGGTCCTGCTCAAAGAGCGATCGGCGTTCCCCCAAATGGGACTTTAGGGCATCCCGGTAGGTCTGCGGCAGGGGCACCAGACGGTCCTTCCTGCCCTTGCCATCCCGGACCACGATCATGCCCCGGTCAAAATCCACGTCCTGGACCCGCAGCCGCACCAGTTCCATCAGCCGCATACCGGTTCCATACATGAGGCCGCCCATGAGCCAATGTATGCCTTCCAGTTGATCCAGCAAACGATAGATTTCCTCCCGGCTGAGCACGACCGGAAGCCTGCGCGTGCGCTTGGCGGGCTGAAAACCGTCCTTCAGTTGCAACTCCTGTTGCAGGACATGTTTGAAGAAGAAATTGAGGGCGTTCAGCGCTTGGCGCTGAGTACTGACAGAGACATGCCGTTCAATGGCCAGTTGGGAAAGAAATTGCCCCACATCCTCAGACACGACTTCCCGGGGATCTTTTCCGGCACAGGACAGAAAGCGAACGATCCAGTCCCGGTAGGCTTCTTCGGTGCGAATGGAATACTGCATGGTCCTGATGATTCGCACCAGTTTCAGGACTGAATCCCTGGCAGCGGGATCAAGGTTCCGGATGGATGGCTTCGCCTTGAGTGAGGATTCAGGACTCAATTCGCGGGCCAGGGTTGGATGACCAGCTGGCAGTTCATCAAACCCCGCTTGCGACCAATAGGCCCAATCGATTTCACCCGCCTGCCGGTTACCGCACAGATCCACCAGTAACAAATACAGCGCATCGACCTTTTGGCGTAATTGCCAGGCAGGCAATTCAGGAGCTGTTGCCAACTTTTGAAGGTATGCAGTAATCTTATCCCTTGACAGGCCAGTGAGTTTTTCGCCGGGGAAGGCACTCAGCAGCTCTTCCACATGACGGACATAATATCTGCGGTATTTCTCCGGGACACCCTTC
>Ga0114931_10005431_pt1 | contig 15739 bp, 11 predicted proteins | sample 2SBtaG_FD_89579 | JGI IMG/M metagenome (GOLD analysis project Ga0114931, IMG submission 89579) | Deep subsurface microbial communities from Kolumbo volcano to uncover new lineages of life (NeLLi) - 2SBTROV14_V59a metaG | ecosystem: Environmental > Aquatic > Marine > Volcanic | place: Kolumbo...
AGGATCGGCGCGCCGGTGGCGACCCGGCGCGCTGGCCCCCAATCGGGGCGCGCGCGATAGGCGGCGAGCGCCCGGGACGCCAGCTTCTCGCCGGCGAGCACCGAGAGAACGCGCTGGTTGGCGTCGAGCAGGAAGGCGACCGCGCGGTCCGGGTCGGGCGCGAGACCCGCGCCGTCGAGATAGCCGCGCGTGATCGCCTGCTTGGGGTCCGACCAGACGAGAAAGGGGAAGCCGAGGCGCGCGTTCTCGCCCGCGTCGGCGGGCGCGACGGCGAACACGTCGATTCCGGCGTCGGCGAACGCCCCGGCGGCGGCGGCGAAGGCCTTGGCCTCCTTCCAAGCGCGCCCCTTGCGCCGCCCGGGAAAGAACAGCAACGCGATCGGCCGGCCCTTGGCGCGCTCGTAGAACATGCGAAAGACGCCCGCCTCGTCGGGAAGGACGAAGTTGGGCGCCCGGTCGCCGGGCGCGATCGCGTGAGGGGGTTCCCGCATGCCTGACCCTTTTCGGCGCGCGGCCGCCTTCGCCGGCGCCATGGTTTCAGCGAGTATAGGCCGCCCCCACGGCCCGGCAAGTCGCGCGCCGGTTGAAAGCGCTGCCGGGCCGGCTATTTCCTGCTACGGTCCCCCGGTCGTGGAAGGGAAGGCGCATGGGCCTCTCGCCGCTCGCAAAACTCTCGGAATGGGTCTTCGGTCCCGCGGTCCCGGCGCGCCCCTCGGCGCGGATCGAGGCCCAGATTCGCGAAATCCAGGACGAGAGCGAGATTCTCATCGGCTGGGCGCAGCTCGGCGGCGTGCTGTTCTTCGCCATCGTCTACACGATCGCGCCCAAGACCTTCGATCCCGAGGCGATGTTCGCGCCGGTTCCCTGGACGCTCGGGTTCTATGCGGTGTTCACGCTGGTGCGCCTGGGGCTGGCTTATCTGCGGCGCCTGCCGACCTGGATGATCGCGCTGTCGGTGATCGTCGACATGGCGGTCCTGCTGATCACGATCTGGAGCTTCCACATCCAATACGAGCAGCCCCCGGGCTTCTCGCTCAAGGCGCCGACATTGCTGTACATCTTCATCCTGATCGCGCTTCGCGCGCTGCGCTTCGAAGCGCGCTACGTGGTGCTCGCGGGCGTGACTGCGGCGCTTGGCTGGCTGACGCTGGTCGCCTATGCGATCGCCTCGAGCCCCGAGGCCAACCCGATCACCCGCGATTACGTGCGCTACATCACCTCGCCCGCGATCCTGATCGGCGGCGAGGTCGACAAGGTGCTCTCGATCGTCTCGGTGACCGGGATTCTCGCGATCGCGCTGGTGCGCGCGCGCCGACTTCTGGTGCGCGCCGCTACCGAGCACGCCGCGGCGGCCGATCTCTCGCGCTTCTTCGCGCCCGAGGTCGCGCGCCAGATCACCGGCTCCGAGCACGGCGTGCGCGCCGGCCAGGGCGAGATTCGCCGGGCCGCGATCCTGTACCTCGACATCCGGGGCTTCACCCCGCTCGCGCACGACATGGACGCCAACGACGCCATCGCGCTGCTGGCCGAGTACCAGGCGCGCATGGTCCCGGTCATCCAGGCCCACGGCGGCAGCATCGACAAGTTCCTGGGCGACGGCATCATGGCGACCTTCGGCGCGGCGCTCGAAACCGAGACCTACGCCGCCGACGCGCTGCGCGCCGCGATCGCGCTGCACGCCGAGGCCGACGCCTGGAACCGCGAGCGGACCGCGCGCGGCGAGGCCCCGCTGGCGATCGGCGCCGGCGTCGCGGTCGGGCCGGTGGTGTTCGGCGCGGTCGGCGACGAGACCCGGCTCGAGTTCACGGTCATCGGCGACCCGGTCAACCTCGCCGCCAAGCTCGAGAAGGAAACCAAGCGCCAGCGCGTCCGCGCGCTCGCCACGCTCGAGACCCTGGAGACCGCCCGCAAGCAAGGCTTCGAGACCGAGCCGATCGAGATCCGCCGCGCCCGCCCGGTCGACGGCGCCCCCGATCCGGTCGACCTCGTCGTCCTGGTGGCGTGAGGGAAGAAGGCGGCCGCCCCAGCATATCTAGTCGTTCCCCTTCGTAAGCCTAGAGTATGATGACTTTTGACAAAATCGGTTGTGCTCCCGGCGGTCCGGCGCTCCACCCCCTCCTAATCCTCCCCCGTCAAGGGGGAGGACTTTTCGTTCAAGGCCGCGCCGTGATTCCTCCTCCCCTTGCGGGAGGGGGTCAGGGGGAGGGGTGATCCAGACCAAACGCATCAGGCTCTAGCATCCGTGAAGGCGATACAAACCTTCCCGTAACCAGTTGTTTTCGAATCAAATTTTTTCGCAGTGATTTCAATCCTTTACTCATGGGCAAGGGTTTGTTAAAAAAAGAGGCCCCTAATGGGGCCTCGGGAGTGGTGGAGGTGACGGGACTCGAACCCGTAATTCCTTGTGGGGAACCAGTTTGCAAAACTGGTGCGTCTGCCAATTCCGCCACACCTCCGAGCTGACATTGGGCTGAAACGGCTGCAACCGTTTCAGCCCTTGTCTTTTTTACGGAATATCGTCGTCATCCTCTCCCTCATTTTTTGATTCTCCAGAATTCATCCTGGAAAGTATCACGGTTTCGTCAGTATGCGCGCTATTATTGCGTTGGCTCTGTGATGTGTCAAGCAGGCACCATTTATCGCCAAGATGCCGAATCTTACCGTCGTTCGCTAATCTTCGAAGAGCCGTTCGCACCGAGGAAGACGCCGCTCCTTCAAAGACTTGCGCATATTCAATGAGCTCTGCCGTCGTTGCGTTCCCCCGTTCTTCAAGGAATCGTACGACGAGGCTCGGAACCGAACCGCGCTTTGCCCGGCGAGTCGAACCCCCAGCTTGTCCGGGGCGTGATTGTCGCTCCATGACGACACGCGCGGCCTCGATGACCGCCGCGATTCCGTCGCGCCAACCCCTTTGGTACGCCTCTTTTTCGACGTCCCCGAGAACTTGTCGGAGCTTCTGCTCGTAGGCGGGCTTATCGTCGCGCTCATCAACCATATGGGCAAGTTACACAAGTTTGAGTGCCGCGTCAAGAGAATGAGCGCGCTATTGCCAATACGGACAAATGAAGAATTCAATTGCCAATCGCGACTTACTCTGGTGTTTATTCCTGGGGTTCTCCGCCCCCTAGCTATACGGGTCGGCGGCGTCGCGCAGGCCGTCGCCGAAGAAGTTGAAGGCGAGCACGACCACGATCACCGGCACCACGGGCATCATCAGCCAGGGGTAGAGCGCGACCACGTTGATGTTCTGCGCCTCGCTCAACAGCACGCCCCAGCTCGTGATCGGCGGGCGCAGGCCGAGGCCGAGGAAGGACAGCGCGGTCTCGCCCAGGATCATCGAGGGGATCGACAGCGTCGCGCTCGCGATCAGGTGGCTCGCGAAGCTCGGCAGCAGGTGGCGGCCGATCACCCGGACGGGCGAGGCGCCCATCAGCACGGCGGCGGTCGCGAAGTCCTCCTCGCGCAGCGCGAGCAGCTTCGAGCGCACCGCGCGCGCGAGCCCGGTCCAGTCGAGAAACCCGAGGATCACGGTGATCCCGAAATAGATCAAAAGCGGGTTCCAGTTGACCGGCAGCGCCGCCGACAGCGCCATCCAGAGCGGCAGCTCGGGGAAGCTGCGGATGACCTCGATCAGGCGCTGGATGAGGTGGTCGGTGATTCCGCCGTAATAGCCCGAGACGCCGCCGAGCAGGAGGCCGAGGGTGAAGCTGATCGTGATCCCGATCAGCCCAACCGTGAGCGAGATGCGCGCGCCGTAGATGATCCGCGACAGCATGTCGCGCCCCAGCCGGTCGGTGCCGAGCAGGAACAGCGTGCCCCCCTCGGCCGGGCAGACGAGGTGAAGATTGCCTTCGAACAGGCCGAAATAGTCGTAGCTCTCGCCCCGGCAGAAGAAGCGGATGGGCTGAACCCGCGCTGCATCGGGCGTGTACTCGCGGCGCAGGGTGGTCATGTTGAGCTTGTAGTCGAGCCCGTAGACGAAGGGGCCGACGAAGCGCCCCTTGTCGAACAGATGGACCCCCTGGGGCGGGGCGTAGATGAAGTTGGTGTGGCGCGCGTGCAGCCCGTAGGGCGCCAGGAACTCGCTGATCAGGATCGAGACGTAGAGCAGCGCCAGCACCGCGCCGGCGGCGACCGCGATGCGGTGACGGCGCAGCTTGACCCACATGAGCGTCCATTGCGACGCCATGTAGTAGCGCTCCTGCTCGGGCGTCAGCGCCTCGCCCTCCCCGGGGTCGAAGGGCGCGGTCGAGACGTAATGCTCGATCGGCCGGATGCCGGGCTTGCGGGAGGTCTCGTCGCGCGTGGTCATCGCGTCCGCCCTCCGGCGAGACGGATGCGGGGGTCGAGCACCGCTAGCAGGAGGTCCGAGACGAACACCCCGATCACCGTCAAAAGCGCGAGGAACATCAGGAACGAGCCCGCGAGGTACATGTCCTGGCTGCGCAGCGCGTCGAGCAGCATCGGCCCCGTGGTCGGCAGTGACAGCACCACCGAAACGATCGCCGCGCCCGAGACCACCTGGGGCAGCAGGTTGCCGATATCGGCGATGAACGGGTTGAGCGCCATGCGCAGCGGGTACTTGCACAGTGCCCGAAACGGGTGCAGCCCCTTGGCCCGCGCCGTGACCACGTATTGCTTGCGCAGCTCGTCCAGAAGGTTGGCGCGCAGCCGGCGGATCATCCCCGCCGTGCCCGAGGTGCCGATCACCAGGACCGGAATCCACAGGTGCTCGAAGACCGAACCAAGCTTGGCGAGGCTCCAGGGCTGGTTCAGGTACTCGGGCGCCATCAGCCCGCCGATCGAGGTGCCGAAGACCACGTTGGCGAAATACATCAGCACCAGCGCGAGCAGGAAGTTGGGCGTCGCCAGCCCGAGAAAGCCCAGGAAGGTGAGCCCGTGGTCGGCCCAGCTATACTGGTGGGTCGCCGAATAGACGCCGATCGGGAACGACACCGCCCAGGTGAACAGGATGGTCGAGAACGAGACCAGCATGCTGAGCCAGATGCGGTCGCCGATCACCTCGATCACCGGGCGGTTGAACTCGAAGGAGAAGCCGAAGTCGCCGCGCAGCATGCCCGCGACCCAAAGGACGTACTGCTCCCACATCGGCTTGTCGAAGCCGTATTGGGCGCGCAGGAAGGCGATCTTGCCGGCGTTGACCGCCTCGCCCTGGGCCTGGAGCTCGGCGATGTAGGTGGTGAGATAGTCGCCCGGCGGAAGCTGGATGATGACGAAGGTGATCACGCTGATCGCGATCAGCGTCGGGATCATGACGAGCAGGCGGTGCGCCGCGTAGTTCAGCATCTCGTCGCTCTCCGCCTAGCCGCCCGCGCCCTCGGGCGCGAGCCAGAAGAGATCGGGCCGGTAGATGCCGAAGAACGCCCCCGGGTCCCAGTTGTAGATGCCCTTTTCGGGCAGGTTGCGCATCCGGTCGCTCACCACCACCGGCTGGGGAATCCCGGCGACCAGGCCGATGGTGAAGACCTGCTCGGCGTTGATCGCGAGCATCCGGCGCCAGATCGCCACGCGCTCGGCGCGGGTGGTCGAGGCGAGCCAGGCGTCGTAAAGGTCGAGCAGCTCGCGCGCGGGCGCGAGATCGACCGGCTCGCCCGCCGCGCCGCCGGTCTCGTAGAACTGCCCCCAGGCCGGCCACTGATAGCCCTGCTGGCTGGTCGGCGCGAACTCCCACGGGCTCATGTCGGGGCTCGGCGCGCCGTTCTCGAAGCCGAACCAGATCGCCATCACCGTCTCGCCCGAGAAGATGCGGTTGCGGAACACCTCGCGCTGCGACGGGCGGGTGTAAAGCGCGATCCCGGCGCGGCGCCAGCTGTCGTTGATGAGCTCGAGCACGTCGGTCTGCTCGGTGTCCTCGCCCGCGGTCTCGACGATGATCTCGAGCGGGCGGCCGTCGGGCAGCAGTCGTATCCCCCGGTCGTCGCGCTTGTCCAACCCGAGCTCGTCGAGCAGCGCGTTGGCGGCCTCGAGATCGAACCGCGCCCAGAGCGATCGATACGCGGGCCGGTACAGCGGGCTCGCCGCGAGCACCGTGTTGTTGCCCTCGATCCCGAGGCCGAAATAGATCACCTGGTTGATCTCGTGGCGGTCGATGGCGAGCGACAGGGCGCGGCGAAAGCGCACGTCGCGCAGCAGCTTCCGCCAGACCGGGTCGCGGGTCGTGAGGTTGGGATAAAGCGCGAGCCGCGAGCCCCGCACCGTGCGCCACAGTCGCACCCGGTAGTGGTTGCGCGCCTCGCCCGCCTTGAGGAAGGGGTAGTTGTTGAAATAGAGGCCGCGCGCCTGGAGATCCACCGCGCCCGAGCCGACCTTGGCGGGGATCAGGCTCGAATCCACGGTTTCCAGCAGAATCTGGTCGATATAGGGAAGCTGCCGCCCGGCCGCGTCGACCCGGTGGAAGAAGGGATTGCGCAGCGCGACGAAGCGCGAGGCCGGCGGCCGGGTCGTGTTGCGCCACGGCTGAAGCGTCGGCAGGTCCGGATTGTCGAACCGGTACAGGTTGTCCTTGGCGTTGTGCAGCGCCGCCCAGTTGCGCTTGCCTTCCGCCGCCACGAGCTTTTCCAGCGCCTCCTTGTCGCGGTAGCGGGCGTGGAACCGCTTGAGATAATGGGCCGGGCGATAGATGAACAGGGGCGCCGCCCCGGCCAGCGCGGGCAGGAATTTCGGATTGGGCCGCGACCAGGAATAGCGGACCGTGGTTTCGTCGATGATGTCGACCTTCGGCAGCTCGCCGTCGACGCGCAGGACCTTGGGCGGGCCGAGGGGCGAAAGCATCGGCTCGTTGGCCACGTCCTCCCAGTAGTAGCGGAAGTCCTCGGTCGTGAACGGCGCGCCATCGGACCATTTGTGTCCAGGACGCAGGTAAAGGGTAAACACGCGCCCGTCCTCGATCTCGACGCGCCGGAGAATGTCGGGGCGCAGGTCGAAATTCTCGTCGTAGACCACCAGCCGGGCATAGCCGTTGACCACCAGCATGCGCAGATCGCGCGGCCGGCCGATCAGCATCCGCCAGGCGCCGCCATGGACCCCGGGCTTGCGCCAGCCGCCGGGATGGGCGACCAGCGGTTGGGCGGGCAGCCGCCGGGCGACCGGGGGCAGCGTTCCCTCGGCGACCGCCGGGGCGAGCATCGGCGGGCCGGTGAGCGTCGCCGGCAGCGGCGCGGAAGGGTCGGCGAGCACCACGGTCGCCGCCGTGGCCGCGCCCGGCGAAAGGGCGGCGAACGCCGCGAGGACGAGGGCGCGCAGGCCCCGCCTCCAGCCGCTCACGACGCCACCTCGCGGGCCGTGTCCCGGATCGCATCGGGGTCCGAGACCCGCAGGAAATGCCCGCCGCCCAGCGCGATCAGGCTGCCGGTCGCGCGCGCGGCGAGGGTGAAGGGCGCGGGCCAGGCCGCCGGGTCGGAGGCGCGATCCTCGGCGATCGCGTCGAAGTCGAGCGGCCGGTCGGGGTCGGGCTCGGGCACGGCGGCGAGCAGCGCGCGGGTATAGGGGTGGCGCGGGTCGTCGAACAGCCGCGCGCGCGGCGCGATCTCGACCAGGCGTCCGGCGCACATCACCGCGATCCGGTCGGCCATGTAATCGACCACCGCGAGGTTGTGCGAGACGAACAGATAGGTGAGGTCGAGCGCGTCCTTGAGGTCCTTGAGCAGGTTGAGGATCTGCGCCTGGATCGAGACGTCGAGCGCCGAGACCGGCTCGTCGCAGATCAACAGTTCGGGCGCGAGCGCGAGCGCCCGGGCGATTACGATCCGCTGGCGCTGGCCGCCCGAGAAGCTGTGGGGGTAGCGCCGGAGATAGCGAAAATCGAGCCCCACCAGGCGCATCAGCTCCTTCACGGTCGCCGCCCGCGTGGCCGCGTCGCCGATGCGGTGGATCTCGAGCGGCTCGGCGATGATGTCGAAAACCGTCATCCTCGGGTCGAGCGAGCCGAACGGGTCCTGGAAAACGAGCTGCACCTTGCGCCGGTAGGCGAGCAGGTCCGCGCCCGCGAGCCCGCGCACGTCGCGGGTCGCGCCTCCGCTCCGGAACGTGATCTCGCCCCGATCGGGATCGAGCGCGCGCATGAGCATCTTGCTCAGGGTGGTCTTGCCGCAGCCCGATTCGCCGACCAGGCCGAGGCACTCGCCCCGGCGGATATCGAAGCTCACGTCGTCGACCGCCACCGCCGGCGGCGCGCCGGCCTTCCGGCGACGGGCGGCGAAGGTCTTGCGCAGGCCCTTGACGACCAGCAGGGGCCGATTGGCGTCGGCTTCCGCCGGCGTCCGGCGTCGGGCGAGCAGCGCCGCCCCGCCGGGGGTGACGCCCCGGACCGGGACCAGGCGCTCGCCGGGCGCGCGGCCGAGCCGGGGCACCGCGCGCAGCAGCGCCTTGAGATAGGGGTGTCGCGGATCGCGGAAGATATGGTCGAGCGTGCCCTGCTCCATCACCCGGCCGCGATAAATCACGACGATCTCGTCGGCGATGTTGGCGACCACGCCGAGATCGTGGGTGATCATCAGCACGGCCATGCCGAGTTCGCGCTGGAGATCCTTGATCAGCTTCAGGATCTGCGCCTGGATGGTGACGTCGAGCGCGGTGGTCGGTTCGTCGGCGACCAGCAGCGCCGGGCTGCAGATCAGCGCCATGGCGATCATCGCCCGCTGGCGAAGCCCGCCCGACAGCTCGAAGCAATAGGTATCCACCGCCCGCGCCGGGTCGGGAAAGCCGACCAGGCGCAGCATCTCGACCACGCGCCCGCGCCAGTCGCGATCCCCGCGGTGAATGCGCAGCGCCTCGCCGATCTGGTCGCCAATGGTATGGAGCGGCGAGAACGAGGTCATCGGCTCCTGGAAGATGATCGCGATGCGGTTGCCGCGAATCATGCGCATGGCGCGCGAATCGCCGTCGAGCGCCGCGAGATCGATCGCCGCGCCGGGATGCGCCGGGTCGGCCAGCAGGATCTCGCCGTCCGTGATGCGCGCCGGCGGCGGCAGGATGCGCAGGATGCTTTGCGCGATCACCGATTTCCCCGAGCCCGATTCGCCGACCAGCGCCACCGTGCCCCCCGGGGGAATGCGGAACGAGACTCCGTCGACGGCGGTGAGCTCGCCCTCGGGAAGGGTGAAGCGGACCCGAAGGTCGCGAACCCGGACCAGATCGTTCATCGGCGCGGCTCCGGCGGCTCGATGCCGAGCGCGGACAGGTTCGTTCGAGTCGCGGCGCCGAGTTCCACGCCGTTGCGCGCCGCGGCCTCGGCGGCCGCGCGAACGATCGCGACGAAGCCCTCGATGGTCGAATCGACCACCAGCGCGCGCCCCCGGCGGCGCAGGCGAAGCTGCATCCAGCCGCCGCGCCGGTCGCGCTGGGTCGAATAGTAGCGCAGCGAAAGCCCGGTGATCCGGTCCCAGGGAAGCCGGGTCGCGAGCGGGCCGGCGATCGCGATCCCCTCGGGCGACAGCTCGATCCGGCTCGCGTGGCGGAGCGCCGTGCGCAGGCCGAAGGCGGCGAACAGCGCCCCCAGACCGCCGAGGGCGTAGCCAACCGCCACCGCCGGCTCGACCACCGCGAGCGGCCCCCAGGTGAGCGCGATGCCGAGCGCCGCGCGGCCGTAGTCGCCGGCGACCGCGGCGGACGGATAGACGTGGCGGCTGACCGCGCCGCCCAGGCCCGGATCGCTCGGGCCCTTGTCCCTCTCGTCCACGCCCGCCCCGCTCACGGCGCTTCGCCGAACGCCTCGGCGGCGTCGAGCCAGCGCCCGGCCCCGTGGTCGCGCAAGACGGCGGCGAAGCGGGCGATGAAATCCCAGCACGCCGGGTCGTGGTCGAGATGGTGGGTCAGCAGCCCGGTCGGCTCGTCCGCGTCCACCCGGCCCTCGCGGCGCGCGCGCAGGTGATCGACCGCCAGCGCCAGCGCCGCGCGGGCGCCGACGAAGCCGCGTGTGGTTCGCCAGGCGATGATATCGACATGGGTGTTCACTTGCCGAACGCCGGTCTCCGTTCGGGCGCCTTGCCGCGCCCCATAGGTCGAAAGCCCGGCGAGGCCGAGGGACGCGATGCGCGCCGCGACCGGGGCCGCGATTCGGTTCCACGGCGGCACCAGGACCGGCAGGGCGCGCGCGCCGAAGGCACCCGCGAGCCGTCGCCGGCCGCGATCGAGCTCGCCCAGGACCGTCTCGACCGGCCGCGCCGCGCCGAGCTCGGCCTTGCGCTCGCCCGGAGGCGAATGGTTCACATGGGCGTAGCCGTGCTGGAGGACGCGGGCGCGGGCGCAGGCCACGATCCGGTCCCGGGCCGCGTCCTCGATCGCCTTGGGAATCACGGCGAGCGCCACGGGAACCCCGGCCCGCTCGGCGAGCGCGAGCAGGCGGTCGAGCGCCGGCGTCGCCCGGGCCGCGTCGTCGTCGCGCCACCAAGCGCTCGCCGTCCGCCCGGCCTCGCCCCAGCGGTCGAGCTCCTCGCCGAGCGGCCGCCAGTCATCCATCATCCCTGGCATCGTCCCCGGCATCGTCCCCGGCGTTGCTCCCGGCGGCCCAGGCGGCGAGCCGCGCCGCCGCGCGCGCCGCGCCGTCGAGCGCGATCGCGTCCGCCCGGGGGCGGGGCGCAGCCAGCGCCGCGTCGATCTCCTCGGCCAGCCGCTCGGGCGACAATCGGTTCTCGGCCAGCGTCCGCACGAGCCCCGCGCGCGCGAAATACCCGGCGCGCAGGCTTTGTTCGGTCTGATCGCCGCGCGCGAAGGGCACCACGACGGCCCGGGCGCGCGCCTGCACGATATCCATCATGGTATTGTAGCCGGCCTGCGAGACCGCGACAGCGCAATTCGCGAGCAAGGCCGGGAAGTCGGGGCGCGCGCGCTCGACCACCAGGCGGTCGTCGTCGCGCGTGGCCAGTCGCGCGTAAACCGTCGGATCGAGGTTCGCGCCGGCCAGCACGCGCCAGCGCAGGCCCGCCGCCCGCTTCACTTTCGCGCGCGCGTCGAGCGCCGCCTCGATCAACGGCGCGCCGACCGCGCCGCCGCCCGCCGAGACGATCACCTCGTCGCGCCCCGCGTTCGTCGCGGCGGCCACGGCCTCGGGCGCGGCCGCGACATAGCCGGTATGGATCAGCCGGTCGGCGATCTCGGCGGCGGCCGGGAAGCTCGCCTCGAAGGGAATCGCGGCCGGATCGCCGTGCACCAGAACGGCGTCGAACAGCGCGCGCGCCCAGCGCGCCGCCTCGGCGGTCCGCTTCTCGCGGCGCTTGGTCAACACGTCGCGCACCGAGCAAACGATGCGCGGGCGGGGACGCAGGGCGCGCGCCGCCTCGATCAGCGGCAGGAGCTCGAAGCGGAAGGCGCGCCGGCCGAAGGGAAACATCTCGATCACGACCACGCGCGGGCGCAGGCGGTCGAGAAGGTCGAGCAGCATCGCCCGGCGGCGCGCCTTCCAGGAGTCGTCGATCGGCGCGCCGTCCGCGTCGAGGATTTGCGCGAAGGTCTCGTCGCCCGCGCGCGCCGGCGGAAGCTGCGCCAGCCGCGCCGCGCCGAGGTCGAGCCCCGCCACCGGCCGGCCGCCACTCGCCACCGTGACGGCGCAGCCCCGCGCGGCGCTTGCCCGCGCCAGCGCCGCGATCCGCCGGACATGGCCGATGCCCAGCAGGTGCTGGACGTGGAACAGGATCGCGGGCGCGGTCATGACGGCGCCAGCGCCAGGTCGAGCCGCGCGACCGCGAGCCCGCCCCCGGGCGCGAGATCGAGCACCTGCGCCCGGCCGCGCGCGATGCGCGACGGCGCCCGCCCGGTCATGTCCCAGCCCGTGGCGCGGGCGAGCGCGGCGCGGATCACGCCCTTGTGGGTGACCGCGACCACCACGCCGCCGCGCGCGGCCATCTCGGCCAGCCAGGGGGCGAGACGGGCCTGGACCTCGCGCGGGGACTCGCCGCCCTCGGGTCGGAAGTCGAGGCCGCGCGCCTCGTTCGCGGCCATCACCGCGCCGTGCCGGGCGCGAAGCTCGGCCAGCCGCACGCCTTCCCAGGCGCCCCAGTCCATCTCGATCAAGCGCGGCTCGACCGCCGCATGGCGCGCGCCCATCAGCGCCGCGGTCTCGCGCGCCCGGCCGAGCGGGCTGGTGGCCCAGCGCGCGGCGGCGAGGTCGAGATCGGCGGGCAGGCGCCAGCGCGCGGCCTCGGCCCGGCCCTCGGCGCTCAGCGGCACGTCGGCCCGGACCTGGACGCGATGCGCCGCGTTCCAGGCGGTCGCCGCGTGGCGGATCAGGACGAGGCGCGTCACGGCCGCGTCCCCCGCGAAGACCCCGGTCCGTCGCCGGCGATCGCGAGCGCCGCGTCGAGGCGCCGCGCGGCGGCCGCGAGATCGTGCCGGGCGGCGACAGTCTCCGCCGCCCGCGCGCCGAGGCGCGCGCGGCGGACGGGATCGTCGAGCAGCGTCGCGATCGCGGCGGCGAGCGCGTCGTCGTCGTCCGCCGGCGCGAGCAGCCCGGTCTCGCGGTCGCGGACGATGTCGGCGACGCCCCGCACCCGGCCCGCGACCACCGCGAGCCCCGCCGCCTGCGCCTCCAGGATCGCCATGCCGTAGGCCTCGTTGACGGCCGGCCAGACGAACAGCTCGGCGGCGGCGAGCAGCTCGGGGATGGCCGCGCGCGGCCGCTCGCCCAGGAAGGCGATTCGGTCGCGACCCAAGGGCGCGAACAGCGCCTCGACCGCCGCGCGCGCGGGCCCCTCGCCGACCACCAGGAGCCGCCAGCGACGCGCGGCGATGCGCCCGAGCGCCGCGGCGAGCCGCCGGTAGGACGCGTGTTTGTCGCCCGGGCGCATCATGCCGACGGCGATCAGCCAGGGATCATCGGAGTCGAGCCCCCGGGCCTCGGCGAGCGCCGCGCGCGCGCGGCCGCGCGCCGCCCGCGCGGCGCGATAGGGGGCCGCGTCGAGAAACGGGGGGAAGGCGATCAGGCGATGGGGGTCCGAGATCAATGGGGCGAGGCATTCGGCGTCGTCGCGGGTCATCGCCAGCACCGCGCCCGCGCGGCGGATCGCGTCCTCGGCCGCCGCGTGGCCCGGCGCCCAGGGGCCGTCCCGGCGCTTGGGCGCGAAGGACGCCTCGGCGATCAAATAGGGGATCGCGAGCGCCTCGCTCACCGCCGGGCCGAGCCAGTCGGGGGCCTTGTGATAGACGTGATAGGTGAACCAGGCGTCAAGCCGCTCGGCCGCCGGCGCGGCGCGGTCGCGTTCGATCAGAACCCCGGCCTCGGCGCGGGCGGCGTCGCGAAGCGCGCGCTGGCGCGTGCGCTCGCCGGCGCGATCCAGGCTCCGGAGCGTCGAGGCGAGCTCGACCCGGTGGCCCGCGGCCGCGAGCGCGCGCATGAACAGACGCGCCACCGCGCGATCGCCCGAGGGCACGGCGTGGGTCGGGGCCTTGAGCGGCGCGTAGAAGGCGATGCGCATCGCGCCTCTCACATCAGTCCGCGAGGCCGAACAGCGGAGCGAGGCGGTCGATCCCGCGCGCCATGTCGAAGTCCGCGCGCGCCCGCGCCTCGGCCGCCGCGCCCAGCCGCGCGCGCCGCGTCGGGTCGGCGATCAGCCCGGCGATCGCCGTCGCGAGGCCCGCGCGGTCGCGCGGCTCGACCAAGAGCCCCTGAATGCCGTCCTCGATGAACTCGGGCACCGCCGAGACCCGGGTCGAGACCAACGCGAGCCCCTGGGTCGCGGCCTCCATCAGCACGTTGGGCAGGCCATCGCGGTCGCCGTCCTCGGCCACCCGGCTCGCGAGCGCGAAGATGTCGGCGGCGCGGTAGCGGCGCAGCACCTCGTCCTGGGACCGGGGGCCGAGCCAGTCGATGCGCGGCCCCAGCCCCGCCGCCCGCGCCTCCGTCTTGAGCGCGTCGAGCAGCGGCCCGCCGCCGATATGGACGAAGCGCCAATGGAGGTCGCGCGGCAGGGCGGCGAGCGCCGCGATCAGGTCGTCGTAGCCCTTCTTGGGCACCGCCCGGCCGACCGAAAGGATCACCACCGGATCGCGCGCGTCGCGGCCGTCGCGGGGTGGGCGCGGGGCCTCGGGCGGGGCGAAGCGCGCGCCGTCGATCCCGTGGTAGACGAGCATCACCCGCCCCGGGGCGGCGAGCGCGGCGAGATGATCGCGGTTGACCGCGGTGCAAGTGACCAGCCAGTCGCAGTCGGCGAGCTTCTCGGCCTTCTCCCATCGAGGCGAGGTCCAGATGTCCTTGGCGTGGGCCGAGCAGCTCCAGGGCAGCCCCGTCATCAGCGCGGCATAGCGCGCGACCGAGGCCGGGGTGTGCAGGAAATGGGCATGCAGACGCAAGGTTTCGGGCGGCAGCTCGTGGGCGAGCACCAGCGCCTGGCCGAAGCGCCGCACCCGGTTGGGGGTCGGATCGCGGGCGAGATCGCGAAGCCAGACGCGTCGGGCGGCGGCATGGCCCGGGGTCGCGCGCAGTGCCCGCCAGGCGCGCCACACGCGCGCGGGCTCGTCGGTGAGGTACTCGGGCAGGTAGAGAACCGGGGCGCGGATCTCGTCGTGGATCGGATGCGTCCGGCGGTCGGTCGGATGGCGCAACGAGACGATCGCGATCTCGAGGCCGCGCCGTTCGAGCGCAAGAATCTCCTGGGCGATGAAGGTTTCCGACAGGCGCGGGTAGCCCTTGAGAACGAAAACGACGCGGCCCCGCACGGCCGGCTATCCCACGCCGCCGATCCGCGCCTCGGCCGGGCCGCGCGCGAGCCGCCGTCCGACCAACTCGTTGATCCGCGCGAAGCCGTCGAGAAGTCCCGGGATAGTCACCGCCGACGGCGGCGACCTGTCGGGCAGCGCGCGCAGCGCGTCGGCCATGGCGACCGGATCGCGCGGCGCGTCGTCGACCAGCATCGATACCAGCCCGAGGTCGCGCGCCCGCGACGCGCGGATGTATTGCTCCAAGCGCGGCGCGCGCCGAGGCACGATCAACGCGCGCTTGTCGAGCGACAGGATCTCGCAAAAGGTATTGTAGCCGCCCATGGCGACGACCCCGGCGGCGCCGTCCATCAACGCCTCGATATGGGCGTCGAACACCATCACGCGCACTCGGTCGAGCCGCTCGGCGCGTTCGCGGAACGCGGCCTGAACCTCGGGCGCCATGAAGGGGCCGAGCACGACCAGCGCGTTCCACGGCGGCGGGCGGGCGCATTCATAGGCCGCGAGAACCCAGTCGGCGAGGTTCTCGCCGTCGCCGCCGCCGCCGGTGGTGGCGAGCAAATAGGGCGGCTCGATCATGGGTTGGCCCGCGGTGGCGGGCAGGTGCTCGGGCACCTCGCGCGGAAGATAGCCCGTGAACACGATCTTGCGGCGCGTCGTCTCGGGAAGATCGAGCCCGACGAGCGGGTCGTAGATCGCCGGCAGGCCATAGACCCAGATTTCGTCGTAGAGATCGACCAGCGCGGGCAGGACGTTCTTGCGCTTCCACTCGGCGCGGAGCACCCGGGGCTCGTCGAGGACGTCGCGCAATCCCAGCACCAGCCGCGTCCCCCGCGCCTTGAGCTGCAGCAAGGTCTCGCCGACCTCGCCGCGCAGGCCGAGCGGTTCCTTGTCGACGATGATGATGTCGGGGTCGAAGGCCTTGGCCGTGTGACAAATGATCGAAGAGCGCATGGCGAGCGTCTGCTCGATATCGAGGTGCAGGCCGAGCGAGGTGTATTCGCCGTTGCGCAGCTTGATGACGCCCGGAATGCGCACGAAATCGACCCGGGCGCGGAAATTGAAGCTGCCG
>Ga0114931_10005432_pt1 | contig 15737 bp, 13 predicted proteins | sample 2SBtaG_FD_89579 | JGI IMG/M metagenome (GOLD analysis project Ga0114931, IMG submission 89579) | Deep subsurface microbial communities from Kolumbo volcano to uncover new lineages of life (NeLLi) - 2SBTROV14_V59a metaG | ecosystem: Environmental > Aquatic > Marine > Volcanic | place: Kolumbo...
AACCTATTTTCAGGCCGCTGGGCTAGTGCTACTTGTTAACTTTCTCCTTCGCGGTGCAAAGTCCAGCGTCAAGATTGAAGCCTAGCCGACACGACTGCAGATCGGCTTCAGGAGTAATGCGAATGAGCGACGCCTTGTCACTGTTCAATTGCGGCGGTCGCCGCTATGCAGCTGGTCGACAGCACGAGCGCGCCAACTTGAGGAGACCTCCGCGATTTTCTGTTCTTGCGACTTGTCACCCAATAGGGACGATTCATCCTAACCCGGGATTGTGATCGTATCAGTGGAAAGAAACGGCCAATACTTTCCACTGGCGATTTGAGTCTTTCGCCCGAAACTTGCCGCTCGTGAAGGGCGGATTTTACAGAAGACTCGACGGCTGGAGATGACGAAGGCGACGGTCGCCGAAATCACAAGGCAATGACTGTTCGCGAAGAATGTATGGCCGCTTCCGCCTACATCAGGTCGGTCGGGAATGTAGAGAGCCATCTGTGTATCTGCGCGAAGTGTCCAAAAACGACCGTTTTTGGACAGGGGGTCTCCCGGAGAAGTTATGCCTTGACTCATAGAGAACCCGTAGCGGCATCAGCGACCAGCCTAGCCCACGTCACGTACGGGTCCGACTGTCTACGGGTTGTACGAATGGGCGAGAACATCGGTCGCTTACTACGCTGAATGGGGCTCGTTGAGCCGCGCCGCGTTCACGTCGCTTACTGCCAATCAGCACGGTACGTATTTGCCTAGTCTAAATTCAGATCTAATTTAGCGCGTAAGGTCATGGTTGACCTTTCGGACCGCAACTATGTCGCTCTGCCTTTCCGCCCTTTTGTCAGAGTACGTCAAGTTGCATTTGGAGGATCACCGTGATAATGATTCGTTCCCCCGAGGGTCGATCGCGCTGACAATAGCGTCAGCAATATGTACAAGTCGATGCAGTCGGAACAGCGCAATAGAAAGGGCGGCGATTAAGGAATGATCGAGATTGATCTCAATGCAGATCTTGGCGAGGGGTGTGGTAGCGACGAGGAACTTCTAGGCATAGTTAGTAGTTGCAACATCGCCTGCGGCGGTCATGCGGGCGACCACGCGACAATGATCGAGACGGTGCGACTCGCCCTCGAAAATGGTGTGACTATCGGTGCTCATCCTGGCTACCCGGATCGTGAAAATTTCGGTCGGGAAAGCGGCTATCTTAAAGGCGATGCGCTTTACGAGTCGCTCGCAGCGCAGGTGACTACGCTGGCTGAAATTTGTGCGCCTTTGGGTGCGACACTCTCGCACGTCAAGTCGCACGGTGCGCTCTACAACGATGCGCTGGACGATCGCGAACTTGCGAACATTATTGCCCGAGTGACGGCAGAAGCACCGGGCGCACCTGCGATGATCGGGATGGCGGGTTCAGCTATGCAATCGGCAGCACAACAACACGACGTTGAGTTCATCGCTGAGGGATTTGTCGATCGTGCTTATGAGGCGGATGGGACGCTGGTGTCGCGCAACGAACCCGGCGCCATCCACACCGACCTCAATGTCGCAACGACGCAGGCGGCCCGCATCGCGCAACAGGGCGAAGTGACGGCTCGTGATGGCGGCGTTATCAAGGTTGCGGCAAAGACGCTTTGCATACACGGAGATACTCCGGGCGCGGCACAGGCAGCCCGTGCCGTTCACAAAGCCCTTGAGAGTAATGGAGTCTCGGTGCGTGCTAACCCGATCCGCTGATGATCAGTTTTGTTTGTCCGTTAAGTCAACGGCGGACGCGCAGGCGCTGGCTGTGCAGATTCAAGAAAGCAATCAGTGGCTCGACGTTGTGCCGGGAATCAATTCAGTTGTCGTTCGCTTCGATGCTGCCCGGATGGAGCCTGACGATGCTGAGTATCGGCTGCGCAAGATCGTCGATCACGGAATTGAACCACTTGCAATTCCGGAACAAATAGTCGAAATCCCCGTTGCATACGGCGGTAATAACGGGCCGGACCTCGAGCGCGTGTGTAAGTCACTGGAAATTACGCAGCCCGAGTTTATTGCTCTGCATACAGCGAAGGTTTTTCCGGTTGAACTCGTTGGCTTCACGCCTGGTTTTGCGTTTATTGGAGAGCTGCAATCGCAACTGCATTTTCCTAGACGCAAAGAACCACGTCAATCTGTACCAGGGGGCTCCGTTGCAGTTGCTGACAGCCGAACGGGCCTGTACGCGTTGTCGAGTCCTGGCGGGTGGAATATAGTCGGTAGAACCTCACTTAGATTGTTCGATTCTGCTGCGGAAGACCCGTTTCTGCTCTCGCCCGGTATGCGAGTACGTTTCGTGCCCCTTCAGAACGGTGACCAACAGTGATTCGCGTACTCAAGCCGGGGTTGCAAACGACTATCCAGTCGCGGCCGAGGATTGGTCTGCGCCACCGCGGCGTTCCTTCGGGTGGCGCTGCTGACCAGCTGTCATTGGCGCTCGCGAATAAGCTCGTCGGGAACAAGTGGGATGCGCCGGCCCTTGAGGCAACTTTGATCGGGCCGACGCTTCTGTTCGACAAATCGTGTAGCGTTTCGATAGCGGGCGGTAAGGTTGCGACAACCTTGAACGGCGCCCCAGTCAAAAGCCACGAGTGCATACCGGTGCGCGTCAATGACGAACTCGCAATCGGTGGATTGTTGTCTGGTGCGCGTGTTTACATCGCGTTTTCGGGTGGTCTGCAGTTCGAAAGCGTACTCGGGTCCGCATCAACAAATCTGCAGGCAGCATTTGGTGGCGTGGACGGTCGTGCGTTGCAGGCGGGCGATACGCTTCGAGCCTTGGCGCGTTTAGCCGACAACGCAAAGACGCCCGACGAGTTTCGACCGCGGTCATTGGCAAGTGTGGCGCTGCGTACCTGCGAGGCAATGGAAACAGATTTGCTGGACGACGCGCAGCGAACGGTGCTGTTCGAATCGAAGTGGCAAGTAGGACAACGCGCTGATCGCATGGGCATGCGGCTAGGCGGAGCACTGCTGGATGTCACATCCGACGGACGTATGCCAAGCGCCGCTGTTTTTCCAGGAACCGTGCAGTGTCCGGAGGACGGCGCACCATACTTGTTGTCAGTCGATGCCGGAACGGTAGGAGGCTATCCGCGAATTGTCCAGGTCGCGAGGTTGGACCTGCATATATTGGGCCAGCTGCGCCCGGGAGACCGGCTACGATTGCTCAGGACAGACCCCGATGAAGCCGTCGATTTGTTACGGGCAAAACACGACTACTGGCGTGAGTGGTTGCCTGATATTGCCGCGATCATTTGATTTTTTTTGGTGTAGGCGGACTTGATGCAGCACTGGAATTTTGGTCTTATGACTATGCAACATCAGGTTGACACAGAATTCTGAATTCCCTCAAATTCACAACTGAGTAAGTCCAATGCAAAGAAAACGTTACGCGAGTCTGAACACATGAGGTCGTTCGTTGCCATTCTCGTTGCTCTTTACGGCGCGTCCTGTCTAGCTGACGCGCCGGCCGAAACACCCAACGTTGTGCTGATTGTCGCTGACTACATGGGTGCAAGCGATATCGGTCCGTATGGTGCAACCGATATCGCGACACCTTCTCTGGACTCTCTGGCGGCACAAGGCTTGCGGTTTACGAACTTCTACGCAGCGGCACCAATATGCGGCCCGTCGAGAGCGGCGATGATGACCGGGAAGTATCCGGCGCGCATCGGCTTCGAAGACAACATCGGCCACGATGGTGGACTAAATGCGAGTCTCCCAACTTTGCCCGCATTGCTAAAAAAACAGGGCTATAAGAACGGACTCTTCGGCAAGTGGCATCTCGGACAGTCCGAAGAAACGGATCCTCTCGCGCACGGGTTCGACGAGTTTCTCGGGTTCCACGATTGGTCCATCAACTCCTACACGCACCGCAATGATAGCGGTGAAGAGTCGCTCACGCACAATCGGAGCATTGTGGAGCGGGACGGTTACCTCACGGAGATTCTGACCGACGAGAGCATTCGATTCATGGAAGAGAACCGCGATAATCCGTTCTTTCTGTATCTCTCCTATAACACAGCATTGCCGCCTTATCTGGGCCCTGATCTGCCACCGGACCGATGGGACGCCGGTTTTGATGGTGGAGCAGGCACCCGGGACGATTACATTTCGATGGTAGAGGCGATGGACGCTGGTATCGGCAGGCTATTGGACTCGCTCAACGACCTTGGCCTTGCCGAGAATACGCTGGTGATATTCACGTACGATCACAACGGTCGTCACCTGGCACGAAACGCCCCGTTCTCAGGTGGTTTCGCCACGCTAAACGAAGGGGGAATTCGCGTGCCGCTGATTATGCGGTGGCCAGGTAAATTCGCGGAGGGCGAGACGCTGCACAGGCCTGCGATCGGCGTGGACATTACTGCGACAATTCTCAATGCTGCTGGTGTTGCATCAGAGTCGCTGAATCTCGATGGCCGTGATCTCGTGCACGATCAGATGCTCAACGAACAGAGGGATTTCTTCTGGCGTATAACGCTCGGTGATTTCGGCCAGGCCGCCGTTCGGCACGGCAATTGGAAGCTCCTGGTTCATCGGTTTGCACCATTCAGCATTCCGACCGTTTACTTATACGATCTTGAAACCGATCCGGGCGAATCGAGAGATCTGTATTATCAACACCAGGAACTCGCCGACCGCCTGCACCGCGACATTATCGAATGGGAAGCGACCGTCTCCGAGACCGGCCCACCAGAATAATGGGGTCGATCTGTATCCGAAACCTAGTTCCAGCGATCGTAAAGCCATCGCTCGAACAGACGCCCGGCTTGACTGCGGAGGGTCTCAGCGGGTCGGACGACGTAGTAATGTTCTGGCTCGAAACTGAAGTCATTTGACAAGACCATCAATTGGCCGGATTCGATGTCGTTCTCGATAAAACGTCTCGCAATGAGTCCAATACCAAGTCCGCGCCGCACGCTTTCCAAAATCATGTGATAGCCGGTACTGAGGTACAGGTTTCGACTATTATAAAGTCCTTCAGCTCCCGCCATCTGAAACCACTGCCGCCATTCATTGCCGTTATCGGCATGTATCAACGTATAACGCGATAATTGATCTAGTATCGATCTGTTTCGATCCAAATGGTCAAGTAGGTCAGGGCTACAGACTGGCAACAGTCGCGACCCGGCGAGTTGCGTAACGCGATCCTCACTGATCGGAGGTTTGCCATATGTAATTGCCAAATCAACTTCGCTCGGGATTCCTGTGGGATAGATTGGGATCGAGTCCACTTGAACATCAAACGCGTCATATTCACGCAGGAAATGATTGAGGTTCGGGAGCAGCCAGTTGTCTGCGACTCCGGCTGCGCAAGCGATTCGAAGCTCTGCCGCCTCACTATCAGGCGTCAGGCTCGCGGTAGCTCGAACCAGGTTGTCTAGCGTATTTGACAGATCCTGGAGCAATCGACTGCCGGGAGGCGTCAATTGAAGGCCCTTATTGGTTCGCTCGAAAAGCTGCACATCGAGTAGCAACTCGAGTTTCCTGACCTGCTGACTAACGGCACTATGGCTGACACACATTTCTTCTGCTGCGCGCCGCATATGCAAGTGACGGCCAGCGGCCTCGAAAGCGCGCAGCGCATTGAGGGGAAGGCGGCGCTTCTCTATCCGCATCTAGATGTTAGAAAAACTTACCATGGGGGTTCAAAATAAGGCATTTGCATCCAGTTTTGCAACTCTCTAAGGTAATTTCATCAGAGTCCAGGCTGGATAACCATGGTCGGGGTACCGCTGTCCTTTTGGGGGAACGCATGAACAAGAAGCAAATCAAGAATGGCAAATTTCACGTTTCGGCCATCGCTATTGCAGTTTCTACAGCAATTGCAGGCATACAGCCTGCGGTTGGTCAGGAATCGGGCGGGCTCGAAGAGATAGTAGTTACAGCAACACGACGCGCGACATCTGTTCAGGATGTGCCTTACAACATCTCAGCCTATAGCGGAGATAGTTTGGAGCAGCGTGAGATAACCACTCTCGGGGAGTTCGTACGCCACGTGCCCGGACTCAGCTTTAACGATGTGGGTCTGAGGGAGGCCGGAAACAACAGCACACTTGTCATGCGCGGATTATCCGCCGAGCCCCAAGGTGGGGCCGGAGAAATACCTAGTTTAGCGCGACCGACGGTCTCAACCTATGTTGGTGAAACACCCGTTTACTACAGCCTGCGGCTTACAGACATCGAGCGAGTCGAAGTACTAAGAGGGCCGCAGGGAACGCTTTATGGCGCCGGGTCGTTAGGCGGGACACTACGGATTATCCCGAAAAAGCCGGACACGACTGAATCTGATTTCAGAGTACGCGCAGGACTGTCGAGTACCACTGATGCTAGTGATCCGAACTACGATATTGACGCGATGGCGAACATGCCGATCAGTGACAATGCTGCATTCCGCCTATCGGCAGGCTATGGCCAAGTTGCCGGGTTCGTTGACGCGACGTCGCTGGGACTTCGAGACTCTGACGGCGCGTTCCTGCTCGAGGATCCGAACGATTTTGTCGGGAGTGGACCAGATCGTTCTGGTGCGATAGAGGACTCCAATGACGGAAACGTCAGTCATGTGCGTGGTTCGTTGTTGTGGGACATAACGGACAACATCGAGACTCTCCTGACCTACCATCATCAGGAATCAGAAACGGACAATTACCAGGCAGAGAGTTTTGGAAGCGATCGGACTCTGACACTACATGGTACAAACCCGTTCGAGTCCAGCATGGACCTGGCGGCGTTGGAGATAACCGCCGACCTGGGCTTTGCAACACTAACGTCAGCAACATCTTACTACGATGTGAGTACCGAAACGCGCGTTGACGCATCTGGAATATACGAAGACGCCTTCGCATATTTCTATTTTTACTATCCGCGCATCTCGACACTATCTGAATATGTCGCCAGCGATGAGTCGTTCGTCCAGGAGCTTCGACTGACATCAAGTGGTGACAACCGCATCGATTGGATCGTTGGCGGCTTCTATCTTGATCAGGACATAGACTTTAACACCGAGCAGACAATGCCCGGTTTCGAAGACTGGTTCGAGGCGTCAGGGATGCAGGCCTATTTCGGTACGCCCATGCCACTCACTACTCCTCCGAACCTTGTGTATCGACAGGCGCGAACCACAACATTTGAGGAAAAAGCTCTTTTTGGCGAAATCACATTCAATGTTACTGACGATTGGCAGATCACGGCTGGCGCGCGAGCGTTTAAACAAACAATCGGAAATGACGACACGTCAATCTTGCCGACTTGTTACACGATACTGGAGAGCTTCGGAGCCGGGTTCTATTGTGGTGACGCACCACTAGGTGGGTCTTCGAACATTTCTCGCGACTCCGTCAGCGATCAAGTCTATAAACTAAACACATCTTATGCGATCAGTGACGACACAAATGTCTATGCGACTTGGTCTCAAGGGTTTCGAAACGGCGGAGTGAATGCGTTGCCGACCGTTGGTTTTATTGACGATTCGGTTGGCGGTCTGTACCCGAACGTTAATTCATTTTCCGCCGATAAGGTCGACAACTTCGAGTTGGGCGCGAAAGGATACCTGGCTGGCAATACAGTTCGATACAGCGTTGCGCTATATCGAATGGACTGGGACAACGCACAGGCCAGAATCTCTGGCGCGTTCAGCGGAGTTGATGGAGTTGGCAACTCGAGTGCCGATGCGCGATCGCAAGGTGTCGAGTTGGAGATAGAGGGTAGTGCAGGAGATCGGTGGAACTATACTCTGGGTTATACGTACACTGATGCCAAGTTCGTCGAGAACGGGGAGATTTATACCAGCGCCATTGCCGATGGCGACCGCTTGCCCGGTCATTCCAAGCACATGGCAACTGGTTCTGTAACTTATAGCGCTCCTATGGCCGGCAATGTGATGAATCTCTCTTTTGACGGCTACTATCGGTCGGGATTCGAAAACGGGCTTGCGGGCAGCTCGTCTGAGTATTCTCTCGATTCGTACACTATATTGAATGCAAATGCTGAGTACCGATCAGACAACTGGGCTTATCGACTGTTTGTGAAAAATCTTGCGGATGAGAACGCACGCGTTTCAGCTAGTTTGGTCTCACCGCAAACGAATCGCTTTGTACTTGCACGACCGCGGACGATTGGACTAAGCGTTACGTACTACTATCGCTGAACTGACGTAAATTGACCAACTAATGTACGCTATTTCCAACGGAATCGTTGACAAGAGCCGAGGCTACATGAATACGATTGGTTCACGCGGTCGACCGAACCCTGATGTGATGGCTCAGCGGCTGACACAACTCATTCAGCAGGGAAAGGCAGCCTCGGTGCTGCCCCGTGTTGATGAGCTTGGGCGCGTATATGGTGACCATCCGGGAGTTCTGCACGCAGTTAGTGAGGTCGCACTGATTGCAAAGAACTATCCTGATGCGATCACATTTGCGGAGCGCGCGTTGGCGTTAGACAGCGACAACTTCAGACACCAGCTGCAGCTTGCGATGTGCTTGGTCGCGACGAACGATCGACACAGAGCCGAAGAGGTGCTTAACAGTGTCGAGCAGGTCGTCGGAGATTCTGCTGAACTGGCATCCATTCTCGCAAGCTTGTACGTCCGAATTGACAGCAATGAGCGCGCCGTAGAGTTTTACAAGCGGGCAATAGAGTTGGATCCAGGAAATGCCAAGCACCACTTTAGTCTGGCGGCAACGTACCGGTTCATGGGGCGACTGGCCGAGGCGGAGCAAGCTTGTGATGACGCACTTGCTCTCGACCCATCGGAGTATGAAGTCTACCTGATAAGGGCTGATCTCCGGAAACAAACAAGCGAGCGCAATCATATAGGTCGGATGGAGTCGGTGCTTGCAGATGGTATAGATCACTATATGGGAGAGGTCATGCTGTGCCATGCAATCGCAAAGGAGTGCGAGGACGTTGGGCTATACAAGAAGTCGTTTCAACACCTGCGCCGCGGTGCTGCCCTCCGCAGAAAGCACTTATCGTACGAGGTAGAGAAGGACCTTCAGATAATGGACCGCCTGGTCCAGGTCTTTTCTCCCGAGGCAGTTCGACAGGCGAGCCCAGGCGGTTGCAGCTCAATTGAACCCATATTCATCATCGGAATGCCACGCACTGGTACAACTCTGGTTGAGCGAATCATCGGCTGTCATTCAAAGGTCAAACCTGCCGGTGAGTTACCGAATTTCCCTCAGGTAATGACACAGATGATCCGTGAGCAAAATGTGGACCAGGCAATTTCACAGGCCGAGCTGATTCCTGCCTCATTGAAACTCAGTATGCAGCAACTCGGAGAGTCCTATGTTGAGAGCACTCGTGGAATAACCGACGGGGCACCACGCTTTATAGACAAGCTTCCGTTCAACTACTTGAATGTCGGCCTTATTCGGATGGCACTCCCGAACGCGAAAATTATCCACGTTACTCGGAATCCAATGGACACGTGTTACGCGGTTTTCAAAACGCTATTCCAGCGCGCCTATCCATTTTCATACGATTTGGAAGATCTCGGAAAATACTTCGTCGCGTACCAACGATTAATGGATCATTGGTATAGGTTGTTTCCCGAAAGCATGTGCACCATAAGTTATGAGACTCTAGTTGAGGACTCGGAGAACGAGAGTAGGCGCCTTATCGAGTATTGTGGACTTGATTGGGAACACCAGCTTTCCAGGTTTTACGAGAGCGAGGCGCCGTCGACGACAGCCAGCGCAAGCCAGGTAAGGCAGCCGGTATATCGTTCATCAGTCGAAAAGTGGCGCAATTATGAGCGTGAATTACAGCCGCTCGCCGAGACACTGCAAACAGCAAACGCTGAGATTCGGCGATGAACAGTGAAGTCTTTGTCACGTGCGCTCTAACCGGTGCGGGCGATACCGCTGGCAAGAGTCCACACGTACCTGTAACGCCTGAAGAGATCGCAAGAGATGCGCTGGACGCAGCTGCGGCCGGTGCTGCGATTGTTCACATACACGTCCGTGACCCAAAGAGCGGTCAAGCAAGCCGCGATGTTGCGCTTTACAGGGATGTGGTGGACCGGATTCGCGCTAGCAACACAGATCTGATTTTGAATCTGACCGGGGGCATGGGGGGCGATTTATGGTTTGATTTGGGCGAGACGGCTGAATTGTCGTCAAACTCAGATTTTGTTGGGCCGCTCGAAAGAGTGCAACACACCATCGAACTTTGTCCGGAGATTGGAAGTCTGGACTGCGGGTCAATGAATTTCGGTGAAATGGTCTATGCAACAACCCCAAACATTTTGCGGGAGATCCTTAAAGCCTACCGAGAGAGCATGGTCCGCCCCGAAATCGAAGTGTTTGAATTGGGCCATATTGAGATCGCAAGAATGCTCATTGATGAGGGCTTGATTGACTCGCCGCCACTGTTTCAGCTTTGTCTGGGTGTTGCCCATGGAGCCCCGGCGACGCCAGATGCAATGAAGGCCATGCGTGATTCGTTACCGCCGGGGTCGATCTGGGCAGGCTTCGGCGTTGGACGAATGCAAATGCCGATGGTCGCACAAGCCGTGCTCCTCGGAGGGCACGTAAGGGTGGGTCTGGAAGACAACCTGTACCTGGAGAAGGGCGTGTTGGCAACTAATGCCGCGCTTGTCGAAAAGGCGGTTGCCCTGGTTCGCGCAATGGGGGCACGCACCCTCAGTGCCGGGGAAACACGCGAACTGTTGAACCTGAGGCGAGCCGGGAAGGCGACATCGGTCGCGAGCGCATGAAGCTTCTGCTGGCAACCATGAAGCATGAGACGAACACTTTTTCTCATGTACCGACGCCAATCAGTCGCTTCCATGCTGACGGCCAGCTTCTCGAACACGATGCAGCGATCAATTTTTACTCAGGAACGGCGACAGTTCCTGGTGGCTATCTGGAAGTGGCCAAAGCGAGTGGTGCGGATTTCGAAGTGCCGCTTGCCGCCGACGCATGGCCGAGCGGCATAGTCGAGGACAATGCCTTTGAGACGATGGCCAGTCGAATCTGTGATTCATTCAGCCGCGGAGAGTTCGATGGCGTTCTGTTGGACCTGCACGGGGCAATGGTTACGTCATCTTTTGATGACGGCGAGGGTGAATTGCTTCGACGGCTCAGGGAGATCGACACAGAGACGCCAATCGCCGTTGCTTTGGATATGCACGCGAATATCTCGCCGGCAATGGTGTCACATGTCGATTTTCTGTGTGGATATCAGACCTATCCGCACGTTGATGAGCGAGAGACGGGTATCCGGACGGCACGTATTCTTATTGAGATGATTCAAGGGCAGATCAACCCAACGTTCGCCTGGGGCGCAGTGCCAATGTTACCGCATGTCATGGCGCAGAGCAGTCTGGATCAGCCCAACAGAGGCCTGCAGAAACAATGTATTGCCGCTGGCGAACGAGGCGCAATAGACGCCAGTTTGTTTACAGGTTTTCCACACGCCGATACTCGGTTTGCCGGCCTCAGTGCGGCTGTGGTAACTGACGACGACCCCGAGCTCGCACTCAAGCTTAGGGATGAGCTACTTGGCGGTGCTTGGTCAGAGCGGTCAAACTTCGTCTTTGATATTGAGCGTCTGATGAGATCCGTTGCCCGTGCCAAACAAATGGGCGCTGGAGCAGGCTTGAACAAACCTGTGTTCCTTCTTGATCACTATGACAACGCGGCATCGGGAGGGTCGATGCGACATACCACTGTTCTGAGTGAGATCACTCGGCAGGGTTTGGAAGACGTCGTGTTCTTCGCAATTCTGGACCCAGATGCGGTCGCGGCGGCACAAGAAGCGGGCTTGAACCAACGGGTGACGATTCAGTTTTCTGAGCCTGAGCCGCTGTTCTTTGCGGGCGTTGTAACCTGTCTTTCGGATGGACGCGGCTATGCACGAGATGACGGATACGACGGCTTGCTGATCGAAATGGGACCAAGCGCAGTGATATCGGACGGCTCAGTTGATTTGATTGTGATCTCCATGCCTATGGAGCCATTTGATCTTGGCTGTTTTGAGGTTTTTGATATCAACCCGGCAGAAAAGCGATTCGTAGTATTGAAGAGTCGTGTGCACTGGCGGGCGGCCTTCGACGACATGGCTGCTGCGTTTGTACCTTGCGCAGGAACCGGAGCCTGCACGTCAGATTACGATGACCTTGATTTCCAAAGAGTCCGTCGACCCATATTTCCGTTGGATCCGCAAACCGATTTTGTCATTGAGACAGCAAGCTGATAATGCGATGCCCATGAACTGTGGACGATATGTCTGAACTACGTGGTCTCGAATCCGTCGCAACCATCGGCTTGGTTGGAGCTGGTATGATTGGTGCAGGTTGGGCAATACAGTTTCTTATGGCCGGGTATCGCGTAGTTGCCTGGGACCCCGCGGTGGACTGGGCCGATCAGTTGCAAACATCTGTACGGCGCGCGTTTGCCAACCTTCAGGTAGACGAGGAGCAGCAGGCCCTGTTTCTAGAAAGGCTCGTATTTGTTGACAGTTGTGAAGAAGCGGTGTCGTTGGCTGATTTCGTCCAGGAGAACGGACCGGAAGACATAGGTACCAAACGGTCATTGATTGCAGAGATTGCACGCGTTGCTCCGGAAGATGTCGTAATTGCGTCATCTACGTCAGGACTGTTGATGTCGGACTTGCAGGAAGGCTGTCAAGCTCCGTCGCGGTTGATTGTTGGTCACCCCTTTAACCCTGTTTATCTGATGCCATTGGTTGAGGTAGTAGGCGGACGCCAGACCTCGGCTCATGTAGTCGAGTGGCTTTGCGATTTCTATCGGAGTATTGGGAAGAAGCCGGTCGCGTGCGAGTCGGAGACCATCGGCTTTGTCGCCAACAGACTTCAAGAGGCACTGTTTCGCGAATCTCTGCATATGATTGACGCTGGCGAGGCAACCGCACAACAGATCGATGATGTTGTGCGGTTTGGTCCTGGGCTTCGCTGGGCCTTCATGGGGCCATTTCTCACCTATCATCTTGCGGGCGGCCGCGGCGGAATGCGCGCCTTCTTTGAGAGCTTCGGTGACACGCTGCAAATGCCATATTCTCGTTTGGAGGCGCCGCCGCTATCAGACGAGTTGGTTGGCAAGGTAGTGCAGGAGTGCGAGGAGGTATATGGCCAACACAATATCGATGCGCTGGACGAGTGGCGAGACAAGAATATCCGGATTCTGACGCGCGAGCTTCAGCCCCTGGAAGATTGGTCAGCCTCTTGAGTCGGCGTCAGGTGGCGCCGGACTCCGATCTCAATTCGAGCTTCAGTGATCGGGTCCGATTCTCCGAGCTGGACCCGCAGGGCGTGGTGTTTTACTCGAGGTACTTCGAATATGCGGATGCCGCGATTATTAGCTACTTCCGCACTAACGGCATAGTACCGGGCGAGAATCGTGGGAGCGATTTCCAGGTTAAAACGACGTCCGCGGAGTACTCTCGACCGCTTTGCATGGATGACGAGTTTCATGCCTTTGTCAGCGTCCAGAATTTGGGAAGAACCAGTGTGCAGTTCCTGGTGTCAGTTTGTGAACGTCATTCTGGGGAGCAGTGCTGTGCGATCGAAGTCTTGCAGGTCTATGTAGATTTGGATACGGCAAGATCCACAGCGATTCCTGAGTCCCTGCGTCGCGTCCTGGAGGCTAGCTGAGGTGATCGAGCAGCAAAATACAGACCCAGGCAAAAAGCGCGTGGCATGGTTCTACGCTGTCCTGTTTGCGATTCCCTTGGTTGGATACATACACCGGCTGATGATTAACATACTGATTGACCCTATTAGTATGGATTTCGCCCTGACCGATACTCAGGCGAGCTATCTGCAAGGCCCTCCATTCGCCATCGTCTATGGGTTAATGGTCATCCCGATGGGGTTGCTTGCCGACCGCGGCAATCGCGTCATGCTGCTGAGTACCGGGGCAGCTCTTTGGAGCTTGGGCACTGTCATGTGCGGCATTGCGCCGACATTTGCGATGCTATTTGCAGCACGTATGCTCGTTGGGCTTGGAGAAGCGGCCTTGATGCCGGCCGCGGTTTCTCTTATCGGTGACAGTTTCTCGGAGAACAGGCGAGGACTTGCAATGGGCATCTTCTTCACCGGGGTGAACGCTGGTTTCAGCTCAGCATATGCTGTAGGCGGTATGACACTGGATTTCGCCGAGGCCGGTCTGTTTCAGTCGATTCCGTTCCTTGCTGATCTGTCCCCATGGCGCCAGGTGTTCCTTGTTCTGTCACTTCCCGGTTTCCTGGTGCCATTGCTCTTGATGACAATAGGGGAGCCGGCGCGCCAGAACGTGGGTCACAACGTGCTGTCGACCAAGCCCCTGCGCAGACTATTTTCTTCCCGACCATTGGCAGTGATCTTGCTCTTGCTGATGCTGCAAGCGGCAGTGTTGGCCGTTGCCGACAACGGCATATACGCTTGGTTGCCGCGACTACTTTCGCGCTTGTATCATCTTGAGCCTACAGAAATTGGCTTGATCCTCGGTGCAATAGTCGCGACCGCTGGCGCAATAGCAGGACCACTCTCAGGTAAGTTTAGTGACCACTTCATAAAGACCCGAGGCGCTGCAGGGCCGCTACTGGTAATCGTCGCTGCTGTAGCGGCGGCGATGCTAGAAGCCCCGATGTTCGCCATGGGATCGATCTGGCTGGTATATGTTGCGACGGCAATATGGGTTACCGCTATGGTCGCGGCAAGTGCAACAACGTTCACGTTTGTCTCCGTCGCGCTGCCGGGGAATATGAGAGGCATCACAGCGTCAATTATCACATCAATAATGGCTCTGGTCGGGCTTGGGGCCGGTCCAACGACTATTGCAGTGGCACTGGAAGGTATTGCAATTGTGCGGAATAAAGTCGACGTGGCGATTGTTGTGGCTGCGCTTCCATTTTGCGTTGTCGCGCTAATGCTCATATTGACAATCTGGCGGATGGCCGATCGCCCTCGGGCATTCGAAATTAAAGGAGAGAAGTAAGGTGGCACATTCTCTGTTGAGCATTTTTCTAAAAAGTGCGGATTCTCCAGCCGTGCGTGCGCGTCGCCCACGTCAACTCCGTGCTTTATTGCTCCTTTCGCTCTTCCTGTTGGCAGGAAATTCAGTGGCCGGTAGCGCGGCGCATGATCAGGTATCCGTTGGGCTTCGGGAGCACCAGGTACTTGCTCGCGACATTCTCAAAGAGCTGGTTGAGATCAACACGACAAACAGTGTTGGAGATAACTCGCTTGCCGCAGAAGCGATGGCGCGACGATTGCTCGATGCTGGGTTCCCGGAAGAGGACGTTGAAGTGCTCGCTCCCGTGGAGCGAAAGGGCAACCTCGTCGTTCGGCTGCGTGGCCGCGACCGTGGGTCGATGCCGTTATTGCTGCTTGCACATCTGTATGTCGTGGAAGCAGATGCGAGTGTCTGGGAGCGCGATCCTTTCGAATTCATCGATCAGGATGGCTATTTTTACGGGCGCGGGGTTTCAGATGACAAGGATGAAGCGGCTATCCACATCGCCAACCTTATTCGAATGAAGCAAGCGGGCTATAAGCCAAGACGAGATATCGTTGTGGCGCTGACCGCTGACGAAGAAGGCGGAGACTACAATGGCGTGAAATGGCTGCTAGCGACGCATCCGGAAAAGCTGCGGGCAGAGTACGCGTTAAACGAGGGCGGTGGCGGAGTCCTGATCGGCGGTCGACGCATCGTAAATGAGGTGCAGGCTGCGGAGAAGCAATATCAAACCCTGATGATTGAGACGGACAGTGA
>Ga0114931_10005433_pt1 | contig 15737 bp, 15 predicted proteins | sample 2SBtaG_FD_89579 | JGI IMG/M metagenome (GOLD analysis project Ga0114931, IMG submission 89579) | Deep subsurface microbial communities from Kolumbo volcano to uncover new lineages of life (NeLLi) - 2SBTROV14_V59a metaG | ecosystem: Environmental > Aquatic > Marine > Volcanic | place: Kolumbo...
TATGTCGCTCTCAACATAGCCAACAAATAACAACATAATTTACATTTATCATTGACAATAATAGTTCACGACATAAACAAGAAATAAAAATTGTATGTCGCTCTCAACATAGCCAACAAATAAGAATAACTTACATTTGTCGTTGACTACAATAGTTCACGACATAAGCAATTGATAAAAGTTGTGTGTCGTTCTCAATATAGCCAACGAATGACAAGAATTTTACTTTTGTCGTTGACTATAAAACGGGGAAGCTTTAAAAAACAAGAAGGATTACCAAGAAGATGGAATACTCGTACGGACTTAAAATACCTAAGGACAGGATTGCTGTAATTATAGGAAAAGACGGCGAAATAAAGACTGAACTTGAGGAACTCACAAAGACCCACATAGATGTAGATTCCAAAGAAGGCGACGTCACAATAACAGGCAAAGATTCACTAAGTTTATTCGCACTTAAAGAAGTCATAAGAGCAATCGGACGAGGTTTCAATCCTGAAATAGCAAGACTTCTTCTAAAGCAAGACTACGTTTTAGAAATAATCCCTCTTCTTGATTATATTGCAAACAAAAACCACCTAGAAAGAATAAAAGGCAGAGTAATTGGAGCTGGTGGAAAATCAAGAACGACAATAGAAAACCTTACTGAAACATTCATCTGTGTTCATGGCAAAACCATAAGTATAATCGGCGAATCAGAAGGCGTCACAAATGCAAAGAAAGCAGTTGAATCACTCATTGCAGGAAGTCCACACGCAAATGTTTACAGATGGCTTGAAAAATCCAGAAGGAAGATAAAAGAAGAAGAAATTAAGAACTGGTAAAAACTTATATATTTCTAAATTGTTATAAACAAATATTATAGAAATCGTTCGTAAGTGTCCTACTCCTCCCTAAAGAACGGGGTCTGTTCGGATACTTACAAATACTGACCTATTTCTAGGATACAACGAAACATAGTTTCTTATACGCGAAACCGCAGGTTTCTAGCGTACCAAAAAACGAGTCGTATGATCACTAACGTTCTCATATATTTGCTCCACAAATATATCTACCAACTTAAGTAAGTAGTCTTGCCTCGTCTTTTCAGTATAACATCAAACTATAACTTGCTAATTGTTGCATTAATTAAGATGTAAGTTTATTATCAAGTGCCCTATAACAAAATGCTTTTTCTGTTTCTGAAGTTAATGTCGTACAGTCAAAACCTGCATCAACCTCTTTTTGATAACAAGAATCCTTAGCTAAATCACTACTCATACTAGCACATGATTGAACTATTGGAGTTGGATTAACATTGGTCTTTGGCGATGGTTGAAGCCCTGAATTTGGCAAAAGAAATGCATAAACCATGACGACCACAAATAACACTACGAATAAAACAGCAATTGTAGAAAAAACAGTTCTTCTGGTACTATCTACTATATAAACCTCTTTTATAACTTCATCAATTTTTGCATCAGACCAACCTGCCTGCAAAAGCTTGAATCTTAATGATTCTGCACTCGCTCCTTTCCTAGCCTGATCCCTGCCATATCTTAGAAGATTCTTATCCATATAAACCCCTTTTAATAAATACAGTCAATAATAGTATAAAAATCTTTTGGAGTAATAGTTCACGATATAAATAATTGATAAAAATTGTATGCCCCTCTCAACAGAGCCAACAAATAGCAAAGATTTACTTTTGTCGTTGACTATAAAAGAAAAAATATTAATAAAAATCTTAATATACATGCAGAATAGGGGGTTAAATTATGAAAAAAGATGTAATTGAAAAACTCGCAGCACTAGTAACAGCAGCTTTCGGATTAGTAGCAGCATTAGCATGGAACGACACAATAAAGGCAATATTCAAAGAAGTATTCGGCACAGCAGACAGCATCGCAGCAATGATAGTATACGCAGTTGTTGTAACAATACTTGCAGTTATTGTAACAATCCAGATAGGAAAAGCTGCTGAAAAAGCAACAAACAAATAAAAATTTCTTTTTTCTTTTTTATTTTTGTATTTGTCCCTTGCTAAGCTCAGCAAACAAAAAGTTTATTAAAGAAACAAACGTCATAAACCTGAAATGACTAACACAACTCTTGAAGATTTCTCAGAAAATAAAGACGAGAAAGGCGCAAAAAAGAGTAAAACAACAAGTTCAAATGCGAAAGCGTACGAAATGGCTAAGGGCCAAAGAGAAATCTCGATTGCAGAATTCTTTGAAAAAAACAGGCACCTTTTAGGATTTGATAACAAAAGAAAAGCTCTTCTTACAACAATAAAAGAAGCAGTAGATAATTCTTTGGATGCCTGCGAAGAAGCAGAAATACTTCCTGAAATAATAGTTGAAATACTTGACCTTGGAAACGATAAATTCAGAGTAATAGTTGAGGACAATGGCCCTGGAATAGTCGAAAAACAGATTCCGAACATATTCGCAAAGCTTCTTTACGGTTCAAAATTCCATAAACTAAAAATGCAGAGAGGACAGCAAGGAATAGGAATAAGCGCTGCTGTTATGTATGCTCAACTTACAACAGGAAAACCTGCAAAGATTCTTTCAAAAATTCATCCAGATGAACCAGCACAATACTATGAATTAAAAATTAATACTCAAAAAAACAAGGCAGATATTCTAAGACACGAAAAAAAAGAATGGGACAAAGAGAGTGGAACAAGGATAGAAATAGATTTAGAAGCTAACTATAATAAAGGCGCTCAATCAGTTGATGAATACATAAAACAAACAGCAATAATAAATCCACACGTAACATTAATTTATCAACCACCTAAAGGAGAACAAATACTTCTTGTAAGAGCTACAGAACAAAAACCAAAACTCGCTCAGGAAATAAAACCACACCCATATGGCGTTGAACTGGGAATGCTTATTAAGATGCTTCGGGTAACACGGGCAAAAACAATAAAATCATTTTTGAAAGAAGACTTCTCAAGAGTTGGAGATAAATCAGCAGAAGAAATTCTTGAAAATTCAGGTATACTAAACAAAACAAAACCTTCTCAAGTAAGCAGGGATATGGCAGAAAAACTAATGGAAGGCATAAAAAAATCAAAACTGATGATGCCTCCAACAGATTGCATCGTTCCGCTTGGCGATGAAATGCTTGAAAAAGGAATAAAAAAAGAATACAATGCAGAATTCTACACAACAGTATCAAGAACGCCTAATGTTTACAGGGGAAATCCATTCGCAATAGAAGCAGCACTTGCATATGGCGGTGAAATACCAGGTGATAAAGCAATAAATCTTATGAGATTTGCAAACAGAGTTCCCCTATTATATCAACAAGGAGCATGTGCTGTAACCGATGCAGTAACACAAACAAACTGGAAAGGATACGGCCTTCAACAATCAAGAAACAATATGCCGCAAGGACCAGTCGTTCTCGTAGTCCATATCGCATCAGTTTGGGTTCCATTCACTTCAGAAGCAAAAGAAGCAATAGCTCATTATCCTGAAATCATAAAAGAAATAAAACTTGCAATACAAGAAGTTGGAAGAAATCTTTCAAAATATGTCAACAAAAAAAGAAAAGTGAAAGATGAACTCAAAAAAAGAAACTACATAGAAATATATATACCACATATTATCGATGCACTAAAAGAAATACTCAATTTCCCTGAACACGAAAGAGCAGATTTAGAAAAAGACCTTGGAGAATCTCTGGAACAAACAAGAGGAAAATTGGATAGAATGGAATTTGACCCAACAAAGAATGAAGAATACGATAAGGACTTAGCAAATATTGGAAAAGAAGATAAAGAAAACAAAGAGGATAAAGAATGACTGACACGATTAAAAAAATAAAAGAAACTGCTCAGAACATCTTCTCAAAAATAAAGAAGAAGCAAAAAGCAGAAATCTCAGCACCCGTCAGAAGTCTAAATAACGTTATCTATAATCCTAAGGATGGCTATTTTGAATTAAAAGGAAAGCTCAAAAAAAGAACGCTAACCGCAAACACTGTAAAAACATTCGCACAGACATTAAGATTTATGGCTCTCTCAAAAAATCTTGTAGAAACAGACGATATTGCAACAAAGAGGGAAGCTTATTATGTATCAAAGAACTGGGGTGAAGCAAGATTCAAAGAACAAGCAGAATCAGATGCAGTAATGGACGATATTGAAGCAATGTTTGGAACAAACAGAGAACAATTAGGATTTATTGCAGACGAACACGGAGGAAGTGTCGCAGGAGAACTAATTGTTATAGATAAAGACCCAAATACAGGAAAAGAATTAAAAATTGACTGCACAAAATTCGGCTCGGGTTCCTACTCAATTCCTTCAGATGTAGAAAATCTAAAATTTGAAACAAAAGCAAAATTCGTTTTAGCAATTGAAACAAACGGTATGTTTGAAAGATTAAACAAACATTCATACTGGAAGAGTTCAAGTTGTATACTAGTAAGCATGGGAGGCGTACCAACAAGAGCATGCAGAAGATTCATAAGAAGATTATCAGATGATGCAAACATTCCAGTATTCGTTTTTACAGATGGAGACCCATACGGATTTCTAAATATTTACAGAACACTAAAAGTAGGTTCGGGAAATGCAGCTCATATTAATGAATTCTTCTGCGTACCAAAAGCAAGATTCATAGGAATAACTCCACAAGATATTATTGATTATAAACTCCCAACACATCCACTAAAAGAAGTTGATATTAAACGAGTAAAAGATGGCTTCAAAAATGACCCATTTATTCACGAACATAAATTGTGGCAAAAAGCTTTAAAAGATATTCTAAAGATGGGAAAAAGAGCAGAACAGCAGGCACTTGCCAAACATGGTCTAAACTTTGTAGTATCAAACTATCTGCCTGAAAAACTCAAAGATGAAAAGAGTTGGCTTGAATAAAAATACTAACACTAAATACTCACTTAGGAATAGACATATATGAACAAGACAAAATACTTCTGCTTCATTATCAAGAACCAATAAGCTGCACATTAATATATGATGAAAATATGACAAGAACATTCAAATCATACTTTGAAGTTCTGTGGAAAACAACAAAATAGCCTCCAACATAGTAAACAAATATAACTTATTCTTGTGTTGACTACAAACACAAAACTTAAATAACAACCATTTGTCAAAGATTCTATGCACACACACCCATTAGGAATGCATCATCTGCATCTAAGAAAAAGAATACATGAGAAAGGTGAAGAATTTCCAAGCGATAACAAATACAAAAGGTTTATGGACCGAGCAATCTATGTCATCGCAATTGTGGGTCCTCTCTTCTACATTCCGCAAGTTCTTAAAATCTGGGTAGGACAATCAGCAGCAGGAGTGTCTGCAGCGTCCTTCACAGGTGCATTCATAATATCAGCATTCTGGATAGTTTATGGCATAATGCATAAGGAAAAACCAATACTATTCGCAAACATTCTTTATGCTCTTCTTCAGGCAGCAGTAGTTATAGGCGCCATGATATACTGAAAAACGACTGAAATAAAGCAAAACGTTTAAATATGGATATTAACAGAAAGAAGCTATGGTGAGAAAAACCCATTATAGAAAAGGTCAAACAGGCGCCAACGCAGGAATACTTTTAATAGTCATCACAGTTTTAATTATACTATACATGTTATTCTTACCACCAGCAGACAGAGAAGTACTTTTATCAGGAAGTGGAACTCCAGGGTCTGTTAACGGAGGCGGAACAGGAGGAACTGGAGGTACAGGAACACTATCTACAGCAGCATATTTCTTAAGTCAAAAAGTAGGAACCATCTATTATCAATCAGACACTGAAAAAGATATTGATATGCAAACACTCACAGTAAACACGGCCACAAAAGGTCAAATTTTAAAACAAAAATCCACGGTATACGTTAAAAATTCAGTCTTTCAAGATATAAGCGAAACAATGGATTTCGCAACAAATCCAAACCTTGAAAAAAATCTCATTCTTTCATTCAACATCAATAAAGGAGAAGGCGCATTAAGCGTATATCTAAACGGCAAACTAGTATATCGAGGAGAAACAACATCAGGAAACTCACCTCCAATATATCTTGAAGCAAGTCTTCTACATGAAAACAACACATTAACATTCGAAGTGTCAAGCCCAGGAATAGCATTCTGGAACTACAATGAATATACATTAAGTAACGTTAAAATCACAGGAGACGTAACAGATATTTCAACAAGTACAGGTGTACAAACATTCAGCGTGAAATCCTCAGATCTCGGAAATCTCAATAGTGCAAGACTAAGATACCTGCCTGACTGCAAAGAAACAGAAATGAAAAACTTTGAAGTAGACCTAAACGGACAACAATTGTTCAGGGGAACTCCTGATTGTGGAGTATATAATTATCTCAACATAAACAAAAATGACCTTATTGCAGGAAGCAACAGAGTTAACTTTAAAATAGAACGAGGAAGAGTCCTTGCAGACAGACTACAAATACAGCTTCTATTCGACAAACCAAATTATCCAACATATTACTTTGATATGGACACCAAATACTTCACAAGCAAAACAATAACTCCTGAATGCGGAAAAGCAGATGGAATATGCCCTGCAGGATGTAGTGAATTAAATGATAGAGACTGTTGCCTTGCAAGAAGCGATAATTACTGGTGCCCAACCATCACAGATAATTACAATGACCGCTGTGTATCTTATGTGAATGACTGTGCAAGATGTGCATCAGGATATGAAGACAGAAGTGGCAACCCACCAGACAAATGTGTAACAAATTCAGCAGGAGCAGATGTTGCATACTGCGGAGATGACACAGACGGAATATGCCCAACAGGATGCTCACAATACTACGACAAAGATTGCTGCTTTGAATCATCAGATAACTACTGGTGCTCAGTTCTTCCAGTAACAGGACTTCAGGGAATATGCAAGCCAAGTATCGGTTCAAATGAATGTTCACTATGTCCAACAGGATACAAAAACAGTGATGGCCACACTCCAAGCTGCAAACCCCAATCAACATTCGAAGACAACGGAGACCAATTATTATCAAGCTACCAGGTAAAAATATCATTCACTTTCCCAAATAATGATCACAAAGAATTTGATGTTTGGGTGAACGGAGCAAAATTCAGCGTGAACACACTTGACAGTACATATGAAAAAGTGATTGATGAATACGTAAAATCAGGAACAAACAGCATATACATTGAACCACAAAGAGACGTGACAATTACAGATATGCAGGTCAGATTACTGAAATAATTATATTACTTTCTGAGGCAAAATAAATGGTCAATAAAGGGGAAATAGAATCAAAGCTTGATGAATTATATCAAGAGCGTAATGTTCTGTATACGGAAGTGGGCGTAGAAGATCGTGCTTCTGACAAATATAAGGAAAAAAAAGAGCGAATCAAGACTATAGAAAAAGAAATAGCTATTCGTGAAAGAGAACTTCATGAGATAAAAAAACTAGAGAAAAAAAAAGAAGCAGCTACTCTAGCTTCAGAATCAATACCTGGCATGGGTACAATTGTCGGTGCGGCAGCAAACAAAAAATTAAACAAACAAGAAGAACAAGAAGTTATAAAAGCTGATGGAAAAAATAGCAGCCATAACAAAAAACCTTCTTCTAATCCAAAGCAACCAGGATTTTTCAGACAGTACGGCCAAACAGCCAAAAATGATGTAAAAGGATACTTTAGAGATCGCAAAGACAATGTAAAAAACAATATGATGAAAACAGCAACACGCGAAGGTAGATCTGAGCTCAAGGAAAAATTCAAAAAAACATTCACTGATAACGATATAGGCGCCGTAAACGGACTTTACGCTGCAGCAATATTTGTTCATTTTCTCGATGTATTCTACTTAGGATTTGCAATAACGCCTGGGTTCATGGCTTCAAGAGTCATACTTTATACAGTTCTTGCAATAGCAGCACACAGCGTATATGGACATAAAACAGCCTGGGAATCAATACAAAAATTCTGGTTCGTATACTTAACACCCCTCATATTCATACCTTTAATAAGAGAATATCTACTAAAAATATGGTTCAATGCAAGTGTAGCTGATATGATGGCTGCATTCACTCTTGCGATACCATTCTGGATAATATATTTCAATTCAACAATACATATTGAATCAAAAACAAAAGGATTCTTTGTAGGCCTTGCAAGATTATGGATATGGTTTATAGTCGTTCTTGCAATAATAAACATGGCAATAATTTCATCATGGAACATTCCACAGATAGCAGCATTACAAACAAGCCCAATATCTCCATCAATTGCAGTAAATACATTAAAAGAATTCATCTCCACAACATTAACAGATTTCCAAGGTGCTGTAAAAAAAATATACGATAACACATGGAATAATACTATGGGAGGCTTTTATGGAAGCCACGTGGAAGATGGTCAAAATCGTATAGGCCCCGAAATAAAAAGTTTCGATTCTATAAACTCTGGAAAAAGAACGTATCTACCAAACCAGCCCATTGAGTTCTCAGGAACTATAACAACATCAGGTCTAAGTGAAGATGTACACGTAAATCTAAAATGTCAGGCAGAAAGAACATCCGACTTTGGAAGAATATTAGCATCCAATGTTTCAATTATAAAAGGAACAGCAACCGCAAGAAAAACAGGAACCTCTGACTTCACAATATCTTCACTGCTACCACAAAACTCAGAAGCAGTAGAATGCACATTTGACAATTCAAAACTTACTGAAGGAAGATATAAAATAAAATTAATCGCGGATTTTAATTTCACAACAGAAGGTTACATAAGATATAATCTAATGACAACTGACCAAGCATACGCTGCAGTAAATGAAAACACAAATGTTTATTCAAAATACGGAATAACAAAAGTGCCCGTTTCAAAATTCATAAGCGGACCTATAACTGTGAGCATGGGACTTCAGGGACAGACAAATCCAATATTATTAGATACAGACCCTAAAAAAGAAGCAGGTAATTACATTTACACAGGACTTGAAATAACTAATAATAATTATGGAGGTCTCGTGCAGAAAATAAACTCAATAAGTTTCATGGTTCCTAGTGAAATGGTTGTAAAATGTGGAAACAAAGCATTAGCAACGTCAACTGATAAAAACGTAGTGGGCTACACTGATTACGTAGCAACAAATTTTCCAAATGCTGAAAATGGAATAAAAACAAAATATCAGTTTATCTGTGGTGCAAATATACCTGCTGCTGAAGTACCAAAACTAATACCACAAAACGATAAGCCTCAGGATGTACTTATTGCAAGTTCAGTAGATTACAATTATGAAATGACAAGAACTATAAACGGAATAAATATAGTTGCAGATACAAATGCAGCAACAAGTTAAAATGAAAAAAACAATTATAACAACAATACTTGTACTATTAATGATTTTTATTACGGGCTGTGGACAGACCCAACAAGTTCCAAATTACTACACAGGATTTGCAGGAATAACAATGGCTTTCTCAAAAACCATGCCTCCTAGTGAAGTATATGAAGGAACTAAAAGCTACCCAAATGTAATTCCGATTGCGTTAGAAATTGCTAATGTGGGTGCATATTCAGTAACTAATGATTCAAAAATACATTTAAAAATCTGGCATAATGGTAGGCCGTTTCTGAGTGGACTAGGAGACTATGCAGGAACAAATAAGATATATAACGCAAATCTTCAATTAAGAGGACGTTCAACAGACTGGCCAAATGGAGAAAGTAAATATCTTGCACTGGGAAGAATTCTAAATATCAGTAGTTTAAGTTCACTTTTCAAAAACAGCAACAAACAAGACGTTGACGTATTTGCTACTGCTTGTTACCCATATCAAACAACGCTTACACAGAGTATATGTATAGATGCAGATATATATCACACACAAAATAATCCCATATGCCGAAATCAGCCAGTATACACCCTAAGCGCGGGTCAAGGAGCTCCAATTGCAATAACAAAAATAGAATCAGAAATGGTTCCATTCACAGGAACCCCTGACCAGACACAATTAACCATCCTTGATTTTTCAGGAGACACACCTATTAAAAAAACAATAAACTCAGAAAATTCACAAGGAGTACAACCATCATTTAACATATACATAGAAAACAAAGGAAAAGGAAAGGCAGATGTCAAATTAAAAAGCGATGACAAAGACACTTGCGACTCAGCAAAAGGATTCCTCGGTATTGACAAAGTAAAAGTAACTGCTGACATTGCAGGAGTACCACTAGTGTGCAACCCAGAAATATTAGAACTACAACAAAACGCATACACAACATGTTACTTTGGAAAAGGATACCTCATTAACAGCAACTATGAAAATATTCTTAACATAAACGTAACTTATGACTATCAAGATACAATAACTAAAAAGATGACTATTAAACGACTACCATCAGGTCTTAAATAAGACGACAGAAATAGCAAGATTTAAATAGACAAAACCCAGTTAACGCTTCTATGAAAAGAGAAAAAATACTATTAATAGCATTATTACTTCTAGCAATCCTTGCAATATCTGGTTGCGGACGACAAAATTCCAGTTGCACCGTTGGTGATTCATGCACATATTACTCGGGAACTCAAGGTATATGGACATACATTGAAAATCCTCCAACAATGATGTACTATCGCTCGCAAGACAGAAAAGAATCTAACGGAAACGAAATAGAAATTAACACAAGGGTTGAAAACCGTGGAGCATCAGATTCGTATGGTGCAGTATATCTTACAGGATTCGCACCAGAAATTAATACGATGTCAATCGTTGACAAAAATGGAGAACATCCATTTAGAATAAGCAACATCAAAGATAACTGCTACTTTGACCTCGATACATTATCAGGCGGTCTTTCTCTTGGAAATATTTTCGGCTTAGCATCCTGTGGAGGAGTAACAGGACAGACAAACACAGGTGGATGGAGTTTAGGTTTTGATTTTGCAAAAATAGCACAAGAATTTGGCTGGGATGTAGGCTTAAACGGAACAAGCTTTGAAGTTGGAAGAAATTATCAGGATGGCTGGAACTTCAAAGTAGGCGTAGATGGTAATTATTTTAACTCTATGATAAATGGAAAAGCACTCGCAGTTCTCGTATCACAAATTGACTTATCACAATTCAACGGAGCAGTATTTACAATGAAAGGAGACCACGCAAATAACCCTGGTGGAGATATAGACTTAAAGACATTCAAAGTGCAAATGACTGGGGATTGGCCTGCAGGACAGGATTATTACAGGGTACCATATAGTGTCAGAACATGCTATGAATACACAACATTTGTAAGTCCACTTCTTTGCGTAGACACAGACCCCTTCTCACAGGAAAACAAAGTCTGCACACCACAATCATACACATTCGGAGGAAGCCAAGGAGCACCAGTAGCAGTAACAAGAATGGACCAGACAAACACAGGAAAAGAATTAATACTTGATTTTACAATAAAGAACGTTGGTGACGGAAGAGTCTGGGACGTGGGATACTTACAGAGTTGTAGTCCATATTTCCCAGGAAGCGTAAAGAGTTCAATGCTCGATGTCGTTTACATCGGTCCTGCAATAGTGGGCTCAAAAATAATTGACTGTTCAACAAGAAGAGTGAGACTTGACCCAAGAACAGGAGAAGGAAGATTCACCTGCAGATACGATGTTGCAGGTGCAGGCGGAGATATCGGAAGCGCATACACAATACCATTAAAAATGGAGCTATGGTATGGATATGAACAGAATCTAAACAATCAAATAACAATAAGAAGAGTCAGTTAAGGAGGTAATACTATGAAAAAAATACTATTTTTTGTTTTGGTCGCAACACTACTTGTAGTTTCTGCATGCAACAACACACCAAAAGGACCTGATGCAACAGGAACATTTATCGGAGGAAACGAAGGTGTAAAAATAAACTTTGCACAAGACGCTCCACCAGCAACAATCGCAGACAATAAACAACAAGCATTTGATATTGTTGTTGAAATGAACAACAAAGGAGAATATACTGTTCCAAAAGGAGACACTACTGTAAAAATAAGCGGAATACCTCCTGAAGCATTTGGAGTTTCAAAAACAGATTTTGAAAAAAATCCTCCAGAGGACCTTGGTTCAAGAATAAAGAACCCTGATGGAAATATAATTGAACCCGCAATAATACAAACAGATTTTTCAGGTCTTGAATATCAGTACCAGGAACCTGGAAATCAAGAACTTCCAATAAGAGCAGAAATCTGTTATGGATATCAGACTGATGTGTCAACAAAACTTTGCATAAAAGAAAAGATGACTTCGACAGCCAAAGAGGATATTTGCCAAGTAAACGGAAATCTCGATGTAGCAAGTAGCGGAGCACCAGTTCAGATAACAAAGATAACACAGTCAGGAGCAGGCATTGATAAAACAAGATTCACATTCACAATAGCTAATGTGGATACAGGACGTGTTTTCAAGGATGATAGTACTTGCGATGAAACATCTTATAACGACAAGAACAAAGTCTTTGTACAGATAAATGACTTGCTTAATAGAGGAGCATCAAAGGTCGATTGTACAGGATTACAAGGTGTAAGCGCAACAGATGCATCATCAGGATATGTAACGCTTAACGGTGGAACACCAAGAGATGTAAGCTGTACAGCAACATTCCCAGTAGGACAAAGAACAAACAGACTTCAGCCATTCTCAATAACATTGAAGTACAAATACTGGGAATACATAGACTCTAAAGTTCTTGTTCAGTACACACCTAAAGACTGAAACTAAAATTAATTTTTTATTTTTTATTTTTTAACAACTATGATACTTTGAGAAGTGTTAATATTTCTTACGTTATTGCTTGAAAGCATAAATTTAATATTTTCAAGTTCAGCATTCATATTATCAGCTCATTAAATCAACTAAATTTATTTCATTCAAAGATTCAACTCTGATATCTGCAGGATAACTCTCATCATTTCTGTCTTTCACAAGACCAATGCTTAACATTCCTGCTTTCTTTGCAGCAATAATTCCACTAATTCCATCCTCAATAACTACACAGTTTTCAGAAGCAACACCAATTCTTTTTGCAGCAAGAAGGAAAACATCAGGTTCTGGTTTTCCGTTCTTTACTTCTTCAGAACTTGTTATTGCATCAAACAAATCATAAACACCCAGAGTCTTAAGCACTGTAAAGACATAGTTCATGTCAGAAGCAGATGCAACAGCAATTTTAAGTCCAGCTTTTTTTGCTTCATTGATTAAAGAAATTGCTCCAGGAATTTCATCGACGTGTTTCTTTGACATTTCCAGCATACCTGCCCATTTTTCATGCATTAATTCAGCAAGATTATATTCCGCTCCAATGCCATCTAAAAGTTCTTTGAAGAATTTTTTAGTACTTACACCAGAATATCTTTTAGTCATCTCTTCCACAGAAAGATTTATTTTGAATCTTGAAAGCATTTTTGACTCCTGAGCTGCATGAAGCTTCTGCGTGTCAGAGATAACTCCATCCATGTCAAATATTACTGCTTTAATCATTTTGAATTTAGAAGAACAAATTTCGCAAGAAGCGCTTCAAGTTGTATGAATTCATCAGACCCTTCAATCATTCTAAATTCTGCTTCTCCACACGCTTTAACCATTTCAAGTTTAATCCTATCAGAGCTCAGTGCTGTGTTTGCTGATTCCGTTTTAACATTCCATGCTTCTTTTTGAATCTGCTTAATAACGTCAATTCCTGAAAGCCCCTGTTTTAACATTGTATTGAGAAGTTTCTTTTTAGCATCCTCAAAATTTCCTTTTACTGTTGCTTCTAAGACTTCAAGTATTTCTTTAGGTTCTGCAAAGCTTGCAACTTCGTAGATTAGTTTCTCATCAATATTTTTTCTGATAACGCTACTACTTTGCATAAGATTTTCAAGACGTCTTACATCTCCTCCTGAAACATAGTAAAGTGCATCTTTTCCTTTTGCATCTATTTGTAGACCTTCTGCTTTTGCAACAGAATCAACAATTTCAAATATTTCTTCCTTTGATAATGGTTTGAATCTGAAAACGGTGCATCTTGATTGAATTGGATCAATAATTTTTGATGAATAATTGCACGATAAGATAAATCTGCATGTCTGAGTATAATTCTCCATAGTTCTTCTTAATGCCTGCTGTGCTTCTTTTGTTAATGCATCAGATTCATCAAGATAGATTATTTTGAATGGAACATTTCCAATACTTCTTGTTCTTGCAAAGTCCTTTACTTTTTGTCTTACGACATCAATTCCTCGTTCATCAGATGCGTTTAACTCGAGGAAGTTTTCTTGCCATGCGTCTTTAAACATCTGTCTTACAATAACTAGAGAAAGCGTCGTTTTTCCAATTCCTGGAGGTCCTGCAAACATCAAATGAGGCATATTCTGTGTTTCTACAAATGCTTTGACTCTAGAAACGATTTCTTTTTGACCTTTAACCTCTTCAAAAGTTTTAGGTCTGAATTTTTCAGTCCATATTGCAGAGTTAAGATGAATTTTTGCCTGATTTTCTATGTCTTCTTCCACTTGATTCCCCCTTCAATACAGAATGGGCTTTGCTTTTATATTAGTTTTGGAAACGATAACTCTGTTTTGTATTTATTTTCCATATTGAAAATAATTCATTCTTCTAATCTTTGATACAGCTCGCACCCACAACAATTTTATATGATTATAAATTAAACAAATTTATGAAGCTAAAAAGAAAACATCTTAAAATATCTCTTGTTGTTTTTATAGTAGCAGTTATTCTTGCAATACTTCTTACAATTCCTTCTCCAAAAAAACAGAATTCTATGAATAACACCTATGAAAATGCAAATATTTACTCATACAATAATGGAACAATGACTTATGCTCAGGACAGGGGAATTCCCGAATACCACATATCTTTTAATCATAGTAACGAAACATTTGATGTTTACAACATAGATTTTATGAGCAGGAATTTCATAAATTACACGACACATATTTACGGTCTGCTCTTTTTACCAAAAAACAAAACAAATCTTCCAGGTGTAGTATTAATGCCCGGTGGTGGCGTAACAAAAGAATCTGAATCAAAACTTGCAGGAATAATTGCTGACATGAATTATGCAGTGATTACAATCGACCAGCGGGGAATAGGTCAAACTGGAGGATATTATCTATCACTTAAAAACGACTATGACATATTTGCACATGGCTTTGAACCTGTTCAACATCTTAGCGTCTATGATGTGTTAAGAACATATGATGTGTTGCGACAAATACCTCAGGTAAACCCCGCTGACATACTACTTATGGGCGAGAGCATGGGTGGACGATATGCAACAATCGCGGCATCGGAAGACAAAAGTGTGAAAGGACTAATTCTTATAAGCAGTTCAGGATATGATATACCTTATAATGAAACAAATCCTTACAATGGATTTTTTCGCTCAATAGACCCTGACCACTATATTGCAGGCGTATCTCCAAGACCAGTTGTCATGATTCATAATGTGAACGACCCAACAATACCAATACAGAATGCTAAGATAACATTTAGTGCAGCAAGCGAACCAAAACAATTCTATGCTGTAGATAATTCAAGCTGCACACATGGATACTGCGACGCAATGCATAATTATCTGAAAGATTCACTTCAGAAAATGTTAAGGTAGATTATTTCTTTTTATGCTTTGCAACAAAATTAAGATATTCATTTCTCAACAAGACTAGAATCACCATATCTATTAATGTCGTCGCAAAAACAAAAGAATAATAGAAATAAA
>Ga0114931_10005434_pt1 | contig 15737 bp, 10 predicted proteins | sample 2SBtaG_FD_89579 | JGI IMG/M metagenome (GOLD analysis project Ga0114931, IMG submission 89579) | Deep subsurface microbial communities from Kolumbo volcano to uncover new lineages of life (NeLLi) - 2SBTROV14_V59a metaG | ecosystem: Environmental > Aquatic > Marine > Volcanic | place: Kolumbo...
AGAGGATCTCGACGCGCTTGATGGAGTCGATGCCGAGATCGGCCTCGAGCTCCATGTGCATTCCGAGCATGTCGGCGGGGTAGCCGGTCTTCTCGGCGACGACCTCGAGCATCAGCGCCTCGATGTCGAGCGCGGGGGCTGCGGGGGGCGCCGCTGGAGCGGGGGCGGGCGCCGGAGCCGGCACAGATGCCGGCACGGGGGCTGGCGCGGGCACTGGCGCCGCCGCGACGGGCTGGCGTGGCGCGGGCATGGGCGCATGCGCGGGCGCGGGCGTCGGCGCAGGCACGGGGGCCGGCGCGGGCCGGGGAGCGGCAGCGGCTCGCGGCGCAGGCGCGGGCACCGGCTGTCCGGTCATCATCGCGGCGAGGCCGGTGAAGCTCGACTCCACGGTGCGGAGGAAGGCGGAGTGGCTGTCGGCCATCGCCTGCTGGTAGGCAGCGTGGGCCTCGGCGGTCTGGCGCTGGGTCTCCTGGTAGGCGGCGACCCACGCCTCCCAGGCGCCACCGGTCGGCGCGGGCGGGGAGGACTCGGACTGGGACACGGGCACTCTCGGGGTAGCGGGGGGAACGGACGCGGGCCGCGGCGTGGGGGCGGCCGGTCGGGGCGCGGGGGGCGGAGTGGTCGCCGCCGGGCGCGGCGCGGGAGCCGCGGGCCGGGGCGGGTTCGGCTTGGGCAGTGCCTTCGCGCCCTCGGGCGGCGGGTAGGGCTTGCCGTAGTTCGCGCCGTTGATCTTCAGGGTGAACTTCGGCTTCTTCGTCGTCGCGGGATCCTCGATCACGGCCTCGTCGCGCCACAGGGCCGCGAGATCGGGCGAGAGTCCGGCGACCACCAGGCGCCCGAGGGCCTCCTGCAGCGCGGTCAGCCCGTGCTTGCCCTTGCGGTCGAGCGGGATCGCCTGGTGCGGCTGGCCGTGTAGGATCCGCCCGACCAGGTTGGACAGTACGTGGGCCGGGCCCACCTCGACGAAGGTGCGCACGCCCTGGGCGTACATCGCCTCGATGGTCTGCACGAACCGGACCGGCGAGGCGATCTGGGCCGCGAGGACTCGGCGGATCGCCTCGGGCTCTGCGGCGTGGGGGGCGGCCGTCGCGTTCGCGTAGACCGGCACCGACGGCGCCGCGAAGGGGATCTGCTCCAGGTGCGCCAGGTAGGGCGCGGTCGCCGGCTCGACGATCGGCGAGTGGAAGGCGGTGGCCACGTCGAGGCGCACCGCGGGCAACCCCTCCGCCTCGAAGCGCGTCGTGGCGGCCTCGACCGCCTCCACGCTGCCCGAGAGCACCACCTGGTCGGGCGCGTTGTGGTTCGCCACCACGAGGTCGAGCCCCGCGGTCTGCACGAGCGCCTCCACCCCGGGCAGGTCTTCGCGCACCGCGAGCATCGCGCCCGGGGTGGCCGCGGCTTCGTGCATCGCGCGCCCGCGCTCGGCGGAGGCGGCGACGAAGGCGGGCAGGTCCAGGGCGCCGGCGGCGTACAGCGCGGTCAGCTCCCCGTAGGAGTGTCCGGCGGTCGCGTCGGGCCGCAGCCCCACCTGCTCCAGCACCCGGAGCAGGGCGACGCTCGACACGCCGAGGGCCGGCTGGGCGAGGCGCGTGTCGGTGAGCCGCGCGGCCTGGGCCTGCCGCTGGGCCTCGTCGAAGACCGGCCGCGCGAAGACCACGTCGTGCAGGGCCTCGCCGTCGACCTTCACCGCGGCCGCCTCGTCCCAGGCGGAGCGCGCCGCGTCCAGCGCCATCACCACCTCGGCGCCCATGTGCAGGTACTGGCTGCCCTGGCCGGGGAACAGGAACCCGACCTGGCCCGGGTCGGCGCCCAGCGCGTAGTGCACGCCGTCCGGGGTCGAGAAGGCCGCCTCCGGGGCCTTGCGGATCGCCGCGGCCGACCGGTCGAGCCGCTCGTGCAGGGCGTCGACGTCCGCCGCGACCACCGCGAGGCGGGCCGGACCGTCGCCGAGCCCCTCCTGGGTGAGCCGCGCCACCCGCTCGAGCGGGCCCTGGAGCGCCTTGCAGCGCGCGATGGCCTCGAGGAGTGCCGCGGGATCGGCGGCGTCGAGGACCACCAGCTCCGAGGGCGCGGCGTGGAGGTGTCGCGCGGGGTTGGGCCCCGTGTACTCCTCGAGCGCGATGTGGAAGTTCGACCCGCCGAAGCCGAAGGCGGACACGCCGGCCCGCCGCGGGTACCCGGGCCCGCGGATCCACGGGCGGGCCACGGTGTTCAGGTACAGCGGCGAGCTGTCGAGGTCGATCTTCGGGTTCGGGCGATCGATCTTGATCGTCGGCGGGAGCACCTTGTGGTGCAGCGCCATGATCACCTTGAACAGCCCGGCAGCGCCCGCGGAGGCCTTGGTGTGGCCGATCTGGCTCTTCACCGAGCCCAGGGCGCACCACGGGTGGTCGGTGCGGTCGGTCGCGGAGAACACGCCGGAGAGCGCCGCGAACTCGGCGGCGTCTCCCGCGACGGTGCCGGTGCCGTGGGCCTCGACCAGCTCCACCGTGTCCGGCCCGTAGCCGGCGTCGTCGTAGGCGCGGCGCAGGGCGCGGGCCTGGCCCTCGGGTAGGGGCGCGTACACGCTCTTGGAGCGGCCGTCCGAGCTGCTCCCGACCCCGTGGATCACCGCGTAGATCCGGTTCCCGTCCCGCTCCGAGTCCTCCAGGCGGCGCAGGGCGAGCATGCACAGGCCCTCGCCGAGCATCGTGCCGTCGCCCTGGTCGCTGAAGGGCCGGCAGTCCCCGGTGGGACTCATCGCCGGCGTCTTGCTGAAGCACAGGTACATGAAGATGTCGTTCATCGTGTCGACGCCGCCGGCGACCACGAGGTCGGACCGACCGAGGCGGAGCTCGTCGACCTCCATGGACAGGGCGGCGAGGGTCGAGGCGCACGCGGCGTCGGTGACGCAGTTCGTGCCGTGCAGGTCGAGCCGGTTGGCGATGCGCCCGGCGACCACGTTGCCGAGGAGCCCTGGGAAGGTGGCCTCCTGCCACGGGGTGTAGTGGCTGGCCATCCGCTCCACGATCTGCTGCACCTGCGGTTCGGGGAGCCCCGCCTCGCGCAGGGTCTTGCGCCACACCGGGTGCTGCAGCCGGCTGACCATCGACCCGAGCAGCTCCTGGGCGCTCGTCACCCCCAGGATCACGCTCGTCTGGTCCCGGTCGACCGCGTGGCCGGCGGCGGCGTCTTGGAGCACCTGCTGCGCCACGATCAGCGCGAGGAGCTGCGCGGTGTCCGTCGCGGGGACGATGGAGGGCGGGATGCCCCACGACACCGGGTCGAAGTCCACGTCGGGGAGGAACCCGCCGCGCTTGGCGTAGGTCTTGTCCGGCGCCTCGGGATCGGGGTCGTAGTAGTCCTCGATCAGCCAGTGGCTGGGGGGCACGTCGGACAGGAGGTCCGTGCCGGCGAGGATGTCCCGCCAGAAGCCGGTCTTGTCGACCGATCCGGGGAACAGGGCGCTGACGCCGACGACGGCGATGGGATGGCTGGATTCGACGGCCATGCGGTCGTCCTCGGGGAGCGGGTTCAGTCGAGGGGGCGCGGACGGAAGTCGAGGGCGGCGTCGGGGACGGCGACGCCGCAGGTGCGGAGCTGCTGGGCGCGGGCCAATGCGGCGGCACCCTCGAGCAGGTTGCGGGCGATCTGGACGGCGGAGCGCTGCGCGGGCTCCTCCAGGAAGGAGCCGCGGGCCCAGTCGTTGAAGGCGCCCATCGCCGGGCCGCACCAGATCTGGTAGTCGAGGCGCCGGTCGTCCTGGCCGGTGATCGCCCACCGGCTGGCGAGGCCGAGGTACCAGCGGAAGGCCAGCGCCATCTTGTGCCGGGGCTCCTTGCGCGCGCGCTCCAGCTCCGACGGGTCGCGGGCGGCCCAGAAGCGCTCGGTCTCGGCCCACACCTCCTCGAGCGACAGGCGGAACACCTCGCGCTCGAGGCGCTCGCGGACCTCGACAGGGAGGGCCTCGAGGGACGGGTGGGCGCGGAAGACCTCGTACAGCCGGGCGCCGCGCACCCCGAACATCGTGCCGCGGCGGAGCACCTGCACCTTGACGCCCTGCTCGAACATGTCGGCGGCTGGCGCCATCATCACGTCATCGAGCCCCGCGGTGGCGAGCATCGCCTTGCCCGCGGCCGACAGCCCGGACTCGACGGCGGCCTGATTGACCGAGCCGGTGAGCACGTAGGCGGCGCCCATGGCGAAGGCGCCCGCGACCGCGCGCGGGGTGCCGATGCCGCCGGCGGCGCCGACCCGGATCGACCGGGTGTAGCCGTGCTCGCGGACCATCCGGTCGCGGAGCTCCAGCAGGATCGGGAGCAACGCCGGCAGCGGCTGGTTGTCGGTGTGTCCGCCCGAGTCGGCCTCGACGGTGATGTCCTCGGCGACGGGCACGTGCCGGGCGAGGCGGGCCTCGGACTCGGTCAGCCGCTCGTGGGCCACCAGGCCGTCGAGGATCTCGGCAGGGGCGGGGGCGAGGAACCGCCGCGCGACCTCGGGGCGACTCACCTTGGCGAAGACGTGGTTGCGCCGCAGCACCCGGCCCTGGGCGTCCTGCACGAGCCCGCTGCTCGCGTAGCGCACGATGGCCGGCGTGAGCGCCATGTAGGCCGAGGCGCTCACCCGCCGCACCCCGCGCCGGAGGTACAGGTCGGCGACCGCCTCCTCGAGCGCCGGCTCGTTGGGCGAGTGGATCAGGTTCGCGCCCCAGGGCAGATCGTCGCCCGGGGTGGCCGCCAGGGTGTCGATCGCCTCCTCGACCCGAGGCAGGGCGAGCCCCGCGGCGCCGAAGAACCCGAGCATTCCGGCGCGGGCCATGGCGATCACGAGGTCGGTGGTGGCGATTCCGTTGGCCATCGCGCCGGCGACGTAGGGGAACCGCACCCCGTGGACGGCGAGGAAGCTGCGATCCCCCAGCCACTCCGGCCACAGCCCGGGCAGGGTGGCGACGAGCGGCCAGGTGGGCACGCCGTTCTGTTGGTCGAAGGGGAGCGCGTCGCCGCCGGAGGCCACCCCGAGGCGCCCGAGGGGCCCCTCGCGCACGACGTGCACGGGCTGGCGGAACTGCTGGACGGCCTGCACGACCGCCTCGGCATCGAAGCGGGGACTGGCGGGACCGGACCGCCAGATCCCCGTGGTGGGCAGATCGGATCGGTACATGACACCCAGGCTGCTGAAGACCCGATGTTCTAGCCCTCGCAGGTCACGGCTCTGTCATACGCGCGTGGGAAGATCCGGTACCACCGGAACCCCCCCGAGAGGGCCGGTCACTCGGCCATGTGGGCTGCGCGGCCGCCGGGTTTGGCCGTCGAGCCGTCTCTCTCCTGCTTCCGCAGCAGGAGGAGCAGCGGCATGCTGCCGATGAACAGGAACACGATCAGGATGAAGGTGTGCTGGAAGGCCATGTCCGCCGCCGCCTTCGCGACCCGGCCGTAGGTCACGAGCAGGGCGGCGTGGTCGGGGTTGCCGATGCCGCGGCCGGCGAGGGCGGCCGAGGTCATCTGGACCTGCTCGCGGGCGACGGCTCGGTAGGGGTCGACGTGCGAGACGAGCCAGTGCACCCGCGCCACCCGCGCGTCGTCGAGCTGCGCCGCGAGCCACGCGATGCCCAGGCTACCGCCGAGTCGGCGGGTGAGGTTGATCATCCCGCTCGCCTGGCCCATCTGCGGCTTGGGGATCGTGTAGACCGCGACGACGGACAGGGGCACGAAGGTGAAGCCCATCCCGAGCCCGCGGAGCACCTGGGGCCAGAAGAGCTGCGGCATCCCCGCGTCCGCGGTGAGGTGCCCCATCATCCACATGCTCGCCCCGAAGATCACGAGGCCGATGGCCACCTGGCTCTTCGCGTAGCCGCGGTCGCTGAGCCGCCCGCTGATCGCCATGGAGAGCGCGGTGGCGACCGCGCCGGGCAGCAGCACGATCCCCGTCTGGGTCGCGGAGAGCCCGAGCACGTTCTGCATGTAGACCGGGAGCACGAACATCCCGCCCATCAGGCCCACGCCGACCACGACGTTGATCAGCACCGTCGAGCGGAAGGTCGTGTCGGCGAACACGCTTAGGTCGACCGCTGGGTCCTCGTGGGTCATCTCCCAGGCGACGAAGGCGGCCAGCAGCACCACCGAGGTGGTGGACGCGATGATCACCCAGTCGGCGTCGAACCAGCCGGCGTCGCTGCCCTCGTCGAGCACGTACTGCAGGATGCCGACCCCGAGGGCGAGGAGCACGACGCCCATCAGATCGGCCCGGGCGTTGGTGCGGCGGTGCAGGTAGGGCGGATCGCGCAGGATCATCGCCACCAGGACCGTCGCGACGATCCCGATGGACAGGTTGATGTAGAAGATCCACCGCCAGCCCATGTTGTCGGTGATCCACCCGCCGAGGGTGGGACCGATGGCGGGGCCGACCATGATCCCCATGCCGAAGACCGCCATGGACGCGCCGCGGCGTTCGGGAGGGAAGGCCTCGTACAGGATCGCCTGGCCCAGCGGCATCATCAGCCCGGCGCCGAAGCCCTGGATCACCCGGGCCGCGACGAGCAGCCCGAAGCTCGGCGCCAGCCCGCACAGGGCGGAGGCGGCGGTGAAGGAGACGACCGACCAGTTGTACAGCCGCGCGCGCCCGACCAGGGACGCGAGCCAGGCCGACAGCGGGATGATGATCACGTTCGACAGCGTGTAGCCGGTGACCACCCAGGCGATCTGCTGGATGTTGGCCCCGAAGGTGCCCATCATGTGCGGCAGCGCCACGTTCACGATGGACGCGTCGATGATGCTCATGATCATGCCGAGCATCACGACGCCGGTGACCGTCCACCGCTCGGTGTCGGTGAGGTGGTCGTCGTAGTCGGCGGCGACGGTGCTCACCCGCCGGCACCCGGGTGCACCGCGGTGAGCACCGAGAGGCCGACGGACAGGGGCTTGCCGTCCACCGAGGACTGGTCGAGGTCGATCCGCACTGGCACGCGCTGCACGACCTTGACGAAGTTCCCCGAGGGGTTGTCCGCGGGCAGGAGCGAGAAGGAGGCGCTGGTGCCCGCGCCGAGGCTCTGCACCTTGCCGGTCAGCTTCTCGCCCGGGTAGGCGTCGATCCACACGTCGACCGGGTCGCCGACGTGGATGTCGGCCACCTGGGTCTCCTTGTAGTTGGCGACCACGTAGACCTGGTTCGGCACGACGGCGAACAGGGGCTGGCCGGGCCGCACGAAGCCACCGGCCACGATGTCGACCCGGGTGGCGAGACCGCTGACCGGGGCCACCACCGTGGTGTGGTGGAGGTCGCGCTCGGCCATCGCGAGGGCGGTGGACGCCGAGGCCACGTGCGCCTGGGCGGCCGTCTTGCCCGCCTGGGCGGCCTGGGCCTGCTGCTGGGCGGCGGCGACGCCCTGGCGCGCGACCTGCACCCCGGACCGGGCCCGGTCGAGGACCGCCTGGACCGAGGAACCCGCCTTCACGAGCTTCTCCTGCAGCTTCTCCTCGCGGACCGCGTCGGCGAGCTTCGCCTCGGCCAGGCGCACCTGGGCCTCGGCGGCCTCGGCGGCCCCCTCGGCGCGGGCGACGTCGGCCTCGGCGGCCTGCTTGGCGGCGGTCGCCTGGTCGACCCGGAGCTGGTAGGACTCGGGATCGATGGTGACCACCGGGGCGCCCTTCTGCACCGGGCCGTTCTCGACCACGTGCACCTCGGTCAGGCGCCCGCCGACCTCGGGGGCCACCTGGGAGATGTCGGCGCGGACGAAGGCGTCGTCGGTGCGGATGCCGCTGTGGTGGCGCCACCACAGGTATCCGCCTACGCCCGCGACCATCAGCACGGCGAACACCGCGAAGATCAGGGCGGTCCGCCCCTTCGACGCGATGGCGCCCGTGCTCTGGGAGGGGGGCTCGGCCTTTGGGGTGGAGGGAGGGTTGGGCATGGCTTCGCTCATCGCGGCTCCATCGGTGCGGCCCAGGGATCGGAACCCACGGCGTGGGTCAGGGCCAGCTCGGCACGGCGCGCCTCGATCGCGGCGGCGGCCTTGGAGGATTTGGCCTGCACGAGGTCGGACTCGGCCCCGAGCAGCTCGGTCATGGTGGCGGCGCCGGCCTGCTGCCGGCCCTCCATGGCCTGGAGGCTCTCCTGCGCCTGGCCCACGCCGTCGGTGGCGACCTCGTAGGCGGCCTCGGCCGAGGTGAGCTGGGCGAGGGCGGCCTCGACCTGTAGGCGGATCCCGTCGGTGGCCTGCTCGAGCTGCGCCTTGGCCTGCGCGGTCCGGGCGCGGGCCGCGCGGATCCCGGCCATCTTGCGACCGCCGCCGTAGATCAGCCACTGCAGGCGGGCCCCGACGAAGACCGTGTTCGGCTCGGAGACGAAGCCCATGCCCTCCTCGTGGGTGTACACGCCGACCGCGGAGAGGTCGGGGATGCGAGAGAGGCTCATGGACCGCTCGTGCTCGTCGCTCCCCTCGATGCGCGCGCGCAGGGCCTCGAGCTCCGGGCGGTGCTGGATGGCCGTGGCCACCAGGGCCTCCTCGCTCGGGGTGCTCGCGTGGGTGCTCGGCGTCACCGCATCGCTCGGATCGGGGCGGAGGGGGGTGCCCGGCGAGCCGGTGGCGACCCCGAGGCGGCGATAGGCGAGGTCGCGCATGGCCGTGGCGCGGATCAGCCCCTCGCGGCCTCGCCCGAGCGCGACCTCGGCGAGCAGCACGTCGCTCTTGGTGACCGCGTGGGCCTCCAGGGTCTTGCGCGCGGCCTCCACCCGGGTCTGCAGGCTCTTGACCAGGGACTGGGCGATGTCGACCTGCTCCTCGAGCCCGCGGGCGTCGAGCCAGGCCTGGGCGGCGGTCATGCTCGCGTCGGCCTCGGTGGCGTCGACCTGGCGCTCCGCGGCGCGGCCCATCGCCCGGGCCGAGCGGGTGTCGGCGTCGGCGGTGAGCAGCCCGGTCAGCGGCTGGGCGACGGCGATCGAGGCGTTCGCGGTGACCTGGTCGCGGACCGGGATCGGGCTCGACAGCGCGTAGCAGACCGCGTCCATCGGGGGCTGCACGCCGGAGCAGTCGATGGTCTGGCCCGGCGGCGCGAAGCTCGCCTCGATCTTGTCGTTCCACACCTCGAAGTCACCCGACAGGGACAGGGTGGGGAGCCACGCGCCCTTCGCCGCATCGATCCCCGCCTGCGTCGCGTCCGCCCCGGCCTGGGCCGCGCGCACGCCGGGCGTCCGCTCCGCAGCGCGCGCCATGGCGTCCTGCAGGTGGATCGTGGCGGGAAGATCCGCCGCGTGGGCCCACACGGGCACCACCAGGGCCAGCATCAGCCATGCCCTCACACTGTCCTCCCAGATTCCGTTGAATCGGTCTGAACGATGTTGTTATTGATGAACCAGATTCACTGCAAGGAGTCGATGGGGTGCCGCGCCGCAAAGACAAGCTCTCCCGCCGGGAGCGCGAACGACTTCGTCATCGCGACGAGATCTTGCAGGCCGCGAGGGACATCGTCGCGAAGAAGGGCCTGGAGGGTCTGACCATCGAGGAGATCGCCCGCAAGGCCGAGTTCGCCGTCGGGTCCATCTACCGCTACTTCGCCTCGAAGGAGGACCTCCTCGATGTGCTCCTCGTCGACCTCGCGCGCCCCTTCCTCGAGGAGGTCGAGGCGCTCGTCGCCGAGGAGCGCCCCTTCGATGAGACGCTGTCCCACTACCTCGAGGCCTTCGCCACCGAGACGACCGCTGGCCTGCCCGCGCTGCAGCTCCTGCACGCCCTGCCGCCCGGCCCGCCCGAGGCCACGGCGGCGTCGCGGCAGGGGGTGCGCGAGACGATCCGGCGCCTCGTCGAGGACGTGCGTGCCCTCGTGGCGCAGGGCCAGGCCCAGGGCGTGCTCGCCGAGGAGGATCCGAACCTCGTGGCGGTCACCCTCGTCGGGATGTGCAACGCCTTCGCGCGCCGCGCGGCCTACGGGGTCGAGACCGACCTGCAGGCGGCGACCCGGATCATCCGCCGCGCGTTCCTGCACGGCTTCGCGGAGCCCGGGGTCAGCCCAGAGGCCCCTTGATGTCCTTGACCACCGCGCCGGGGGGCAGGTCCTTGGCGCGCTTGAAGGAGCGCGTGCCGCTGCGACCCATGTGGCCGATGTCGCCGTCGCGCGCGCCGCGCCCGTCCGCGCCCGCGGGGACGGCCGCCGCCACGGGCTCGACGGGGTGGGACTCCTCGCCGGCCGGCGCCTGGCCGAACTCGCCCTGCGGGTCGGGTGCGCCGAGGCCCTCCGCGAGGATCCGCCGCAGGCCGGTGGTGAGGAAGGGCTCGGAGTCCCCGCCGCGCGAGAGGTACCAGTCGCCCTCCGGCCCGAGGGCGATCACGGTGTCGTCGCTGTCCGGGTACTGCACATCGAGGGTGTCGCCATCGGCCGCGAGCACGAGCGCGAGGGTGCGCCCGTCGAGGGATAGCGCCAGGCGGTCCACCTCGCGCACCGCGTCGATGGCGCCGATCGCCTCCGCGAACTCCTGCAGCTCGTCGACCAGTGCCTTGCGCTCCCTGGCCGCCTCGACGAGCCACGCAGCGCGCGCCGCTTCGGCCTTCTCCTGGGCGGCGTACAGGTTGTCGAGGGCCTTGCGGTACCGCTCGGCGACCTTGCCGATCTTGCGAGCCATGGACGTACTCCCGGATTCGGCCCCGAGGCTAACACGCGCCTGGGCTACCCTGTGCTCGGGAGGACAGGCGTGAGCGAGATGGTCCGGGTCGTGGCCGGCGTGGTCGTACGGGCGGGACGGGTGCTCGTGGCCCTGCGCGGTGCGGGTCGTCCCCTGGCCGGACGCTGGGAGTTCCCCGGCGGCAAGGTGGAGCCGGGGGAGGACGACCGCGCCGCGCTCGCCCGGGAGCTCCACGAGGAGCTGGCGATCCGCGTGGAGGTCGGCGCGCGGCTCGGCGAGTCGCGCCACGGCAAGGTGCACCTGCTCGCCTACCGGTGCACCCTGCGCGAGGGCGAGCCCGTGGCGCTCGAACACGAGCACATTCGCTGGGCCCTGCCCGGCGAGCTCGGGGGGCTGTCGTGGGCGCCTGCCGACGTGCCCCTTCTAGACGCCGTCCTTCGGCTATAGTCCCACCAACCGTCTGATGGGAGCCCATGGCAGACGAGAAGCCCATCCAGGAGTTCCTCCGCAAGTTCGGCCTCCCCGACGATGCGCGTGGAGAGGTCGAGGAGCTGATCAAGCACGAGTCGGTGTCCTCGGTGCACCGGTCTCCCGTGCACGCGACCCTCGGCCCCGATGCGCCCAAGCCGATCACCCTGCTCCCGCACCAGCTCTTCCAGACCTGGATGCCCGAGCCCGATCGCGACTCGATCCCCCCGCAGCAGCAGGAGATGGTGCCAGCGGAGGAGGACGACGTCGAGCGCGTCACCCTCACCGATCGGTTCCACGATCTGGGGCTGATCGGCACCGGCGGCATGGGCGAGGTCCGGCGCGCCCTCGACCGCGACCTGAACCGCGTCGTGGCCCTCAAGATCATCCGTCCCGAGCTGATGCGGAACCCGCGCGCGGTCGCCCGCTTCGTGGAGGAGGCCCAGACCACCGGGCAGCTCCAGCACCCCGGCATCGTCCCGGTGCACGAGATGGGCCGGCTGCTCGACGGGCGCCTGTACTTCACGATGCTCGAGGTGCGGGGCCGCAGTTTCGACGAGTTCATCAAGGACCACCACAAGAACCAGGACCACGAGCCGACGAACGGCGAGATCCCGGTCAGCTTCCGCCGGCTGATCGACATCTTCCTCAAGGTGTGCGAGGCCACCGCCTACGCCCATGCGCGCGGGGTCATCCACCGCGACCTCAAGCCGAGCAACGTGCTCGTGGGCGCCTATGGCGAGGTGCACGTAGTCGACTGGGGCCTCGCGAAGATCCTCGACCGGCCCGACGCACTGGTCGACCTGATCCCCGAGGAGCAGGTGGTCACGAGCCGCTCCCAGGACGCGAGCAAGGCGACCCTGGCCGGCACCATCGCCGGCACCCCCGCGTACATGCCGCTGGAGCAGGCGATGGGCCTGCGCGACAAGCAGGGCCCGCACAGCGACGTGTACTCCCTGGGCGCCATGCTCTACGAGGCGCTCACCGGCGACCCGCCCTACCAGGGCACCACCGCCGAGGGCGTGCTGCGGCAGGTGCTCCAGGGCCCGCCCGCCGTTCCGGACGACCCGCACATCCCCGCCGAGCTGCTGGAGATCTGCCAGACCGCCATGCAGCGCGACCCGGAGCAGCGCTTCCCGCACGGCCGCGCCCTCGCCGACGACGTGGCGGCCTGGCTCGACGGCGCCAAGCGGCGGGAGCACGCCCTGGAGCTGATCGACCAGGCGCGGGGCAAGCTCAACCAGATCCGCCGGCTGCGCGACCGCGCCGGGGCCTTGCACCGCGAGGCCGACGCCTACCTCGAGGAGCTCGGTCCCATCGACCCGGTCGAGGTCAAGCGGGTCGGGTGGCGCCGCGCGGAGGAGGCCTCGCGCCTGGAGCAGGGCGCGGACGTGCTGGAGGCCGTCGTCACGCAGCTCGCGCGGGCCGCCCTCGAGCACGTCCCGCACCTCCCCGAGGCCCACGCGTTCCTCGCCGACTTCTACGCCCTGCGCCACGCCGACGCCGAGGCCAGCGGGGACACGGCGGGCGCCGAGCAGTTCAAGGTTCTCCTGCGCGCCCACGACAGCGGGCGGTACGCACGGTACCTCAAGGGCGACGGCCTGCTCACCCTCGACACCGACCCGACCGACGCCAAGGTCGAGATCTACCGGTACGAGGACGAGGACCGCCGCTACGTCGAGGTGCCCTTCGGCGCCCCCCTGCGCACCCCGCTGCGCGAGGTGGAGTTGCCCATGGGGAGCTACCTGCTGGAGATCCGGGGCGACTACCGCCCACCGGTCCGGTACCCGGTCTATATCGGTCGCAACGAGCACTGGGACGGTATTCCGCCGGGCGGTACCGCCACGGAGCCGATCCACCTGCCCAAGGGCGGTGCGATCGGGCCCGACCAGATCTACGTGCCGGCGGGGTGGTTCTGGAGCGGCGGCGACCGGCTGGCGACCAACGGTCTTCCGCGGCGGCGGATCTGGGTGAACGCCTTCGTCATGGGCCGCTACCCGGTGACGAACCGCGAGTACATGGAGTTCCTCGACGACCTCGTGGGCCAGCGCCGCGTGGAGGACGCCCTGCGCTTCGCGCCCCGCGCGCGCGGCGGCACCTTCGGGAGCGAGGGCCCGCTGGTCTACGGCCAGGACAACAACGGGAACTTCTACCTGCAGACCGACCCGGACGGGAACCGCTGGGGCCGGGACTGGCCGGTCCTGCTGATCTCCTGGCACGGCGCCAACGCCTACGTCTCCTGGCGCAGCGTGCAGGAGGGCCACCACTGGCGCCTGCCCACCGAGTACGAGTGGGAGAAGGCCGCCCGGGGCGTCGACGGTCGGTTCTTCCCGTGGGGGAACTACCTGGACCCGACGTGGTGCTGCATGCGCGAGAGCCACGTCGCGCGCGCCCTGCCCGAGGAGGTCTTCGAGCACCCGAGCGACGAGAGCCCCTACGGCGTGCGCGGGATGGGCGGCAACGTCCGCGACTGGTGCCGGAACTACTTCACCCTGGGCGGCCCGCCGGTCTACGAGGACCGCGCGATCCTGACCCCGATCCACGACCCGGACAGCCCGGTGCAGTACCGCGCGGTGCGTGGCGGGGCCTGGGACGGCGCGGTGAACGACTGCCGCGCGGCCTACCGCTACGGCTACCTGCCCGACCACCGGCTCACCGACGTCGGATTCCGCGTCGTCCACCCCTACGAGCCGCGCGACGACCAGAAGGACCCGTGGTAGCAGGGCCTCGACCTCAGCGATCCGGCGAGGACGGCGATCGCGTCCACCTTCACCGTTCCGGGAGCGCCCGAGTGCGCCGCGGTCGACGAGACGCGAGGCGTCTTCTACACGTCGGCGAGAACCTGCCGCCGCGACGTCCCGTCGACCTTCGGCGCGTCGGCGGCCACTGGGCGCGATCGGCGGGTGCTCTCACGATGCGGGTAGCAGCGGGTTGCGCGTCGTGACCCCGTGCATCCCGCTGAAGTCCCGGTCGGCGCTCCACAGCTCGCGCACGCCGTGTTGCCTGCACAGCGCTGCCACCCGGGCGTCGTGGACCTTTGGACCGACGATGTGCCCGGCGCGGAGGACCGCTTGCAACTCGGTCCAGTGGCGGGTGCTCTCGGCGAGCAGCACGAGTCCGGGAGCTTCGAGCCAGGCATCGACCTGGTCGATCGCCGCGGGCAGCGGGGTCGGTGGACGGTAGATCCGCGGATGGGTGGCGATCGCGAGGAACTCGTGTACGCACGGCCATGGGATGGCCCAGGTCTGTGCTCCCTCGGCGAGTTCGCGGACGACCTCGGCGGCTCGTGCGTGGAACGGCGAGTCCACGCGGTGCGCGTAGACCAGGATGTTCGTGTCGACGGCAATCACGTGCCGCGACCCTCGTAGGCCGCCTCGCGGACCTTGGACCAGTCTCCATCCGCGTAGGCCCCTTGCAGACCTTGTCCCTCGAAGGACGCGTCGCGCAGGTGAAAGGGCGTCCGGTGGCGGCGCCGGTGAACCGCCTCGCGCAGACCTTCCTCGACGAGAGCGCGAAGGGTGAGCCCGTCCGCGGCGGCCACGTCGCGGGCGTCCTGCAGGAGTGCGTCAGCAATCTCGATGGTTGTCTTCATATGGGTACCCATACCGTGCGTGGTCCGCACGCACCAGCGGACAGGGCAGCACCGGCTGGCAGACGCCGACGCTGCGGGATTCCCCGAGTTCAGCGCGAGCACCGGCGGACGTCAGCGAGGCCGGCTTCGGACAGCGGCCTCGAGGCGCCGCGCTCGCAGCCTGCGAGGCAATGCTGGCGGCGTGCACCGCGGCCACTGCCAGGGTCCGTGACGACGCCGAGGGGGAGGAGAGTCCTTGGAGGTTGGGGGTCGCTGCGGTTCAGGCGGGACCGTCGCGTCCGAAGGGCAGTTGCGGCGAGCCCTACCCGGGTCAGTATGGTCGGGGAAGCCGAACAGAGGGAAGCCGGTCTTCTCGGGGTCCACCGTCAGGGCTGCGTACTCCGCTAGCCGAGCTTGTCTCCCAGAAGCTCCTCGATCTGCTCCTCTTCCCTGCCGTCGAACACCCGGGGAAGCGTCACTTTCTCGAGGGATCTGCGCTGCAGAAGCTCCGGAGTGGATCGAGCAAGGAGATCGATGAAACGTCGGCTGGGCTCGTTCTGATAGAAGATGCAGAAGGAGAGGCGCCGGAGCGCGGGGGCGAAGCCCTCGCCAAACAGACGCTTCATCGTAGCGAGCGCTCGATCTTCGTCGCCCAGCTCGTCGACGTCGACGGTGATGGTCATGGATTCCACGGCCGGGAAGTCACAGCGTGTCAGCTGATCCAGGTCGTGGAAGGACGAGTCGCTCGCCACGACGTTCTTCAAGCGCGTCAGCGTGAAGGGCCGGCCGACGCCGATCCCGTAGGCGAGATCCATGTCGAGCCAGGTGAGGTTGGGGGTCGCCTGCTCCAGGACCTCCAGCCGCGACAGGGTGGCGGGTTTCAGGTAGTCCGCTCCGAAGACCTTCAACGCGTCCAACGCGTCGAAGGGGCCATACCGCTCGAGCAGATCGATGGCCTCCTGGAACTGCCATGCAGTGGCCTCGTCCGACCCGTCGCATTCGAACCAGAGGCTCTTCAGTCGGCCCGCGATACCGGAAGCCGGACACCGGCGACAGCGACACCAGGCTTCCTCCAGTGGTCTGCCGCGTCTCGACGGACGGCACCCCC
>Ga0114931_10005435_pt1 | contig 15736 bp, 20 predicted proteins | sample 2SBtaG_FD_89579 | JGI IMG/M metagenome (GOLD analysis project Ga0114931, IMG submission 89579) | Deep subsurface microbial communities from Kolumbo volcano to uncover new lineages of life (NeLLi) - 2SBTROV14_V59a metaG | ecosystem: Environmental > Aquatic > Marine > Volcanic | place: Kolumbo...
CGGATGTAGGGAACGGATGTAGGGAACGGATGTAGGGAACGGATGTAGGGAACGGATGTAGGGAACGGATGTAGGGAACGGATGTAGGGAACGGATGTAGGGAACGGATGTAGGGAACGGATGTAGGCCGGGCTTGCGTTGCGCGCCTGAACCCTCCCGAGGTGCGTGGTGGTGGGTCGCTGACGAGGAGGCGGGATGCAGGCGCGGTGGTCCGCCAAGGCGCTGGTCCCCCGGAATGCAGGTGTGCGGTCGACGAGAGCTCCGTCGGGTCGATCGCGTCACAGCGGGAGGGTCAGCTGGGCTTCGTGGGCCGGGTCGGCGATGGGAGGGGGCCGCGGACAGTGGGGCGTCAGGCTGTGGTCGGCGACGGCGCGATCGACGGCGTCGGGCTCAGTGGCGACCTGGAGCCAGATGGCGGGGCCCTGGCGGCGGGGGCAGACGGGGCAGCCCGGCGCAGGCGCGTCGGAATCAGCCTGAAAATCACGGTGAAAGAACCCTGGACACGCACACCGCGCGGAGCCGTAGGTTGACATTAGATTTACATTTCTCAGGGCCGTGTTTACATTGATGCGTGGCTCGAAAGTCGCCCGATGAACGCCTTCTCGCGCTCGTTGCCCGGCGCAGGGTGGTCTCGACTGCCGATGCGGCGCGACTTCTGGGCGTCAGCCGGCAGGCAGCGCACCGACGACTGCGTGCGCTGGCCGAGCGCGGACAGGTCGTGCACCAGGGTGCGGGGCGCGCGGCGCGGTGGGTGCTTCCGGAGGCGCGCCGCCTGGAGTTCGAGTTCTCGACGGACGGTCTCGCCGAGGATCGCGTGTGGGATCTCCTGGTCGACAAGGTGCCGGCGCTGGCGTCGCTCGGGCGCGATGCGCGCGACATCTCCGGCTACGCCTTCACGGAGATGCTCAACAACGTGCTCGAACACTCAGCGAGCGATCGAGTCGCTATAACCGTGTCCCATGACGACCGAAGCGTATCTTTCGAGATCGATGACTCCGGCGTCGGCGCCTTCGAGCACGTACGCCGGGCCTTCGACCTCGATAGCGAGCTGGAAGCCCTCGCCGAGCTCTCGAAGGGCAAGACGACCACGGCGCCCGAGGCACACACCGGCGAAGGCGTGTTCTTCACGTCCCGGGCCGTGGAGCGCTTCGAGCTCGAAGCCAACGGCATCGAGTGGATCGTGGACAATACCATCAGTGACTTCACCGTGCGCTCGACGGGCCGCGCCTCCGGAACGCGGGTCCGTTGCGTCGTGCCCTTGTTTCCGGAGCGCACGCTCACCGACGTGTTCATGGAATACGCCGAGGACGGCGAGTTCGCGCGCACCCGCGCCGTGGTCCGCCTGTTCGCCTTCGGCTCCGAGTTCGTCTCCCGGTCGCACGCCCGCCGGCTGCTCCACGGGCTGGAGCGCTTCCGCGAAGTCATCGTCGACTTCGACCGCATCGAGGCCATCGGGCAGGGGTTCGCCGACGAGGTATTCCGCGTCTGGCCGAAAACCCACCCCGAAACCCGCGTCATCCCAGAAAACGCTGTCGCTGCTGTCGAGTTCATGATCCAGCGCGCGCTGGCGGCGGGTCGGAACAGGGAGTGAGTCGCCCGAAGATGGCTGACGAGATCGCCGGCTACCCCAAGGGCACGGTCACCTGGGTGTACATGACGAGCGACGGCGGCCTCACCCTGGCCAACTCCTTCGCGAAAGTCGCCGAGCTGCTCCCTCCGCACGTCCAGCTCGTAAGCACCGACACCGCGGCGAAGCTGGCCATTGCCGGGCTGCACGCCTGCAGTGTGCTGCGCCTTTGCGGGGGCCGCCCCTCACAGCGGCTCGCTGCCGGGTGCAGGCCGTGGAAGCACCCAGCCCTTGTCCCGGCGCTCCGCCCGCCATTCGGTGTCGGCGTCCTCCACGTCGAGCTCGCCCTTGGAGATGTCCCAATCCCCTTTCCACTCGTGCCACTCGTCGGGGACCCTGACGGGTTTGTCGTGCAGCATGACCGCCGAGTCGTAGCCTGGGATGCGCCGGACGAAGACGTATCGACCGTCCGCCGTGAACTTCACGGCCTCGAGAACCGGGTTCGGGAAAGCGTCTGCCTTGACCTGGTCCTTCGGCAGCTCGTCGCGGGGATTCCAGCTCCAGGTGCCGACGATCTCCTTCTTCATGCTCGCATCGGTGTGACAGCCGGCGACGAACGTCGAAACCAACAAGGCGAAAAGGAGTCTGGACATCGAAACCAGCATGGCGTGCTTCACGGCAACGCCGCTCGGGAAGCATAGCGCCCGACGGAATCGAGCTGAAGCGCAACATGCGCGTACGACGCCAAGCGCGGACTGCAGCATCGGGGCTGCGTCCACCGCCGGGAATCAGGGGACACAACGTTCAGACTGCGAGGTCGTTCCGGGGCTATGCTGGGCTATGCTGAATGTCGGCTCCGGCCCGATATAGCCCTCGGTAGACCTCGTCAGCATCGGACTGACGAGGGCAATGATGGGCTCGGCGGAAGCACCGGCAAGGCCGGCCTGGACGACAAGCTATCGCTACTCCGCTTCATGGGCCGGATGCTCTGACTTCCGTCCCGCCATGAGCAGGGACACGAAAGCAGCCAAACACGCGGCGACAACGCCTCACGGCGTCGTTGAGACTTCACGCTCCGTGCAGCGCTGTCGAGTTGCTGGCCGTCGATCTACGCCGTGACCGAGAACGCGTCGTCCGCGCCGCTCGCGGACAGCCGCTTCACGTTCATGCTGCCGTCCGGAGCGACGTCAATCGTGCAGGCGCCCTGCGATTTCAGCGCCGTAAGCTGGAGCTTGCTCTCACCGGGACGCGCGGCGTCCACGTCCGCGGCGCCCACGCGGGGGTCGTAGAGCAGCGCCCCGCCGCCGCCGTCCACGACGTAGTGGACGCTGTCCACCAGGAAGTGCTCGTAGCAGTGGGCGTGCCCGGACATCACGAGGCGGACGCCGTATTTCAAGAACAGCGCGTGCAGGGCGTCGCGTGACGCGCCGTCCGAGCGCCAGTACTTGGAGAGCGTGTACAGCGGGCGGTGGAAGGCCACGATCACCGCCTTTGCCCCGGGATTTTCGAGCAGCGGCTCGAGCCACTTGCGCTGCGCGCTCGTCGGATCTTCGAGACCGCTGCTCTCGCTGTCCAGGCACACCACCAGCGCCGGCCCGTAGCGGAAGCTGCCGTAGCGCTCCTTGTCGCTCGACCCCCACTGGCCGCCGGTGAGGCGGTCGAACATCACCTGGATTTCGTTCTCGCTCTCGAACTCGTGGTTGCCGACGATGATCTGGAGCGGGGCGAGCGCGTTCAGTCCGCTCATTGCCTGGAAGAGCCCATTCCAGGTGTCGATGGGATTGGTCTGGTACTGGATGTCCCCGCCGTGGACCACCACGTCCGGCGCCGCGTCGAGCAAGCTCGCGATCGGCGTCTTGTAGGCTGGGTACATCGTGTCGGCGATCCAGCCGATGCGCACCGCGTCGCTCGCCGGCGGCGGCGCGCGGAAGCTGCCCTTGCGGACGTCGCCCCCGCCCAGGTTCACTTCCCACTGGTAGGTCTGGCCGGGCGTCAGGCCCTCGATCGCCACGTCCTGCAGAACGTGCAGCCCCGGCGCATCCGGCGGTGCGCCCGCCGAGAAGACCAACGCATCCGCCCAGTGGTAGGTGAGCGTCTTCTGCGAGAGCGCTGGCGTCTTCTTCTGCGAGGTGCCGTCGAAGCGCAGCGTGACCGAAGCCGCGCGGGCCTCCAGCGTCTCGAAGCGCAGCCGTGCCGAGGTCGCCGACGTGAGCGACACCCACGGACCCTTCGTCAGCGGCATGGGCGGCTTGTCATGGCCGCTCGATTGGGTGCTGTTGCCGCAGGCCGGCAGAGCCAAGAAAAGCGTCGCGCACGAAGCGCCCGCCAGAAAGTCGCGGCGCGATTGTGACGAAGACATGCGCGCGAAGTATACCCCCAGCGGGGATTGATTCGAGCGCAATCCAGCCACGAGGGCCCTTGTCCGGACCCGGTTCCTTCGCCCGCAAGGATGCGTGGGCTCGCTAGTCGTCGTCGGAGAGCGCCGGGCAGAAGTCCTGTGAAGGGATCCCGAGCGCGGCGTTGAACTTGCTGGAGGCGTTCTGCAGCGCCACGGAAGCGGTGAGCTCGACGATCGCGTCGTCGTCGAAGTGGCCGCGAAGGCGGTCCCGAGAGGCGAGCACCGTTGAGGTCGACCCTAGAAGCCAATCGATCGAGCTCAAGGTGGAGGCGAAACCGTGGAGCGCGATGCAGACGGGCCCCGGCGTAAAGTAGCGGCGCCGCTCGGAACTGCAACGTCACCTGCTCCGTGTCGCCGGGTCCGCAGTCAGTGGCCGGCGGCGCGTGCACGTTCATGTCCAGATCCAGGGAGCCGTGTGCCACGCCGCCGGCGCGCGCCTCGACCGACTCGAGATCGAGCGTGAAGTAGCCCTGCGGCATCGACGTGCTCCCGGCGGACAGGATGCACGCGGGCTTGCTGGAGCGGAGCGCGGTGGCGGGGCAGCGCCAGCATCCCAAGGCTCCTCGGCCACATTCCTGGCCTTCGCCAGCGACTTCCGCAGCTACCACAGCTGGCAGCGCTACGACGTGACCGACGACGCAGCGCTCGCCGGCATCCACGACGGCAGCACCGTCACCGAGTACGTCAACTCGCTGCCTCCCCACGGCAGCAAGGCTTTTCCGGTCGGGACGATCATCGTCAAGGAAGCCACCGGCGGCACAATCCCCCACGAGCTCTTCGCAGCTGTGAACGCGTCGCCTCCGTAGGTGTCGCCTGCGGGCGGGGCCGCGCCGCGCCACACGATGCGGACGCCGTCGGTCCCATCGTCGTGATACTGTTCGAGCTCCGTCGCGTCCTTCTGCAGCTGCTCGTGGCTGCTCGGGATACTCGGCGTGCATCGGCCGGCGGCTTGCAGTTCTCGGACTTGGTACGGTTCATGCGCGTCGTTCAAGGATGCTAGCGTGTCGCCCGTGCAGTTCATCTCGCTCAGCGAGTACGAGGCAGGTTTCATCGCCCTTGGCGCCCGACCCATCGGCATCCTCGCCATCGGCATGATGCCGGTGGGCGTCGTGGCGGTGGGGATCGCACCGGCTGGTCTGATCAGCTTCGCCTGCGGGGCTGGACTGGGCGTCCTGTCGATGAGCTGCGGCGTGGCGCTCGGCGGGGTGGCGCGGGCCGTGGGCCTGGCAGTGGGCGCGGATGCGGCGGCGGTGGGTAGCGAGCTCGCCCTCGCCGGACGACGGCCCGAGCCCGAGGTGCGCACGCGACCGACGGTGAGCATGACCGTGGCGCTCGCGCGCGACGGCCCGAGCTGGATCGAGGCGACGGTGGACGGTGACGCATCGCTCGAGCCGCTGGGCGTGCCCGTGCTGCTCGACGACGAGGCTCGCGATCAGGCGCGGCGGCTGCGCAGTCACCCGGTCCACGCACGGGTGCGGCGGCGTGAGCCCCCGCCCCCCGGACCGCAGGGCTACCGCCAGCCCGCCCTCGACGAGCCGCGTGCGCTGCATTGCGACAAGCTCGAGGACGCGGCACCGACGCTCGACCGACCCGCTCAGCTCTGGTACCTCGCTCGGCTGCTCGTCGTGGCGGCGTTGGTGCTCGGGGGGCTCGGCTACCAGATGCGCGAGCGGCTCGCCATCGTGGCCATGAACCTCGCCGAGGTGCGCTGGTCCGGGCGGGTGGTGAGCGCAGCCGGCGTGGCGCTGCCGCCCGGGCGACGCTGCGAGGTGCGGGCGCGGCTGCGGAGCGACGGCCACGAGCGGCTGCACGCCAAGCTCACTGTCTCCTGCCAGGGTGCCCCCGTGCTCCTGTCTCGCTCGGTGCGCTCCGGTTGCAGGCTCGAGCAATACCCGGCCGACGAGGGCACGCGCTATGGGCTGCGGTGCAGGCTGGCGCGGGTGCCGAGACACCGAGACACCGATGACGACGACCGGCCCGAGCGTCCGGGTCTGAACCTCGACACGCTATCGCCCAAGGCGCAGGCGCTGGTCTACGCCGAGGGGCCGCCGGCCGTGCGGGTGCTGGTGGCCATCGACAACCCCAGCCAGCCCGTGACCGGCCCGCCGCTGCTCCCGCCAGGGGTGCAGCACCTCGACGCGCTCTGAGACTCACGCGCCGCTTGGGCGGGTGAGCGCGCGATCGCTCGGGGGGGACCACTCGCGAGCTCCGCGACGCGAAGCACCCCTGAATCATCCGACCTACGCACGACATCGAGGGTCGTTTCGTGAGCGACCCGCCAGCTTTGGCAGAATGGCTCCGCCGCCCCCAGCTGGGGCGCGCTATCTTCCGCATGGGTTTCGTGACTCCCAGCAAGTGTCGAGTATTGGCGGTCATGCCCTTGATACTCCGGTTAGCCGCGTGCGCCGAGCAGCCTGTAGTGTCGCGTCCCCCGACGTCGGTTTCAAAGCCGCCGGCTGCGACGGCGCCCCCGGAGGTGGATGCGTCTCCCGGCGTCGCACCGCCGTTTTGCACGAGGCTCGATCCCACGCGCTGGGTTCGGCACGCCGATGGGATCCCCCTCATGCCAATCGTCTCCGACGACGCGCCTTGGGGCGTCGTCCCGAGAGAGGTTGCACAGGTTCTGGCCGTCACGGACCTTGCAGAGCTCGAGGCTGCTTTGCGCAGCAACGGCGCAGCCAGTGTGGCGTGGCTGGGACCGGTGGTGCCGCGAGCGACCGCCATGGCGGCGGCCGCCGTAGCCTATGAACGAGCCACCCGGCGTTTCGGGACGGAAAGCACCGTGTCGCAGGTCCGTCAGGCTCGCGCGCGGGCGTTGGTGGACGGCGAGCCGACGTTCATCAGCTACGAGCGCTTCGACTTTCCGGTGAGCGCTCCGGGCAGCCCCGAAAATGCGCTCCGGCTGCTCAGGCGTCCGGCGTCGGCCGAGGGCAGTTGGATTTCTTTGTGCACCGGCGATGGGCCCTGCGCCGATCCCATCGCGGCGAGCGTGTTCGAGGAGCGCGTGCTTGGCGCGATGACAGGACCCAAGAGCTTCGTCTTCTATCGCGCCTTCCCCGACCGGATCAGGTTGGAGCGAGTCGAGTGGGTCAATGCGGCCTCCGGCGGCGTTGCGGAGTTCAGAAAAGAAGTGGAGCGCGTGCGGGAGCGCTTCGATTCTGACGGGTGCCAGTGTTCGGCGCCCAGCGACCGCAGCGCAGCGCAGCGTGGTCCTGCGGTACCTCCGCCGGACGGCTCTTGGGGAGCGTGGACAGTGAATTTATTGGCGCGCTACGAGACTACCCGGGGGTGGATCCGCCCCAGCTGGACCGAATCGTTCAAGCTGGATTGGAGGCGATCCAGGGGATCCACGGCATCGTGAAGAGCGACCCGCTGTTCTTCGGCAGCTTGAACGCCAGTCTCGAGCTCGGCGACCCAGTGGTCGTGACGTTCCGTGCCACCATGCTGCCCCCCGCGCGTCAGGCGCTCGCGGCCACGGTTGCGAGCGGTCTCGTCGCTCACGACTCTGCGGAGCTCGAGCGGAAAGTCATCCAGCCCTTGACGCCGCACGTTCCCCGCGCCAGCAAGCAACTCGCTCGATTTACACTGACCTCTTTCCAATACAATGCGGGAAGACCGTCGCTGCCGCTTCCGGGGCAATCGAACGAGCCGCGCGACGTCGCCGAGCGCCAGACCGGCTATCCCACGCTGCTGGCCACTCACTGGCCCTACCTGATTGCAGCAAAGCTGCCGTATCCCCCGGACTACCGGGTGAGCCCCATCGTTTGGCCTCGCCAGCTTTCCCGGCTCAGGGTGCACATTGACGGAGATGACATCGTCGTCACGCTGGACTGGAAGCGCACCGACCCCACAGCGGCGAAGACACCTTGATGCGCGCGCGCACTTGGCGCAGGACCTCGCCCTCGCGGCACCGAGCCCGCGCTCGGCGAGGCCGCCGTGATGCCGAGCCGCCTCGGAACAAGGCCTTGGCAAGAAGCCCCGGCAGCTTGCCCCGCGACGCGAAGCACGCCTGAATCATCCGACCTACGCGCCTGACTTGGTGTTGTGGTCGCTGGTGAACCGAGGTGGGTTCGATTCCCGGCGGACCCATCTCGGTCCTACATCGCGATCGCGCTTGACGACGCGAGCGCCCGGAGGCGAGATCCAGCCCATGCAACAATGTCTTGGCTTCGCCATGCTGCTCGCCGCGCTGGCGATTGGTTGTTCATCCACGGCGGCGCCAGTCAAAGCACCTGTGTCCGAGCCGGCGCCACCAACAGCTGCACCCTAGCCGGAAGCGAAGGCGCCGACAGCGAGCTCGAACGTCGGCGACGAAGCGATGCAAGACGAGGCGCCCGGCGACTGCAAGCAGAGCTGCGTCGAAATCGCCAAGACGCGGCTCGAGGAATGCGTCGAGGACCTGGCCGCTGCCGACCCAGGCCGCCCACGCTGTGAGCAAGAAAGCCGCGTCATCGGTGCCATTTGCCTGAAGGACAAATGCGGCGACTCCTCCGAGGTCGACGCCCTCGACGCAGAAGATCAGTGAGGCTCCTCGAAGAGCCGCACCACCAGTGGTGCCGACAGCGTCGTGCCACGCTTCAGCGACATGCCAGGCCTTGGGCTCGTCCTCATCTTGCTTTTCGGAGCCACCTTGGCGACGAAGCAGCCTGCGCTCACGGCCTCCCGCCTGGCTGATGCGTTAGGCGCGAGCGAAGTCGCCTTCCCTCGCCCTTGAAGCGTCCGTTTTCGGATGGGACGGTCGCCATAGACCTGGACCCGCTCTCGCTGCTCTGCCGGCTCGCGGCCTCTGTGCCACCGCCCCGAGCCCACGTCGTGACGTTCCGGCCCTCGCGCCCAGCGACGCGACGGACACCTGTATCTCGCGCTCCATGATGCCTACACCACGGCCCCCAACACCGGGAGAGAGCAGTGCGTCCGCCATATGCATGCGTTACCTCGCGGGTCAGGGCGCGGGCTCGCGCGAGTTTGCTAGAGGCCCGGAAGAAGGGCCCAGGTGCGCGAACGGTAGCGCTCGTAGTCCTCGCCGAACGCCGCGAGCAGCGCGGCCTCCTCGACGCGCACGCGATAGTAGAGCGCCGCCCCGGGAATCACCATCAGCAGCAACAGGGCGAGAGAATCGCCGAGGCCGATGCCCACTCCGGAAAGGGTCAGCACCAGGCCGGTGTAGGAGGGATGGCGCAGCCAGCGATAGAGCCCGCGTTCGACGAGTTTGTGATCCTGCTGCACGGCGACGTTCATCGTGAACATCGAGCCGAGCAGGAGGATCGACATCCAGCGCAGGAGCAGCCCGGCGACGATCACTCCCAGCGCGATCATCAGCCGCGGCGTCGAGGAGAGCGGGATCGGCAGCAACGCCCGGCGGGCGGCCAACATGCCGAGGAAGATGGCGAGGAAGATGGCCGCGAAGAGCAACAGCATCGACCCTCGGTCCTTGGCCGGTCCGCTGGCTCCTCTGCTCCGGCGGAAGAGAGCCATCAAACACTCGCTCAGGCCCCATCCGGCGAAGACTCCCCAATAAACAGCGCCGAGGTCCATCTACTTTCCTCGTAGCCCGGGCGCGTAGCTGGGACAAGCGCCCTTGGGAGGCGTCGAGGCGCTGCGCGTCGGGGGCTCACCGGGCTCTGACCGGGAACTTTCCGGAGCGCAGAGGGCGGCCCGGGGCGTTGGGGTCACGCTATCGAGACTCGTTCGCGCCACTCCGGGAAACGGCGCCGTCCGGCGGGCACACCTGTGCACTCGCGACGGAGCGTTCAATATGCGTCGAACAGCTCCGCCTGCGCGGGCTCACCGAGCTTGCGGCGGATGGCGACGCTCTTGAAGAAGGGCGGATCGCGCGCGGGCGCGAGCACGGGCGGCTCGCTGGGCTCGCCGAGCCAGCGGAGGTAGCGGCGGATGCCGTCGGCGGCGGCACGACGCGCGGTCGCCACGTCCCGTCGCTGAACGGCCGCCTCAGCACCAGGCGGACGAGGCCGCCCTCGACGAGCTGCACGCGCTCGGCGGCGATGGGCGGGCGGAGGATGTATCGGCAGAGCGCTTCCTTTCCCGCGCCGTCGCTAGCACTCGCGAGAAGCCGCGCTCGGCGGCGCACGGGCCCTTGGTGACCTCGAGCAGCAACGCTGCGGCCGCCGCCGTGGCGATGGGTCGGGTGACGACACCGGTGAAGAAGAAATAGGCGACGTCGGTCTTGCTGTCCTCGCGCCAGCGCGGCTGTTTGCGGCCCGGCCGCAGGGTCTCCAGCGTGTAGAAGACGCCAGCCCAGAGCCACAGGCCGACGGCGATGCCGATCAGCTTGCCCATTCGGAGCAAGTGTGACCGACATCGCCGGCTTTTCATTCACATGGCGTCAGCGGCGTGGCGGCGGGCCAGGGGGCGCGCCTTCGGGACGGCAGGCGAGCTTCTGATTTTCGGGACCCGGTTCGCAGGTGCCGGTCAGGGTGTGGTCCCGCATCTTGAAGCTGCACTCGTCGCCTTGCTTCAGGTTCTCGCAGGCCTGCACGGCCTCTTTCGGCGGTCCGTGATGAGGGCCGCCAGGTCCTCGCGGCGGGTCGTCCGCCTCGCTCTTCGGCTCGGGCACGTGGGATGTGCAGGCGGTGCTGGGTATGGCGGTGAGCAGGGTCATCGCGCTCAGGACGGTCGACAGAATCTTCACGCTCATTGATTGGGCTCCTGGATCTCGCGTTCGAGATCGTCGAGATGTCGTTCCATTTGCTCGCCGGTCAGCTCGTCGCCGGCGACGGAAGTGCAAACGTCTCCTGGATCAGTCTGCTCGCACGCCAGCGTCTTGGCCGGATCGCCGCTACCGCATGCCGGTAGGGCGACGATCGCGATCAACGCGAGGTGCGTGAGCTTCATGCACCGGGGACAGTCGAGCCCGGCGCGGCGTTAGAGCCGATCAGCGTTCCGGTGGCGGCGGAGGAGGTGCACCCGGCGGCCGGAAGCCTCCCGGTCCCGGCGGCGGTGGCGGTGCACCGGGTGGTGGTGGCGGCGGGCGCCGGCGCTTCAGCTCGTCGAGCTCCTTCTGTTGCTCGGCGGTGAGCACTCCACGAACTTCCTTTTCGACCTTGTCGTTGATGGCGCGGACCTTGGGAAAGCTCTCTTGCAAGATCGCTTCTAGCTCCGGCCGATGCCGTTCCAGGATCTCGCGGATCTTGGTCTTCTGCTCCGCCGACAGCTCCAGCTCTTCGAGGGGCAGCGGCGCGAACATCGGGGGACGCCCGCGACCGTGGTGCGGCGGGCCCGGCGGTGGCCCCAGGAAGCGAAGAATTCCCGCGCCCGTCACGGCGCCGGCGGCGAAGGTGCCGATCAGCAAAAGCGCGCTCATCACGCGGATCTTGCGTGGGGTGCTTTCAGTCATTGGATCCTCCCAGCGCGCTCATCATCTGCGGCGTTTCTGGCAACTTGCCCGTCGCCGCCCAGCCTGCGAGCTGATACGCGGCCGGCTGCGTGGTGTCCGCGCTCGTTCGCATTTCCCCGCTATCGCTCGACCACGCCAGCGCCCAGCTCACGATGGCCAGTGACGCCGCGGCGGCCAGCACCGGCCTGCCCCAGGCGGCAATCTGAAACGCGAGCGTGTTCCGCGCCCGATGCGCCGCCAGCGCGCGACTGGCAACTCCGCGCACCAGCGTGTCCCAGCGCGCCGGATCGCGTGCCGGATCCAGCGGCGACAGATCGACCTTGTCTTCTTCAGTCATGAATCCTCTCCTCCGAGAGACCACCCTCGAGCTGGGTCCTGAGCTTCTTGCGCGCGACGAACAGATGCTGGCGCGACATCACTTCCGAGATGCCCAGCGCCTTCGCGATCTCGCCGTGGGTCCAACCTTCCAGATCGTGCAGCAGCACCACCTCGCGCTGGGCCTCGCCGAGCAGAGCGAGGGCCGCCAAGAGTGGTGCTCGGAGCGCGCTCGCGTCGGGCCCGGCGCCCTGGTCCGGTTGTTCCGGCAGGCTGCTCATGCGCGATACGTCGCGCAGCTTGCGCTTGACGAGCCAGTTCCGCGCTTGGTTCTTCACGATGGTCAGAAGCCAACCCGCGAAGCGGCTCGGGTCCCGGCAGCTGTCGAGCTTTTCGAAGGCCAGGCAAAACGCGTCCTGGGCGATGTCTTCCGCGTCTGCCGGCCGGCCTACAACGGCGAGAGCCACGGCGTAGGCCGGCCGCAGATACGAACGCACCAGCTCGTCGAACGCAGCCGGATCGCCCCGGCGGGCGCGGGCCACCAGCTCGGGAGCTCGGTCGTCGATGGGCACGGTGCGCTCGGTTCCTACCTCAGGACAGCCAGGCTGCCGCGAGCGTTAGCGGGAAAAAGGAAACGAGCCAACATCAAGGCGATTTCGCCTCCCGCACCACGCCTCGAGCTCAGGGCGCGCCTGCCGGAGGCGGGGGCGGGGGCATGTCGTCGGGTCGGCACGCTGGCGGCAACGCCTCGCTGGGACCGTTCACGCAGGTGCCGTCGTGCTTTTCGCCTCCCAGCTGAACCTGGCAGGCGTCGCCCGCCGCGAGACTGGCACACGCTAGGATCGCCTCTTTGGGTGGCCCCCGGTGTCCTTTGGTAGGGGGTGGTTGGGGCGGCGCGCAAGCGATGGGTCCGGCGCCATCGGGACCTTTGATGCACTTGCCGTCGTGATCCAGACCGTCGAACGTCACGCTGCAGTCGTCGCCCTCGGCGGCGTCGACTCACGCGTCGAAGGCCTCTTGCGGCGGCTTCGGCGGCGTTGGCGGCAGCGCCTCCAAGTTGCTGGAAACGCCACTCTGTGCGGTTCCGGTGCTCGTTTCGGCGCCGCTGCAAGCCGAGACGGCTGCGCACAGCACGCCAATCGAAATCGGGAAATGTAGACGCATCGCAAACCTCCTATTGCCGGAACGACAACCCAGGGCGCGCGAGCGTTAGTCGCGAATTTTCGTCGCCGCGGGACTTCCCCCAAAAAGAATCCCTCCGGTCGCGCGTCGGCGCGTAGTTGGTATGAACGCTCTCGCATCGGCTGCGGGCGTGCGAGATAGCGGCGGAAACGTCTGGGGACGTCCGGTGCCGCGTGGTCGCGCTCGGCACCCACGCTGCGAGGTGCGGAAGCGATCTCGGGAAACACCGCGGGCGACACGGCCGCATTCGTCGATGCTGCGGGCGGCGGGTGCGGCCGGGACGGCTCTACCGCTGGCGCGGCGGACCGCGCGCCCGACAGCGACGGGAACGCCTGCGTCGCCCCAGGCGCCGGCTTGATGTCCGGCGTAGTCGGTGCGACGGCATCCTCGACTATCGCGAAGCTGGCCCGTCCGCTGGGGAGCGGTCCGCTCGCGTGCGCGTCGTGAACCGACAGCATGCCCACCAGAACGGCGAGCGGCGCGACAAGGCGATAGCCGGACATCGACCCCGGACAACGGCCGGCAGCAGCGGAGCGATAAGGTCCCGCGAGCGGAGCGAGACCCGGCAGCCGCTGCGCGATGGAAGCCACGCGCGGCGTGGTCCTGTCGACCATCATGTCGTCCCGAAACGGGACGACTCTGCCAGATCGTTGGCGTTGTAATACTGCTGCCAGGCGAGTATGTTTGACGAGCGGGCTCGCTGCCGGGGACGTCCACGCAGGACTGCCTGGTGGCGGCGGCGCAGAGCAGCACACGACGCGAAAGGAAGACGGCATGAGCGCAAGGACAGGCTCGTTCATCATGGCTACTACCGCGCTGGCTCTGGTCGCCGCCGCATTGCCGGCCCGGGCGAAGTGTCCCTCGAACTACGGCGTTGCGTCTCGGGTCCGACAGAGTGACGCCAAGGCATTTGCCAGCGTCAAGGTCGTCGGAAAATGGACGGAACAGCGGCAGGACACGGTCGCGCCGCTTCCGCCCGACGAGTGCAACATCCGCGTGCACGCTGTCGGCCCCAAGCACTCCGACGGCACCTGGTACGAGTACACCGGACTGGCGATCTATCGCCGCAATATCTACAAGCAGGGCGTCGGCCCGTATCACTTCGATCATTTCTTCCCCTACGAAGACATGACGACGCTGAAGGGCTTTCCGACACCGCCCGACCAGCAGCTACTCGAGCTCTACGAGGACACGCTCCGGAGCAAGCACCCCTTTATTTTCGGCGTGAACTCGAGCCGCGTCACCCACATCTACTCGATCGCGCTGTCCAAGGACGAGCGCTTCCAGGCTTCGAGTCGCATGCGGATCGCCTACAACGTGACGCTGGTGCTCGACACTCTGGTCAGCAACACCAAGCTGCAGAAGCAGCGCATTTCCGTGCGTGCCAGCGCCATCAAGAAAGACAAGGACAGCGCATGGCGCGGCATCTTTTCGCGGAAAGTCCGCGACCAGAAGTCCGTCGTCCTCGCTGAACGCACCTTTCCCAGCACCGTCGCCAAGCAACTTCCCCGGCTTCGTCACGTCGGCCTCGACGCGATGTTCGGCCCTGACGATCCCTACGCGGCGCTAGGCGTGCCAAGCTCCCAGGATCTGGAAGACGCCGCCGCTTCCGTCGTCCCGCTCGCCACTCGCAGCGCGCAGTGGTTCGATCGGATCTGCGGCCCACAAGCAGCGCACTACGCCTACGAGGTGGGCAAGCCGGTCATCGAGGTCGATGGGCGGGACTTCAAGCTCGTCGATGGCAAGACGTTCCGCGCCAGGGTGCAGATCCCGCTGAGCTTGAGATACGTCGACAGGCGGGCCAAGGGCGGACCCTACATGACGGGCCAGTACGTGCAGCACGTCAAGCTTACCTTCCACAGGGGAACCGACGGCAAGTACGCCGTGAGCAACCTGACCGTCCCGGGCCGTGTCAACGGAATGCTGGCCGACCGCTCGACCGCCCAGAGCCTGCCAGAAGCCAAGTGGCGCGCCCTGCAGGTCTACGACCAGCGCCTGCCAGCCAAGTAGCCCCCCAGCCGCGCCGCTGCGATCGAAGTCGCCCAGCGCCTGCAGGCACCAGGCCGGGGACGGCGCCGGGTTTCGCGCGGCGCTTGCGACGCTATAGTCCGGCGTGATGAAGGTGCGTCACCTCGATTGCGCGACGCTCGCTGGTCATAGAGCACGCGGCCATGCTGCCGGCGGACGTGCAGGACCACATCGCGCGCACACTCTCGCGCCTCGCGGCCGCGCCCTCGCGCTCCAGTGTTCTTCCGGTAGGTCTCGTCGTGACGCTCGCAGCGCCACCGGAAGATCTCGCCGACAGCGGCGCGCTGTCCCCCCAGCTTTCGCGCTGGCTCGGCGACGCGCAGGTCCAGCTGCCGCGCCTCGCCGATCGCGCCGAGGATCTGCGCGCGCTCGTGTTCGCCGCGCTCGCGCTCGCCGCGCTCGCGCTCGCCGCGCTCGCGCACACCGGCCCCCGCGAAGCAGGCGAGCCGCTCGGCATCGACCCAGCCGCGCTGCGCCTGTTGATGGAACACAGCTTGCCCGGTAACGAGCTCGAGCTCCGCAACCTGCTCACCCGTGCCGCGGCCCGCTCACGCCCGTGAGTGCGGGACCCTCGCGGGCGCGCAGGCCTCGGGCCGAGCACCCGCGTGAGGGCCCCGGGCGCCTGCGCCCGGCGCACCCGCGCCGCCCCGCGACGGGGGAGCAACTCCCGATGGAAGCGGCGCCCTGCGCGACCGCACTGTTCCGCGACGGGGAGCAGCAGAGCCGCGACGGAAAGCAGCAGAGCCGCGACGGAAAGCAGGGGAGCCGCCCTCATGGGTGTTAGCAGGTTTCTTTTCCATCTTCCAAGTTCTGGGCGACACGCTGGGGATGGCAAATACCAAGACCAGCAACGATACGTGGACCGACAACCGGCAGTGGAACAAGCTGCTCA
>Ga0114931_10005436_pt1 | contig 15736 bp, 12 predicted proteins | sample 2SBtaG_FD_89579 | JGI IMG/M metagenome (GOLD analysis project Ga0114931, IMG submission 89579) | Deep subsurface microbial communities from Kolumbo volcano to uncover new lineages of life (NeLLi) - 2SBTROV14_V59a metaG | ecosystem: Environmental > Aquatic > Marine > Volcanic | place: Kolumbo...
AACAACAACAACATCGACGTGGTCGTTATTGCAGAGCAGGACCAGGTATTTGGTGCTGGCCTGGGTCGTTTCACCAGCTCTGCCTGTGGTAATAATTTCGGGCCGATTAACAACACCGCGGGTTGTCTGTGGGATGGTCCTGGTTTTGTAGGTGGTGATTTCGCCAACGCGCCTGATCCGTCAGCCCCCTGGGGTCTGGTATCTGTCGACAGTGACGATCCCGACAGCATTCCAGGTACGCCGATGGCTACTAACGGTCCTTTTGCGGGCTCCAACGCCAATTTCATGGCTAACATGACGCCGACTCCCGCGCCTTCAGCAGTGCCTGTTCCGGCAGCGGTCTGGCTGTTCGGTTCCGGCCTGATGGGTCTGGTTGGTGTCGCGCGTCGTCGCAAGAGTTCCTGATCAGGTCAGGTTACTGTGTGATGTAAGGATTTGATTTCAAAATCCTTCGAGAAGCCCGGTAGTGTTGCTGCCGGGCTTTTTTGTTGAGTGGAGTAATACCCCCCCTCCCCCTTCCGGGAGTGTCGGTTGCTGCGGCTTATAGTGGCTCTTTAATGTAGCCGAGGACTTTCATGGCATTGTAGAACGCGTGGTCAAAACGTTCATCCAGACCGGGGGCAATGTACTGTAGTGTTTGCTGGCTTGCCCCGGTGTTTGTGAAAAGATGCTTGCGTTGCAGGGAGGCAGGAGTGATGGAAAAAACGTCCGTATTCTGGCGTTTTTGGCGCTCAGTGCGCTCCATTTTCTGGACGCGGCTGAATGCTGACTGGTGAATGGCGTGCCGCATTCGTGTTTCATCCGGAGATTCATTCAGGAATAACAGTATTTTCCGGAAATTCCCTTCTGTATCGTCCTTGAGGGATTCATACTGTATCTGCAGGCTGGGGAAGGGGGCCTCGTTGAGCCAGCTGGTCGCATGCTCCAGCCAGTTACCCATGCCGGCTGAGCGCCAGGAGGGTACGCCCAGGTGGTCGATGAAGGTATTTGCAAAAGAAAGGCTGTCTGGCGGGGTTTTCCCGGCCAGTTTGAAGTAATTCAGGTTGCTGAGTAAAACATCCTTCGGGTTACGGATGATGTAGATGACCTTGCAGTGCGCTCTCAGATAAGGGTGTTCAGGCGTATACCTGAAGTGGGTTTTGCAGATAATATCGCCATGAGGTGTCGTTGGTATATGATTCAGGTCGGGATTTGTATGTAAATCAGGAATTTTCTTATTAATGTCGGCGCTCTTGCGCGGTTTGCCATAAAAATAGTTATAAAGCAGAAAGCGTACCCAGGTGTTTCCGGATTTAGGGTAAGAAGCGAGCCAGACAATAGATTCGCCTGCGTCAGTATGTTGGTTGTCTGTCATAGGTTTGAGCCGAATCACGGGAGTGTTGATTTTTTTCAAACTTAAGGTGTGTTGCAGTCAATATCAAGCAATTTTAGCCTGTGATAATGCTGTTTGTCGGCTTGACACGACAGCCGTTAAGTTGGATGATCGGACTAAAATAATGCTGGTTTTTTACCTCGGTGGCTTCAATAATCAATATAATATTTAGATAAACCGCCAGGAATGTGGTGTTGCCGTGAATGTTTAGATTAATAAATGTTGGCTCGACGGCTGCCCAATTTGGCATATATGCGAAGATAGAATTAGTAAAGAATTTTCAGGAGGAGATTCACTATGGCTTCACGCTTCTCGTGGCTGAGTCCACGAACGGTTTTTGCGGTTTCGCTGCTTTTGCCCGGTCTTGCACATGCAACTAACGGCTATTTCCTGATTGGTTATGGTGCAAAGTCGCGCGCTATGGGTGGTGTCGGCGTTGCCTATGCACAAGATGCCCTGGCGGCAGCGGCTAACCCTGCGGGCATGGCTGACCTCAAGTTACAGACAATGCGTATTGATATGGGGGGGGAGTTTTTCTATCCCCCACGGTCGATTGCGCATGACAGTGCTTTATTGCCGGCGGATATTAAAAGTGGTTCAAATACCTACCTGATTCCTAGCATGGGTGGCGTTTATAAGTTTAACCGCAAGATGGTCATCGGTATGGCCGCTGTGGGGGCGGGCATGGGAACACGTTACGATCAAAGTCAGGCCGTTTGTGAGGATGGTGACCCGGCGACAAATGGAAATAAGTTTTTCAATTTTAACTGCCTGGCCGGGCCGACGGCAGGTGTAACTTTGTATCAAATGCAAATGTTACCCAGTGTTGCCTACAAGCTCTCCAAGAACCACTACGTTGGCGCTTCCTTGGCGATTGGTATCCAGATGTTCAGGGCGTACGGACTTCAGGCGTTTGATACGCTAGGTTTCGCAGCAACGAGTGGCAACCTGACTAACCAGGGCAATGATTGGGCGTATGGTAGTGGGATACGCTTGGGATATTTGGGTAACTTCTTTAATCGGCGACTCAAGTTTGGGCTAAATTATGCCTCGCGCGTCTATATGACCCGGTTTACCAAGTACAAAAACCTGTTTGCGGAGCAGGGTAGCTTTGATATACCCGAGCACTTTGCAGCGGGTATTGCCGTGCAAGCGACTCGGGACCTTGTTATTGCTGCTGATATCCAACGAATCCGGTTTAGTAGCATTCGTTCTGTCGGTAACCCGGGGCCAAACCCGGCCGATCCAAATAACTTCTTTCCGAAAGGGTCAGACGTCCTGGGCACGGATAATGGTCTTGGTTTTGGCTGGAAAGATGTGACGGCCTACAAGGTAGGCGTAGATTACCGTGTAAATAGCAAGTGGAATGTGCGTGCTGGATACAATTATGGCAAGTCTCCTATTCGTGGCGATCAGGTGCTTTTCAATATGCTGGCCCCGGCAACAGTCGAGCAACATGCAACGCTCGGTATCAGTTATCGGCCAAGCAAGAGTATTGAATGGTCTATGAACTACATGCATGCGTTTAAAAATACCATTAAGGGGCCAACTGCATTTGGCCCGACTGGCGCCCCGGTTGTCGGTAGCAATGGTGCAATTAGCATGCAGATTGATTCGGTGGGGTTGAGTTTCGCGTTCTTGATGTAATTGGTGCGTAATTTAAAATTAATCAGAGTTTCAGCGTGTAGCGCGAAAAATTCGCGACACGGGGAGGTAGAAGTCATGAATTCAATACAGCCAGCTTTTTTGAAGCGCAGTGCAATAGCCGTTGCAGTTGCTGCAGTCTTATATACAGGGACGGCATCCGCAATCCAGCGCCAGATCCATGGCGCTTACAATACCGGGGCATCTCCGACTGCTAACTTCTCCATGATCAATGCTACTGGTGGCACGTTTGGTGGTAGCAATGATGTGTCGGCGACCTGGGATGGTAGTGTGTTTACTGCCAGTAGCGACTATGCGGGGCCGACTCTTGGCGTTGATACTGGGAATATGGTCATGGCGACAACAGGGCCGACAACGTTTTTTGGCTCGGTATGGACGGCCCATGATATCCAGGTTTTCGCGCCCGGGAGTTATGTGTTTGATGTAACAGCAACAGATGGTCGCACGGGTCAGGCCGGGGAGTCTGGCTTACTGAACCTGAATGTAGGGCCAGGCCAGCTTGGTGCTCACATGTTGTTCGACTAGAATGGTAATAACAATATAGATGTGGTGGTTGTGTGGGATCGGAACAGTGTGTTTGGAACCGGTGAAGGACGGTTTACCAGTACTAACTGCGGAAGCCCGTTTGGCCCTGTTAATAATACCGGTGGCTGCTTGTGGGATGGGCCGGGCTTCCTGAACGGCGATTTCGCCAACGCGCCTGATCCGGCTTCGGCCTGGGGGCTGGCGTCTGTCGATAGTGACGACCCTAATAATATTCCCGGTACACCTATGCCGACGGGCGGCCCATTCGCAGGTAGTTTTGCCAACTTTAATATACCCCTCGGCATAATTGGCAGTGGTTTTGCGCCGTTGGTGCAGGATGACACCGGCCCTAATATTGCGCCAAATACCACGGCGGCTTCGCTGGCTATCCTCGCCAATGATAGCGATATCGATGCGGCGGTGCCCGGCCCCCTCGTGCCTGCAAACGTCACAGTAAACATTATTGGTCAGACAGGCGGCACGGCAACCGTGAAGGCTGACAATACCATCGATTGGTTGGATACCAGTGGTGCGGTTGGTGCGGACAGTTTCACCTACACCGTGACCGATGCGGACGGAAATACTTCAGCGGCGGCAACGGTATCCATTGCGGTTGGTATCGGATCGCCACCGGTTGCTGTGGATCCGCAGGTGTTTAATATTCTGGAAGATGCTCCAACATTTACCATCAACGACACTGATCTGTTGAGTGGCGCAACAGATCCTGATGTGGGTGATGTATTGACGGTTGCGCGAGGGCAGAATGCGGGCGACTATAAGTTGGCCGCCGGTACTGGCGCACTGGTGGATAATGGATCATCTTTTGGATACACGCCACCTGCAAACTTTAATGGTGTTGCAAGTTTTACCTATACCATAACCGATGGGAACGGCAACTTCAGTCAGGCAACGGCAACAATTAATGTCGCGGCAGTTAATGATGCGCCGGTTGCGCAAAATGACCCAGTCGGGACAGCATTTAATACGCCGGTTGTCATCAGCGTACTTGGCAACGACAGTGACGTAGATGGTGACACGATCAGTGTGCAGTCGACCAGCACCCCAGCGAATGGTAGTGTTGTTACAAATAGTGACAATACGATTACATACACGCCGATAACGGGTTTTTCCGGCGCAGACAGTTTTGACTATACCATTACGGATGGTGTGCTAACGGCAACAGCGACAGTTAATGTTTCGGTGCTCGGGGCGGCACAGTTTGTCGGGAATCCAGTCCCTAATACACCCACCAGTTCTGCGATCACCGGGGGTAGTAATTTCACCATGCTGAACGCAAATGGTGAGGATGTTGGTGGCACCAATGATGTGGATGTTACCTGGGATGGGACGATCCGAACCAGCGAGGCCGATCCAACACCGAACATGACCATTCAGTCATTCTTTAAAACCAAGTTTTTCGGGTTCGAGTGGAATGCGAAGACCGTGCGAGTATTTGGCCCGGGGAACTACACCTTCGAAGCCTGCCCCAATGATGGGTCGACGCGCTGTACCGCACCAGCGCCAATGAATCTCGCGGTGGGGCCGACTCAACTTGGGATGCATATGACGTTCGACTGGGGTGATGTTGACACAACTAAACCCTGTGGTGTTGCAAATTGTAATATTGACGTGGTTGAAACTGTAGAATTGAACAAGGCATGGGCTGGAGCGTTGGACGGCTCGGATGTATTCGGTGCTCGAAACCGGGTGTTCAATATGGCTGTTGCAGATTCGAACGGTGACGGAATACCAGGGCAGCCGATGGTGGATGGTGCATTCATTGGGTTCAATTCGAATTTCAACCTGAACTTTACCCCTGCATTTGGCTTGCCGGCGGTTTCCGCCAGCGTGGTACAAAACGGAAAATCAGTCAGTGTCATCGTTCCTGTCGGTGGGCCTGTAACAGTTACCGCAACGGCGCCGGCGGGGGCAACGTTTGACTGGAATTCAACGCTTCTGAATCAGCAAACGGATGCTGTATTGGTTGGCGCTAATACTAACGGAATGACTAATGCAACCTTCGTATTCGATCCGTCAGGCTTGACTGATGGCCCGGTGGTTGCCCGCGTTACGATCCGTGACCCTAATAAGGGTAATCTGGCGAACTATGCGGTAGTACCCATGGTTATAAGTTCAACAACTTCGCTGGCTGCTGCGGCAGACGTTGATGGGAACGGGATTCCAGACGGGAAAGATGTTGGTCTTCCGGCTACCCAACTCCCTGCGCAGGCTGGCAACGGTGCGACCTTTGTTGTACAGGCTGAAGCTGGCGCAATGAAGCTTGGTAAGTTTGCTAGCTCCGTTGGGAACGCAACAGGCAACTACGCAGTAGGTATAAACGATACAGATACCGGTGTTCCGGATACTGCGGTGACAACACCTTGTGCCGGTGGTTGTTTTGATTTTGAGGTCTTTGGGCTCGCTACTGCGGCAAAGATTAATGTCGTAGTGCCATTATCAGCGGCGATAGAGGGGAATAGTACCTATCGTAAGTTTGTGAATGGTGAGTGGCGTGATTTCTCTTTGCTGAACGGTGATGCCATTTCTTCGGCGCCCGGTAGTCCGGGTACCTGTCCCGCACCTGGCGATGTAGCCTATCAAGCTGGCTTGAATGTAGGTGACTTCTGTGTTCAGTTAACGATCACCGACGGTGGTCGTAATGACGCCGACTTTACAGCGAATGGCACGATTGTAGATCCGGGTGGTGTTGGCTCCGGTGCCATAGCGAGTGGAGGAAGTGCGCCGATTTCCGCACCGAATACAGAAGGCCTCAATGCTGGTGGTGGTTGTGCTATTGATCGTAGCGCTACGTTGCTGAAACGCGCTGACTGGTGGTTGGTGGCCGGACTGCTGGGCTTCCTTGGCTGGTTCCGTCACAGGAGCGACAAGCGAAGTTAATTTATTGCAAACCTGGTTTGTAGCGTGTTAACCGCATTGCGCCACCAGGTTTTCCTGGTGGCGCAATGCGCTGTGAAATAGGAAGTTTTCTCAATGTTGTTTTCGCTTAGATATTTTACCTTTGTCGGGCTCTTTTTGTGCCTTGTGGGGTCGTCACAAGCTGCCGAGTCTGTGGATACACATGATGGACAATACCGGATACATCCTGGTGATGTGCTGGAGGTATCTGTTTGGAAAGAGGAGAATATGCAGCGCGAAATTTTGGTTAGGCCTGACGGTGAGATTTCATTCCCGCTTGTCGGTAGTGTCCCGGCTGCGGGTAAAACTATTTCAGAGTTACGGCAAGATATCGTCAATGGCCTGAATAAGTTTATTCCAGATCCGGTTGTAACCGTTGGCGCAAGGTCGCTTAACGGTAATGTGATCTACGTAATCGGAAAAGTTGCCCGGCCAGGCCCCTTCCAGATCGGAAGTTTTGTGGATGTTGTGCAGGCACTGAGCTTGGCGGGTGGTACGACGACATACGCCGGTGTAAATAAGATTAAGGTTCTTAGAAGAAATCAGCAGGGTAAACTTGTCGCAATTCCGTTTAAATATGGAGAGATTGAAAAGGGAAAGAATCTGGAGCAGAGTATTATTCTGCACGCAGGCGATGTGGTTCTTGTGCCCTAGACGGCAGATGGTGTAGGAGTGATAGGTCGGTGACAACAAGATCTTCAGATAAGCATGAAAATACACGTTCACTGGATGGGGCCGATGGTCCGGAATACTGGCTGAATATCAATCCCGCGCTTTCCATTACAGAGAAGCCGTTTCAGGTTGAACTGACGCAGTACAGCTTGCCGGAAGAAGAGATAGCACAGCACGTTCTCCAGTTTAAAAAAGAAGGATATACAAAGACCCGGCCTGTTCTGCAAGCTGATGATATTGCCCTGCTTCGGCAGGGTATTGAAAATATTGTGGCAGCGGGGTTGCCGCCGGTGTTTGTGTTTGTTTATGACGAATTCTGGCATGTCTACAAAAAGCTTTCCGGGGTTTTAACCCCAATCTTTGGAGAAAACTATAATCTGACGGCTAACATCTGGGCGTGGTATGTTCCGCCGGATGATGTGTCATCCGGTTTCAAGCCACATAGGGACTTCAATAATCCTGATTATGTGATGCCGGATGGCCTGCCGGGCGTGGGTACGGTATGGATACCACTGGCGGATGTTACCACGCTGAATTCTTGTATGTACGTGCTTCCGACGGACCGGGACCCTTGTTATCCTCACGATGTTGCAGACTATAATATCGGTTACGCAGAAATGCAGGGCGCCAGGGCATTGCCTGCGGAGGCGGGTAGTGTTCTGAGTTGGCATCCACTGGCATTACATTGGGGCTCGCATAGCAGTGTATTTGCCAGGGAGCCACGGATCAGCTTTGCGACATATCTTTCTCGTGATGCGGGAGGCTTTGTCGATAGTTATCGCATGTCTCCCGAGCTTGATCTGTCTCTTTCGCATCGTTTGGCATTAATCGCCCAGGTAGTGCTTCACTATAAGGCTGAACCCTTCTCCTACGGCTTGATAAATTCAGATGAGCTGCTCGAATTCTGCCAGGCGCATATTGATGACCTGCCTGAATACCAAAAGCAGGCAGTGAGGAAGGTCATTAAGTGAATGGTTTCTGGCGCAGGTAAAAAAGACAAGGGCAGAGCGCGGGCATTTGCTTTACTTAAGGCAAATAAATTAGCTGAAGCGCGGAAACTGCTTACTCAAGTATGTAAAGATAATCCTTCTGATGTCGAGTCATGGTTTTATCTCGGTGCCTTGAACGGACAGTTGGGCAGGCATGGTGATGCGGCCGATTGCTTTCAAAAGGTTGTGGCGCGTGCGCCAGATAACCCCCAGGTTCACTATAATCTGGGTGTCGCCCGTCGGGATCAGGGTATGTTTGAAAAGGCGGCTGAATCTTTTGCAGTCGCTGCGAGATTATCTCCCGGGAATGTAGCTGTTTTTCGCGATCTGGGTTTTGTGCTCTCTGAGTGTAGACGTTACCGGGACGCTGCTGCAGCATTCAAGCAGCTCATAACGCTTATCCCTCAGGAGCCTGCATCCTACTCCAACCACGCTGATGCCTGTTTGCTTGCAGGTGATCTGTGTTCCGCCATCGACAGTCTGCAGCAGCTGGTTAAGCTCAAGCCAAAAGTTTCATCCGGTTATGCGAGACTTGGGGATGCCTGTTTTCGTCTGGAAGAGCTTGACACTGCGATTGAAAGTTATCAGAAAGCGGTAAGGCTGGCTCCAACAGATCCTGCTTGCGGATCAAAGTTATTGTCGGCTTTAAACTTCTGTATTGAATATCCTTTCCCCAAGCTGTTTACCGCGGCACGGCGCTGGGGGATGTTACATATCAGGCGCGCAACTGTTACGCCAGGGCAGAGGGATTTGCTGCGTACGGGACGTAAGATCCGTATTGGATATATGGTAGGATCAGCTGGCATGCGCGATTTGTCTGCGCATATTCGGCCCCTCCTTCAACAATACGACAATTCACGTTTTGACGTTTACTATTATGATGACGCGCCAGTGTCAGAAGTTATGGGTCAGTTTTGCAATTGCAGTATAGAGGGTATGGATCCTGTTGCCATTGCTGAAACTGTAATGGCGGACGAGATTGACATTCTGGTAGATCTTTCCGGGCATGGGGGGGGCAACCGGCTTGCAGTGTTTGCGATACAGCCGGCTCCAGTGCAGATAAGTTATCTCGGGTATCCTTATACAACCGGTTTGTCGTCAGTACAGTATCGCATTACGGATGGCTATGTTGATCCGAAGACTGACGATATTCCGTTGTACACGGAGGAGTTGCTGCGCTTGGATGGATGCAGTTTCTGTTATTGCCCGGAAACCACAATTGCCCTGTTAGGTACTGAGGGCCGACCGGATTCTGATGATGTGCTTCGTTTAGGCGTGGTTGCAGATTTATCGGCACTTAACAATGTGTTCATAGCGGCGCTCCGGGATATCCTGAAGGTCAGGTGTGATGTCGAACTACATATTTTTAATTCAGAGATATTGGACAAGAAGGTGCGGGAACACGCCGGGTCCAGGTTGGCGGAGTTAGGAATTCCTGCGGAAATTGTTAGATGGATCCCCCCGGGGGACTCAGAGGATGAGCAAATGGCGATGTATCGGCATATTGATGTGCTACTCGACACAATGCCGATTAGTGGTCTAAACGCCGTTTGCCAGGCACTATGGATGGGAGTTCCTGTTGTAACGCTCGCGGGTGAAAGGCCTTCATCGCGTATTGGAAAAAGTATTCTGGAGACTGTCGGGGTGCCTGATCTTGTTGTAACTTCAGTGGATGATTATGTAGGCAAAGTGCTTGAGTTACTGGAAGATCGATCCGGACTGCTTGCGTTACACGAATCTTTGCATCAGAAAGTGGTTGACTCGGCGCTTTGTAATGGTCCGGAATTTATGCGAAACATTGAGTCGGTATACATGAAGATTTCTGCAGATATTTTATCTGCATAGTGGGATATACGGAGTTTATAGTTGATGTCAGAAAATCCTTTATTAACAAAGTTGTATATTCACGAAAACTATTTTAGTCCGGATGAATGCAGCAGAGTGATTGAGCTTGCACAAGAGAGGCCGGGAGAAACCGGACAAATAGAAAAGCCTGTTTCAGAAAATATTCGTGAGTCCTCTGTCCGGTTTATTGAGGCAGATAAAAATAGTGAATGGATATTCAAAAAGCTTTATAAAGCGGTTGTAGAGGCAAATCGTGGATTTCGTTTTCATCTTGCAGGCCTGGAGCCGTTGCAGGTTGCGAACTACTCGGAGGGTGGCCACTATGACTGGCATCTGGATCTGGGCTCTGAGCAATACACCAAGCGTAAACTGAGTGCGTCGGTTCAGTTGTGTGACGATAGCAGTTATGAGGGTGGGGAGCTGGAATTTAAGGGTATTAAGAATGCTGAAGTACCGCGAGGTGTTGGTTCGCTGGTGATATTTCCGTCTTACCTATTGCACCGGGTTAAGCCTGTCACAAGGGGGTTGCGTCAATCGCTGGTGGTGTGGGTGAACGGTAATCCATTCAGCTGATTTGCATCGACAAGCCACCCAGGATGTCGGAATATTTAACTTTTGATTTGTGGATGTAATCGACATGAAATACACAACCTGTTGAAAATATAGTAGAAAATATTTCAGCTTTCTGTGGTGCGCAAGAAAATTGTCGATTGAGTTAACAGTCGTTTCTTGTAGTTTGTTAAAATACCAGACTTTTCAAAGGCTTACTGTTTGGCATGTCGATTGCTCAGATCTTAGGCATGTATGGCGCATGTCGCCAGAAATACAGGTGGAGCTCATGAAGTACAAATTGAATTTCCTGGTGCGTTCCGCGCTGCTTGCATTGTTGATCCTACCGGGTTACGCGGTGAGTCGGGTTGTCAGGATGGACTTCTCGATTGGATCACAACCCCCTCAAGCTGTTTACGTAAATTTACTGGATGCGGATGTACCAAATACAGTTTCTAACTTTCTGAATTACGTTCAGAACGGCCTGGGTGATAGACGCTACGATGGGACATTTATTCATCGGAGTGTGCGTGCTGCAACGACAGGACTTGACGTGATACAGGGTGGTGGGTGGTTCCTGAGTGCAGGCTTACCGGCTGCCGTTTCTGCAGATGCGCCGATTGTTAACGAATTTTCTGTCACGCGCCCTAATGTACGGGGGACGCTTGCAATGGCGAAATTGGGAGGGAATCCGGATAGTGCCACCTCGGAATGGTTCTTTAATGTTATTGATAATTCGGCTGTGCTTGGTGGGCAGAATAATGGAGGGTTTACGGTTTTCGGGCGTGTATTGGGTGATGGTATGGCAGTTGTTGATGCGATTGCCCAGGTTGCGACGGAAAATCTTGGCGGGATTTTCACCGATGTTCCGACGTTGAACCATCTAAATCCGCAGGATCCCATTACAGATGCCAACCTGGTTGTACTAAACCAGGTCGTGGTTGATCCGCCAGCAAGAATATCAGCCGATACAAGAGATGTGGATTTCGGTCTATCAGCGCTGAACGTGGTTTCAGCGGTGCATTCCGTAGTCATTCAGAATATCGGGGGTGTAGACGATCTTGCTATAACGAATGTTGCTCTTTCAGTAGGTGATTTCAGTGTCAGTAACAATGGGTGTTTGAATACGGTACTTGCGCAAACACAATCCTGTACGATCGATCTGCTTTTTACGCCCACGTCGGCGGGTTCGGTGCAGGGGACATTGTCTGTTTCCTCAAGCGATTCAGTTGAGACAGCGCTTCAAGTGGTGTTGCGCGGAACCGGGGCAGAAGCTGTGCCAACACTATCAATTGTCAACGGTAACAGTGTTGATTTTGGGGATGTGGTTGCGGGTACTGTCGCGGATCGTTTTATCACGGTAGAGAATATTGGTAACGGCCCATTATCATTTGGTGTTGGTGCACTTCAGCTTGATAATACCGCAGACTTTTCCATTCCTGTTGGTACGGATACATGTTCGGGGAGTACTCTGAATCTGGCAGAAACCTGTAACTTTGTCGTCCGTTTCAGTGCTGCAGGCGTTACAGGTACAAGAACCGGCTCGCTCACGATTAGCGATACGCAAGCACAGTCAATCATCCTCTCTTTGACAGGCTCAGTAAGTGCTGCATCCACCGCTAATATATCGCTCCCACTCGCTAATGCGCAGGGCGAGTATGAGGCGGGCGATTTTGAATTTGGTGTATCAGGAACTTTTGATTATCCAATACTTAATCTTGGTCCAGGTGACCTGGTGTTTTCCGGAATTCGCTTGTCAGGGCCTGATGCAACAGAATTTTCAATTTCCCAGAGTTGCGACGTGTTGCCAGTAAGTGCAAGTACGGTAGCGGTATGTCCGGTGACATTCACTGTGGCCGCTGCAAGTACCGGGCGTAAAGAGGTTGTATTGGAGGTCGATACCAATGATCCGGATACGCCGACGGCAACAGTAACTATTTTTGTAACGGTGAGTCAGGACGGTGACGGCGTCCCAGATAGTGTCGAAGGAGGTGCGCCAAACGGGGGTGACGGAAATGCTGATGGCGTGCCAGACAAGCAACAACAAAATGTGACCAGTCTGCCTGATATAAACGGTAACTACATAACTCTAGAGACGGATTCGGGAATAAGGCTCGTTGGGGTTAAAAGTACAGACAACCCATCGCCTGACACGACGCCGATTGCGGCTGGTGGCACGTTAAGTTTTCCTGACGGATTTTTCAGTTTTAGTATTGAAGGACTCGCTTTCGGTGGGGCGTCCACAGTCACGCTCTATCTTCCTGAGGGTGTGCAACCAGATAGCTATTTCAAGTACAACCAGACATTGGGTAGCTGGTTCACTTTTGACTTTGATGCGGCAACTGGAACAGGTGCAGTTTTCGAGGGTAACCGCGTGACGTTGCATTTTGTGGACGGTGGGCGTGGAGATGATGATTTTCAGAAAAATGGTGTGATCATTGACCCAGGGGCGCCGGTTGTCCTTACGCTTAATGGTGGCTCTGGATCTTCTGGTGGAGGAGGCTGTGTTATGTTGAATACGAATGCTGAAGATTCTTACCCCGTCGATTTGCTACTGATTCTGGCAGGGTTGGGGTGTGTTGTGGTGATACGACGCATGCGGTCGTCGGTGTTGTAGGCTGGTCTCCTTTTATTGATTCATTGGAGGAGTACTTTAAGATGGAAAATATATCAATTATATCAGCGGTTCTCGTGGGTTTAGGGGTTGCAGGTGGCGCACAGGCTGCGCAGATTAACAGTGGTCATCTTCCGGTCGGGTCCGATTTTCTGGCAACTGACCGGGCAAATTTCACCGTGATCAACTCAGTTGGCAGCACATTCGCTGGCGCCAATGATGTCAATATGCGTTGGGATGGTACTATTTTTACCGATATCTCCGATTATACCGGGCCGGGTAGCGCGTCCAATATGTCGATATCTTCAGTAACGGTTTTTGGTGCCCTTCCATGGACAGCGCATGACGTACAGGTTTTTGCGCCGGGAAGCTACATCTTTGATGTTACTACTGGTGGTGGTAACAATGAAACTGGTACCCTCGGCATGAATGTTGGCTCTAACCAGCTCGGTATGCACATGCTTTGGGACTGGAACGGCGCGCTTAATATCGATATAGCTGTTATCCTCGATCCGGGCGGCGTATTCGGTGCGGGAGAGGGCCGATTCTCCAGTAGTAACTGCGGCAACGCTTCAGGCCCGGTTAGCAATCTTGCGGGTTGTTTATGGGATGGCCCCGGTTTTTCTGGTGGTGATGTTGCCAATCGGCCTGTCGCAAGTGCGTCTTGGGGGTACGTTTCTGTTGATGGTAACGGAGATACGATTCCCGGTATTCCGATGGCGTCCGGTGGTCCGTTTGCAGGTACCAGTTTTAACTTTTCGGCCAACCTTGTACCAGTCTCCACAGTACCGGTGCCAGCCGCTATGTGGCTGTTTGGCTCTGGTTTGATGGGGCTGTTGGGTGTTACTGGTCGTTATAGGCGTGTATGACGTTCCGGGCGTTGGGTTAAGGTGCTAAAATGCGTTCGAGTGCACGAAAAATAAAATACACGCAGGAAACACTCGCCAAACTGCATACAGTTGATTTCTGGAAAGCTTTAAATCCGGACCTGACGATTAGTGATTTTCCTTTTCGGCAAGTCTCAACCTTGTCGGTTCCTTCAGTAGAATCTGATAAGGCGCTGCAACAAATGCGCCTGGATGGCTACTTCGAACTGAATTCTGTGTTATCAAGGGTTGATTGCGGCCGCCTTGCAGCTGCAATCAACCGGCTCGACGAACAAGGTTTCCCACCTTTTTTCGCGTATGTATACGATGAGTTCTGGCAAGCGTTTAAAAGTATCGCCCCCGTCATAACCCCAATGCTGGGAGAAAACTACTGCATACTGGATAATCAGATGGCCTGGTACATTAGGCCATCGGATACTGAAGGAGGTTTTGCGCCGCATCGGGACGGAGCGGGTATTGACTATGACAATTTACCGCGCAACAGTCCCATCCATCGGGATGGCTTGCCCTGGTTTGCCACCATATGGATTGCACTCACCGACGTAAGTACATCAAATTTCTGTATGTATGTATGTATTACCAAACAGTAAAGACAGAAGTCAACAAGCTCCTGGGGTGGGCGCGGCTATACAAGATATCCGTGCCCTACCCTGTGATGCTGGTTCCGTGCTGTCCTGGGCTCCGGAAACATTGCACTGGGGCTCTGGCAGTAGCCAGTGGGCGACTTCACCGCGCATCAGCTTTGCGACCTATCTGGCCAGGGCGGATATGCCTGAGACTAATACTTCGGTGATAAAGCTGGATGCATCACAGCCTTTATCCTTTGATTTTCGCATAGGGAATATAGGTAGAACCATAGCAAAATATGGTCAGAACAAATTGGCTGGACATGACCCTGATCGTGATAACGTATACCCGAAAGAGCTGCAAGCTTTTTGTGCCCAGTATCAATATTGCAAACCCCAAGATAAAGGTTTTGTGAAGCCAGACTTCAGCGTGCTCAAGCCCGGGCGTAACGATCACTGCCCGTGTGGTTCCGGTAAAAAATATAAACGCTGCCATGGCAAGTAGTCTGAATGTACTGTTTAGGATGAGTTAATTCCGCAGAGTTATTGTCAAATGTGGTGTTTAACCAGTTAAATCAAGCGGCGTCCTGATCAACTTCTGTCACCTCGACTCCGTCTTTAAATTTGATTCCGGTTACCACCTTGGCCCAGTCATCGAAACCGCGTAATTTTCTCCATTTCTTCTCGGCGCACTGTCCGAGTTTGAACATCATATGCAGCATGCCATCACGAGACAGGCAGCCTTGGAACGTTTAGTCCGATGCCGGATCGTCCCGAAGGTCGATTCAACCGGATTACTGGTTCGAATGCTCTGCCAGTGCTGAGCTGGAAAATCATGGAAGGCCATCAACTCCTCATGGTCTTTTTGCAGACATATGGCAGCCTTCGGATATTTCGGCTCAACCGATCACCACCAGGGCACACAGCTTCGTTTGCTCGGCCATCAGACCGCTGTAGCACCGTCCGCCCACACATAGACCCAGCGGTCCTTATCCAGGGGTTCTTCGCACCACCTGCGATACTCCTCGGCCCAGACCTGCTTCAGGCGCGATACCGTGCTGGCTGACAAACCCGTTGCTTCCGGGCCAACCAGCACTTTCAGCGCCTCGCCCATCTCACCGCTGGAAATCCCCTTC
>Ga0114931_10005437_pt1 | contig 15735 bp, 11 predicted proteins | sample 2SBtaG_FD_89579 | JGI IMG/M metagenome (GOLD analysis project Ga0114931, IMG submission 89579) | Deep subsurface microbial communities from Kolumbo volcano to uncover new lineages of life (NeLLi) - 2SBTROV14_V59a metaG | ecosystem: Environmental > Aquatic > Marine > Volcanic | place: Kolumbo...
ACGCGCCGGCCACGGCGACGCAGAGCACCACACCCATTACCCAGCTGCGGCTCATTCTGCGGGGACTATACATGGATCCCCTGGGAAAGGGATGGTGTAGCCTCCCCGCGTGGAACGGCTGCATATCCTCGACGGCTACGGCTACATCTTCCGCGCCTTTTACGGCCTGGCGGGGCCCGATGGCCGCGGGGTTCGCCTGACCACTGCAGAAGGGATGCCGACCGGCGCACTTTACGTGTATGCGCGCATGCTGGTTCGCCTGTACAAGGACGTCCACCCCGAGCGGATCGCGGTGGTGTTCGACGCCCCGGGCAAGACGTTCCGCGACGAGATCGCCGACACCTACAAGGCCACCCGCCGCGAGACCCCCGCTGACCTCGTGGTCCAGCTGCCGTACTTCCGCCCGCTGACCGAGGCGTTCTCGTGGCCGGTGATCACCATCCCGGGCGTCGAGGCCGACGACGTGATCGCCACCCTGGCGACCCGCGCCCGCGCCCGCGGCTGGGAGGTGGTCATCCACTCGGCCGACAAGGACATCATGCAGCTGGTCGACGATCACGTGGTGGTGATCGACGCCCTGCGGCAAACCAACTACGACGCGGCGCGGGTGACCGAGAAGTTTGGTGTCGGGCCGGCGCAGCTGCGCGACTGGCTGGCCCTGGTCGGCGACGCGTCCGACAACGTCCCCGGCATGCCCGGCATCGGCAAGGTGACGGCGACCAAGCTGCTCACCCAGTATGGCACCATCGACGGTATCCTCGAGCACGCCGGCGAGCTCAAGGGCAAGCAGAAGGAGCGCTTCACCGATCCGGCGCTGGTCGAGCAGCTGCAGATCTCGCGCACGCTGGTAACCCTGCACGCCGACGTCGAGGTCGGTGTCGAGCTCGAGCAGCTGGTGCCGGGGGCGTGGGACGGCGAGCGGCTGCGCAAGGTGTTCGAGGAGCTGCAGTTCCAGGCGCTGCTCGAGAGCATGGACGCGGCCGCGCCGATCGCGGCCGGGGTGGCGGCAGAGCCGGAGCCGGCGGGGCCTCCGCCGGTGGCGATCGACAGCGCCGACCAGCTGGCGCCGCTGATCGAGGCCGCTCGCGCCTCCGGCACGTTGGCGCTGCAGGTCGAGACCGACGAGCAGCGGCCCGATCGGGCCCAGGTGGTCGGCTTTGCCCTGGCAGCGCCGGGCGTGGCGCCGGCGTACGTCCCGCTGGCCCACCGCTACCTGTCGGTGCCGGTGCAGCTGCGCCCCGACCAGCTGCCGCCGGCGCTGGGCGAGCTGCTCGCCGATCCGGCGGTGAAGGTGATCTGTCACGACGCCAAGGCGGCGCGGCGGGGGCTGCGGCGGATCGGCCTCGAGCTGCCGCGGGCGTGGCTGGACACCCTGCTCGGCGCCTATCTCCTCGACGCGTCGACCGAGCTCCACGAGACCGTGGCCCGCTTCGGCGGCGGTACCGTGCCGGCGCGCACGGCGGTGTTGGGCAAGGGCAAGAAAGCGACGCCGTTCGAGTCGTTCAGCGTGCCCGAGGCGACCGCCTACGTCGGCGCGGCGGCGGCGGCGCTGCTCCGCGCGGCGACGGGGATGATGCGCGAGCTCGAGCGCGACCAGCAGCTGGCGCTGCTCCGCGATCTCGAGCAGCCGCTGGCGATCCTCTTGGCCGACCTCGAGGACCGCGGCGTCTGTCTCGACGTGTCGATGTTGCGCGCGCTGTCCGATCGGGTCGGCGCCGACATCGCCGCGCTCGAGCGCAAGATCTTCGAGCTGGCCGGCGGCGAGCTCAACGTCGGCTCGCCCAAGCAGCTGGCGGTGCTGTTGTTCGACACGCTGGGCCTGCGCAGCACGCGCATGAAGAAGACCAAGACCGGCTACTCCACCGACCACGAGGTGCTGGAGGCGATGATCGACGACCATCCGATCATCCGCCCCATCCTCGAACACCGCGAGCTGATCAAGCTCAAGGGCACCTACCTCGACGCATTGCCGCCGCTGATCAACCCCGCTACCGGCCGGCTGCACACCACCTTCAACCAGGCGGTCGCGGCGACCGGGCGGCTGTCGTCGCAGGATCCAAACCTGCAGAACATCCCCATCCGCACCGAGCTGGGCCGCGAGATCCGCCGCGCCTTCGTCGCCGCCGAGGGCAAGCTGCTGGTGTCGGCCGACTACTCGCAGATCGAGCTGCGCATCCTCGCCCACCTGTCGGGCGACCCGGTGCTGGTCCATGCGTTCCAGACCGGCGTCGACGTCCACGCCCAGACCGCGGCCGAGGTCTTCGGCATTCCGCTCGAGGAGGTCGGTTCCACCGAGCGGCGGGTGGCCAAGGCGGTCAACTACGGCCTGGCCTACGGCCAGTCCGACTTCGGCCTGGCGCGGGCCCTCGACATCCCCCGCACCGAGGCCCGCTACTACATCGACACCTACTTCGAGCGCTTCGCCCGGGTGCGGGAGTTCATGGACGAGCTGGTGGCCCGGGCGCGGTCGTCCAAGTCGGCAACGACCCTGCTCGGGCGCCGCCGGCCGATTCCGGACCTGGACGCCAAGAGCTACAACCGCCGCTCGGCCGCCGAGCGGGTGGCGCAGAACACCCCGATCCAGGGGACCGGGGCCGACATCATGAAGCTGGCGATGCTGGCGGTGGACCAGCGGATCGCCGCCTCCGGGCTGGATGCGGCCATGATCCTCACGGTTCACGACGAGCTGGTCTTCGAGGTGGCCGAGGCCCAGGCCCAGGAGCTGGGCGAGCTGGCCCGGGAGGTGATGGAGGGGGTGCAAACCCTCGACGTGCCGCTGATCGCCGACATCGGCGTGGGCCGGACCTGGGCCGACGCCCATTGATGGTGTAGGCAGCTCGCGCTCCCTGCCGTAGAATCCGTGTATGCGGCGGTCCCTCGCTGCGGCACTGTGTGTGGTGCTGGTCGGTGCGTGCGGCTCGCGGGAGCCGAGCAAGGCCCGCGCGGACCAGCAGCCGCCCGCTGAGAAGAAGAGCAGCGACACGCTGATCTTGCCCCAGGCGCCGCCCAAGGGCTCGGCGGCCGCTGCCGCCGCGGCGTCGGCGGCTGCTGCCGAGCGGGGCGACTCCGAGGATGACTCGGACAACGGCGGCGAGCTGCCCGAGGCCCGCTGCCCCATCTCCCCGACGAAGAAGCGCGACTACGACGCGCTGCTCGACATAGCGGTGCAGCGGCTGGAGAAGCTCGACTTCGCCGCCGCCGCCGGCTGCGCCGACATCGCCTCGGATCTGGAGCCGTGGTCGGTGGAGGCCCACCACCTGCGCGCCGCCGGGCTGGCCGGCATGGGCCGGTTCAGCGACGCCCAGGTCGCCTACGCCATGGCCCTGGCGCTGGATCCCGACGATCCCGAGACGCTGGCCGCGGCTGCGCACTTCTACATCAACACGCTCCCGCCCAAGACCCGGGAGTGACTCTCGTCGGGCTCGAGCACGCCCGCCGCGGCACCGCCCGCGCGCTGGCTCGCTACCGCAAGAACAAGCCGCTGCGCGCACGTCTGGCCCTGCTCGAGGCCCAGGCGCTGAACGACCTGGCCCGCGCCGACGAGGCGCTGAATCGGGTCAACGAGGCCCTGCACCTGCAGCCGGATCTGCCCGAGGCCCGCTACGAGCGGGGCGTCGCGCTGTTCAACCTGTGCCGCTTCGAGGAGGCTGCCGCGGCCTTCAAGGCGGTGCTCCGGCTGTCGCCCAACGATCCGTACGCCCACTACCACCTGGGCCTCATCTACGAGCGCGACGGCCGCGAGGCGGACGCCGAGGCCCACCTGCGGCGGGCCTGGCAGAATCCGTCGGGCGAGTTCACCCGGCCGGTGGCGATCACCGCCGCCGAGTTCCACGCCGAGGTCGACAAGGCGATCGACGAGTTGCCCGAGGACACCCGCAAGCTGCTCGACGGGGTCACCGTGGAGACCGTGGATCTGCCCGCCCGGGCCGACCTGGTGGCCGTGGATCCGCCGTTTGCGCCCACGATTCTGGGCCTGTTCCGGGGACTTCCCAAGGGGATGGCGGACCCGACCGGGACCGCGCCGCCGCGGGCCATCCTGCTCTATCGGCGCAATCTGGCCCGGGCCGTGCGCACCCGCGAGGAGCTGAATCGGCAGATCCGGCGCACGCTGCTCCACGAAATCGGCCACGTGGCCGGCCTCGACGAAGACGAGCTGAGGCGTCGCGGGCTCGATTGAGTGTATGATTCTGGGCGCGGGACCCAGCGAGCCCATGTCGAACGAGACGCCGCCGACCCAGGCGACAAAGAGAGCAGAAGCGGCTGCGGAGCCCCGGGGAGGGACCGAAGCAGACTCGCTGCGCGATGTGCGGGTTGCCCTGCGCACCGAGCAGAAGAAGCTCGCGCTGGTGCAAGAGGTCGGGCGCGCGCTGTCGGCCGGTCACGATCTCGATCAGCTGCTCAATCTGATCATGGAGAAGGTCACGCTGCTGATGGAGGCGGACCGCTCCACGTTGTTCGTGTTGTCGGACGACCGCAAGGAGCTGTGGTCCACGGTCCTTCAGGGCGGCGAGATGCACGAGATCCGCCTCAAGGTCGGTGAGGGCATCGCCGGCTGGGTGGCGTCCTCGGGTGAGACCGTCAACATCCCCGACGCCTACATCGACAGGCGCTTCCAGCCGGCCGTCGACCTGCGCTCAGGCTACCGCACCCGATCGATCCTGTGCGCGCCGATGCGCAACAGCCTGGGCTCGATCATCGGCGTCGCCCAGGTGCTCAACAAGAACGGCGGGCCGTTCACCGCCGCCGACGAGGAGCTGCTGAGCGCGCTGTCGGGACAGGCGGCGATCGCGATCGAGAACTCCAAGCTCTACCACTCGGTGGTGGCCAAGAACGTGGAGCTGCTCGAGGCGCAGGAGAAGCTGCAGCAGAAGACCTACGAGCTCAACGTCCTGTACGAGATCGAGCAGCAGATGAATGCCGCCGATGATCTGGACGAGTTGCTCGAGCGGATCCTACCGGGCCATGGCCACCGTCGGCGCCGCCGCCGGCACCATCGCGCTGCGCGACGGCGAGGAGGGCGAGCTCCGCTTCATGACCACGGCCGGGCCGATCGCCGATCAGCTGCTGCACAAGACCATTCCGATGGGCGTCGGCGTCCTCGGCTGGTCGGCGGCGCGGCGCGACGCGCTGATCGTCAACGATCCGAAGAACGACGTCCGCCACGCGGCCGAGTTCGCCGGCGAGATCGGCGCCACCCCGCGCCAGCTCATGTGCGCGCCGCTGGTCGCGCCCGACGCGGTGCTGGGCGCCATCGAGCTGATCGACAAGCTGGGGGAGGGCGGCGAGCCCGAGCCGGACGGCTTCGACGAGGGTGACCTCAAGCTGCTCACTCTCATCGCCGGCCAGGCGTCCAAGGCGATCCAGCTGCAGCGCACCCAGCGCGAGCGCGAGAACCATGACCGCCTGGCCTCGATCGGCCGCATGCTGGCCGGCGTGCTCCACGACCTCAAGACGCCGATGACCATCATCAGCGGCTACGCCCAGCTGATGGCGCAGATCGAAGAGCCCGAGCAGCGCGAGGCGTACGTCGAGCAGATCCTGCGCCAGTTCGACCTGATGAGCGGCATGACCCGCGAGGTGCTGCAGTTCGCCCGCGGCGAGACCAACGTGCTGGTGCGCAAGGTCTACCTGCACCGCTTCCTCGACGAGCTGGTCACCCAGCTCAACCACGCCCTCGCCGGCCGCGGCATCGAGCTGGTCCTCGACGCCCGCTACACCGGCCTGGCCTACTTCGACGAGCAGAAGATCCTGCGCGTGGCGCACAACATCGCCCGCAACGCCGCCGACGCCATGGCCACTGGCGGCACCTTCCGCATCACCACCGACCGCGACGGCGACCAGATCTGCCTCGAGTTCGCCGACAGCGGCCCCGGCATCCCGACCGAACTCGAAGGCCGCCTGTTCGAGCTGTTCGCCTCGGGCAAAGAAGGCGGCACCGGCCTCGGCCTCGCCATCGTCAAGAAGATCGTCGATGAGCACGGCGGCGAAGTCACCTACGACTCCGCGCCCGGCGAGGGCACGACCTTCCGCGTCCGCCTACCCGCCAAGCGCCCCGACACCGCCAGCGACGCCACTGGCGAGCACTCCGCGATCCCCTAGGATCCGCTGGGGTCAGAGCCAACTTTTGAAACTTGCGCTCCGCGTCCTTGCGGAGGGACAACGCAGCTCAGCCGCAGACGGATCCACTGGGGTCAGAGCCAACTCTTGAAACTTGCGCTCCGCGTTCTTGCGGAATCGCAGGGACAACGCAGCTCAGCCGCAGACGGCCGTCGGCAGCCGGACCTCAACACCCAATCATGGGGTCGCCGGTATCCGGCGCCGGGTAGTACTGCCCGGTGAAGATGCACATCTCATTGGTCGCGGCCGACTCGCCGAAGGTGATGATCTGGCCAGTGTTGTTGAGATAGGTGCAGGTCCACTGGATCTCGTCGCCGGCGTTCAGGTCGATCGGCGGAGACAGCGCCGACAGCGGCGGGTCGTCCCAGTTGGTGGTCTGGTACAGCTCGGTGCCGCCACCGGTCTCCACGGCCTGGAAGTTGGTGCCGTGCTGGTGCATGTGGCTGTTGGCGTAGATCAGGTGGATGTTGCTCGGCACCGAGCACTTCTTGGTCACCGTCTGAGGTGACCCGCTGGGCTGCAAGTAGATGGCGGCGTTGTTCATGAACACCATCCCCGCGTGCGCCGTGACGGTGCCGTCCACGGCCAGATGAAACCTCACCTCGACGTGCGCGGTGATGTCCTGGTCGGTGGTGTTGAGATAGTGAGCCTGCATGCGCAGCCCCTGGTTCGCCGGGATCAACGCGGCGATGCCCTCGGGGTAGTCGACCTCGCTGTCGGGCGTCTGTGCGCCGTACGGCGTGGGGTGGAACTCCAGCCCCGAGCAATCCTCCAGCGCGCCGTCGGCGTTGGAGTTGTAATAGAACAGCAGCATGTGGTGCGAGCCGGCACTCATGTGCGACTCGAACCCCTGGACCTCCGCCGCGCCGGGGAACGGGTCGGCGAAGTTCTGGCACTTGTAGATCTCGCTCCCCGCCGGGACGGTGAACTCGTCCATCGTCAGCGTGAGCGTCTGCCCGCCACCACCGCCGCCGTCGGCGCTACCGCCGCCCGTCCCGCTGTCGACGCCACCGCCGCCACCACCACCACCGCCAGTCGAGCTTCCGCAGCCGGTCAGCGCGAGCGCTCCGCTCATCGTAGCCGCTGCCAAGATTCGAAGCGTCCATCCCGTCGGCGTCATGGGGCGATTGTTGGCCCCCGGGGCACCCCGATGCAAGAACCGATTGCCTGGCTACTGCTGCCAGGAGCCGTGCTCCACGCCGAGCGCCCGGTAGCTGGCTCCAATCGCGGACCGCGTGCCGACCAGGAGCCGCAGCGTCTGTCCGCGGTCGAGCAGCGCTGCGAGGGCCGCTGCGATGTCGTTCCGTGTGATCTCGGCCACGACCCCGATCATCGTGTCCGGATCGGGAAGCCCGCGGACGATCTGCGCCTCGACCTCGTTGGCGACGCTGCTGGGGTCGACCGCGGTGGCCAGCAGTCTGGCGACCACGCGACGCCGAGCGCGCACGACGTCGGACCGGCGACACTGCAGGGGAGAGCTGAATGCTGCCGGCCACGCGAGCGGCGCGCGGTTGCACTGCTTCGACGTCGCTCAGCAGCTTCACGCGCTGCCGCGTCGTTGCCCGGTCGAGGTCGGTGCCGTCCGCAGTCGTTCCCATCTCGTCGACCTCGGCGAAGAGCCGGTCCGGCATCGCGGCGACCTCGCCGGGTCGTTCGGGGACTACCGCCAAGACCAGCGCCGGCGCGCGGTCGCCACCGACGTGAACGACCGCGACGCTGGCGACGTCGTCCCTGGCCACCAGTCGCTCGCGCACGATCTCGGCGAGGATACCGCCAGGCGCGCCAAGCCCCGGGATCGCGTCCGGGCGCGCAGTTTTCGCGTCCTTCAGACCGGACACCCCGGGCCACGGCCTTTCGCCGCCGGCCGCGGGCGGTCATCATAGCCGGGTGATCGAGGTCGCCGGCCTTGGCAAATGCTTCGCACGCCGCCGCGTGCTGCGGGGAGTCACGTTCACCATCGAACGCGGCGAGGTGGTCGGCTTCGTCGGCCCGAACGGCGCGGGAAAGACCACGACGCTGCGCATTCTCACCGGATTCCTCGACGCCGACGAGGGCCGCGCACGCATCGCCGGTTTCGATCTCGAGCGCGAGCGGGCCGCGGCGGTGTCCCGTGTCGGGTATCTACCCGAGTCGACGCCGCTGTGGCCGGACATGCGTGTCGGCGAGCTGCTCGCCTTTCGCGCCCGCGCCAAGGGTGTGCGGCGCCGCGAGGTGCACGCCCGCGTCGACGCCGTGATCGATACCTGCGGCCTCGGCCCCGAGCGCCGCAGGCTGGTCGGCCAGCTGTCCAAGGGCTATCGCCAGCGGGTCGGCCTGGCCGACGCGCTGCTCGCCGATCCGCCGGTGCTGATCCTCGACGAGCCGACCAGCGGCCTCGACCCGGTGCAGGTGCGCGGCCTGCGCGCGCTGCTCGGCGAGCTGGCGCGCGAGCGCACGGTGCTGCTGTCGACCCACATCCTGGGCGAGGTCGAGCGCGTCGCCAGCCGCGCCATCGTTCTGGTCGGCGGTCGCGTGGTCGCCGACGGCCCGCCGCGCGAGCTCGACCGCGGGCTCGACCTGCCCGACGGCGCCGACCTCGAGGATGTCTTCGTCGCCCTGGCTGCGCGCGCCGAGGAGGACGACGCGCCGTGAACGCGCTCCTGGTCGCGCGGCGCGAGCTGGCCGCCTACTTCCACGCGCCGATCGCCTACGTCGTCGGCGTGCTGTTCCTGGCGGTGCAGGGCCTGTCGTTCTGGGCGCTGGTGCAGGCGGTGTCCAACCCGGCGGCGCCGGCGCCGATCGGCGCCGTGCTGCAGGGGCACTTCGGCGGCACCGTGCTGTCGTGGGCGTTGATCTTCACGGTGGTGGCGACGCTGTCGATGCGCCTGGTCGCCGAGGACAAGAGCCGCGGCACCTGGGAGCTGCTCCTCACCACCCGCCTGCCGGCGCGGACCGTCCTGCTGGGCAAGTGGCTGGGCGCCGTCGCCTTCTACGCGGTCCTGTGGGCGCCGACGCTGCTCTATCTGCTGGTCCTCGTCCGCTACGCTCCGGCCGGCGTCAGCCTCGATCCGGGACCGGTGGCGTCGGCCTATCTGGGCGTGCTGCTCGCCGGCGCCGGCTTCCTCGCCGTCGGCCTGGCCGCCAGCACCGCGACGCGCAACCAGATCGTCGCCGCGGTAACCACCTTCACCGCGCTGCTGGCGCTGCTGGTTCTCGGTCAGGTGCCCGAGCTGGTGCCGTCGCTCGCCGACGACGCGCCGCGCCTGGCCGCGCTGCTGCACTGGATCGATCCGCGCGATCACATGGACCGCTTCTCCCGCGGCGCCATCGATCTGGGTCCGGTGATCTTCTACCTGGGGCTGACAGCCAGCGGGCTGGCGCTGGCCGCCGCGCTGGCGTCGGTCGGCCGGCGCCGTCGCGGCGTCGTCGGCGCGCGCTTCATGGCCGCGGCGCTGACCGCCATCATCGCCGTGGAGGGCGGCCTGGTCGTCGCCCGCCACCCGCATCGCTGGGACGCCAGCGCCGCGCGCAGCAACAGCCTCGATTCGATCACCCGTGGTGTGCTCGCCCGGGTCGACGCGCCGGTCGACCTCCTGGTTATCCGCCCGGGCGAGGCCGAGTTCGCGCCGGTGTGGGCCGAGGTCGATCGCGTCGTCGATCGCATGCTCGCGCGGCAGCCGCTGCTTTCGCGCCGCGATCTCGACCCGTCGCTCGAGCCGGACCGCGCCCGCGCCCTGGCCGACGAGTTCGCCATCGCCCCGGCCGACCTGGTCAACTACGGCGCCGTGGTCGTGCAGTCGGGCGACCGCCGCCGGGTGGTCGATCTGATCGACCTGGCGAGGTTCGCGCGCGACGCGGTCGGCGCCGGCAAGCTGCAGACGTTTCGCGCCGAGGCGGCCATCGCCAGCGCCATCGCGGAGGTCACCTGGCGCGACCGCGCGGTGGTCTGCGCCACCGTCGGCCACGGCGAGCTGCCGGCCCACGCCGACAGCGGCGACGACTGGTCCGGTCTGGCCGCGCGCCTCGAGCGCGAGGGGATGGCCATCGAAGAGGTCGGTTCGCTGGCCGCCGGCGTCCCCGCCTATTGTCGCGTGCTGGTCGTCTTCGCCCCGTCCGAGGCGCTGCCCGCCGACGACGCCCTGGCGGTGAAGCGCTACCTCGACGCCCGCGGCAGCGTGCTGTTGTTGGCGTCGGCCGAGATCTCCGCCGACGGCGATCGCCCGCACCTGCCGGTCACCGGCCTCGAGCTGGTGCTCGAGCCGCTGGGCATCACGCTGCCCCAGGCGGTCGCCGTCGACCCCAGCCCCGACGCGTCGGTCGGCGTGCCCGGCGCCTTTCGCGTGACCCACGGCTACGGCGACCACCCGATCAGCGCCGCCTTCCGCGACCGGCGCGTGAGCGTGTGGCAGCTGCCGCGGGTCGTCGGAGCGGCGCCGTCGCCCGAGGATGGCGCCCGCGCCAGCTGCCTGGTCGAGACCACCGGGGGCGGGTGGGGCGAGACCGACCTGGCTCGCGCGGGCGCCTCCACCGCCGCCGATGCCGACGACCTGCCCGGCCCGGCCTGCATCGCCGCCGCCGGCTGGGACGATCACTCCGGCGCCCGCGCGGTGGTCTTCGGCAGCGCGGTGCCGTTCACCGCCGCCGCGGTCGAGCGCGGGCTGACCGCGGGCGAGCCGCTGGCCGCTTCGGCGGTGCTGTGGCTGGCCGGGCGCGACCGGGTCAGCGGATCGCTGGCGCGCGTCGGCGACAAGACGCCCGAGCAGCTGCGCCTGGTCATGACCTCGAGCGAGCGCACCGGCACCTTCGTCTTCTGCGTGCTGATCATCCCGCTGCTGTTTGCCGGCGCCGGCGCCGCGGCCTGGAGGATTCGCCGCCGTGGCTGACCGCACCAACCTGTTGCTGCTGTCGATCGCCGCGTCGGTGCTGGCGGTCTACCTGGTACTGTCGGGCGGCGGAGCGCGCGGCGGCGCCCATCCGAGCGCGCGCATCGTCCCCGAGCAGCGGGCCGACCGGCTCGACGCGATCACCATCGACCGCCCGGCCGAGCCGCCGGTCACGCTCGAGCGGGCGCCGGATCCGGACGGCTTTCGCATGGTCGCGCCGGCCAGGGCGCCGGTCGACGACGCGGCGCTGAGCGATCTCGTCGGCACCCTCGAGGTGCTGTCGTACCGGCGCGAGGTGGCGCCCGCCGCCGCCACCGGCGCGGACCTCGACCACCCGCGCGCGGTGCTGCACCTGCGCTACGACCGCGCCGGCGAGGTGGTGCTGCGCGTCGGCGCCGCCCTCGACGTCACCGATCAGAGCTGGCTGGCCCGCGGCGATCGCGTCTTCCTGGTCGACGGCTACGCCGCCCGGGCGCTGGTCCGCGGCGCCGCCGACCTGCGCGCGCGCCAGCCGCTGCCGACCCGCTACCGCGACGTCACCGGCCTGGAGATCCACACGACCGGCGGCGACCTGGTGCTGTCCGGGCGGCCGCTGGCGGTGCATCTTCCCGATCTGCCCGGCGCCGCGCGCGCGGATGCCGGCGCGGTGCGCGCGCTGCTCGATCATCTGGACGATCTGCGGCTGACGCGATTCTTGCCCGACGCGGTGCCGCCGCGTGTGGCCGCGCTGTCGGTGCGGGTCATCGGAGGGAGCGGTACCCGCGAGCTGGTCGAGCTCGGGCCGTGTCCGGGGCACGAGGGCGAGGTGGCGGTGACCACGCCGGTCGGCGCCGGGTGCGTGTCCGAGGTGGCGGCGGCCGAGCTGGCCATGGCGGTGGCGCTGGCGGCGCATCTGGTCGACCCGCACCTGGTCGCGCTGGGTGCCGGGAGGCCGACGGCGATCGACATCGCCGACGGTGGGCGGCACCTGGTCGCGAACGGTGGCACCTGGCATGACGGTGATGGCGCGGCGGTCGACGCCGACGCGGTGGTCGACTGGGCGCAGGCGCTGGACGCGGTGCCCGCGGGTGGCTTCGGGCCGCCGGCTGAAGGCGCGCGGGTGGTGAGCACGGTGACGTTGCACTACGCAGGGGACCGCGCGGATCGGATCGAGCTGCTGGCGGCGGGGCGCGATCTGCTGGTGCGCCGGGCGGGCGAGCCGATCGCGTTTCCCGCGGGCGAGGGTGCCCGCGCGGTGTTCGCGCCGCCGTGCGCGCGGTTTCGCGACCGGTCGCTGTGGAGCTTCGATCCCAGCGCGGTGCGGGAGGTCGAGCGGCGCGGTGCGCGGGGGGAGACGGCGCTCGAGCGCGGGGAGCTGCTCGAGGACTGGACGGTGCGGTCTCCAGCCGGCGCTGGGCCCGACGGTGCTGCCATCGGGCGGCTGCTCGAGGTGGTTGCGCGACCGCGCGCGGCGCGGTTCGTCGCTGACCGCGCGACGCCGGCGTACGGATTGGCGCGGCCGCGGGCGCGCGTTGGCGTCACCTTTGCGCCGCCGGGTGGCGCGCGGGAGAAGCGCGGGCTCGAGATCGGCGGCGCGGCGGCGGACGGCTGCTACGCGCGGGTTGGCGGCGAGGATGCCGTGCTGGTGATCGGCGCCGAGGACTGCGAGACGTTGCTCGCGGCGTGGACGAAGTAGCGACCGCGACCGGGTCCGCGACCGCGACCGGGTCCGCGACCGCGACCGGATCCGCGACCGGGACCGGGGCCGGATCCGCGACCGCGACCGGATCCGCGACCGGGGCCGGATCCGCGACCGCGACCGGATCCGCGACCGGGGCCGGATCCGCGACCGGGACCGGATCCGCGACCGGGGCCGGATCCGCGACCGGGGCCGGATCCGCGACCGCGGCCGGATCCGCGACCGCGACCGGATCCGCGACCGCGACCGGATCCGCGACCGGGGCCGGATCCGCGACCGGATCCGCTAACGGGACATCCGCTAACGGGTCCGATCAAGTGAGGCGAAACGCTGGCCGCTACGGAAGCGGGCCACCACCGCCGCCTGCGCCTTCGGGCATCGGCGGCGGGGGCTCGCACGGCTGACCGTCGTGGCACAGGTAGTGGTAGACGATCAGGCCGGTCGAGTTGGCGAAGCCGGCGGGCGAGCGTTTGGCCCAGGTGCCGTTGACGACGACCAGGTCGCCGACCTTGATTTCGGGCGGCTTGGGCGTGGCGTCGCGGACCGCCTTGGGCTTGCGGCGGAACTTCTTGAGCTCGACCGGCAGCATCGGGCGCGGCACCTCGACGACTTCGATGCCCAGCCCGGGCGCGGTGTCGGGAGTGTCACCGATGATGAAGTGCGGCTTCCAGCAGAGCGACATGTCCGCTTCGATGATCTTCTCTTTGTCCTTGTCGCTCATGCCCGGCTCACCGATCGGGCCCTTCGGACCGCCGTGCTCCTTGCAGTCGTAGATCCAAAGGATGTAGGCCTTGACGTCGACTTCGGTATCGAGCAGGTTACGTCCCAGGAGCCGCATCTCTCGCACGTTGTGCGGGTTTCCCTGCGGCGGTAGATCGAAGTTGGGGACCGCGGGCAAGTCGAGGTTGGCCTCGACCTTTTTCACCTCGGCCTTGGCGCCTTGCAGCTCGGTATCCTCACAGCCGGCAAGAACGACCAGGGACGCAAGGGCGAGCCATGTGACGGAGCGCATGTAGCGGTTGATATCATGGCGCGAATCCGCCAACAAGTCCTTGGAGCGCGCGGGGTTGCGACGCACCGAGCCACTCGCCTCCAGCGGCCGCTCAGAGGCCAGTTGCGTGAGTTGGCTTACCTCGCTGTGGCGCTCAGTCTGAGCGCCTGCGCGACCTGCGACGGCTGCTCGCCCTATCGCCGCGAGTGGCGCCGGCCGGCCGATCCGGTGGCCGAGCCCAGCCCCCGCTTCCAGGCCGCGGCCGCCGGCGGTCCCGCCAATCAGCCGGTGCGCGGCCCCGACACCCTGCGCATCGCCATCGACGCCGACCCGGTGCACCTCAACCCGTTGGTCGAACCCACCGTGTGGACGCGGCGGATCACCCGCCCGGCGATCTTCGAGTCGCTCATCCGCTACGCCCCGCCCGAAGGCGGCGCCGGCTCCGGACCGGGGACCTACGAACCGGAGCTGGCGCGCAGCTGGACCGTCGATCCCAGTGGTCTCGAGATCCGTTTCGACCTGCAACCGGACGTCCTGTTCCACGACGACAAGGCGATGACGTCGGTCGACGTGCAGTTCACCCTCGACACCGTGCGCGGAGCCAGCGGGCCGTCCGATCACCTGCGCCGGCTATTGGCCGACGTCGACACGGTCGAGTTGCTCGGGCCTCGGGCCGTGCGCGTGCGACTGAAGCGACCGGACGGCTACGTGCTGCGCGCGCTGGCCGAGATCCCGATCCTGCCGGCGCACGTCTACCAGCATCGACTGCGCGCCAGCCGCAAGGCGCCGGTGGTCGGCACCGGACCGTTTCGCCTGGCCAGCTGGGACGACCATCGGATCGCCCTCGAGCGGTGGGACCGCTACTGGGGCGCAGCGCCCAAGCTCGCGCGCATCGAGCTGGAGATCCAGGCTGACGCCGCGCGCGCGCTGATCGCCGCCAAGCGGGGCGACGTCGACGTCGTGCCGTCGCTGATCGCCGCCTACTACCCCGAGCAGCTCACCGCCCCCGGCATCGACGAGAAGTTCACCCGCCTCGATCTGCGCCCGCCGGCCTTTCGCTACCTGGCGATGGACGCGGGCGAGCCGCCGTTCGACGACCCGCGGGTGCGCCACGCGGTGGTGCTGCTCGTCCAGCGCAAGAAGATCGCCGAGGACGTTCGCCACAGCCTCGCCCGCCCGGTGGCCGGTCCGGTGTGGCCGGGCGGTCCCGGCGACGGTCCGTCGCCGCAGGCGCCGCCCTACGATCCGGCCGATGCGTATCACCTGCTCGACATCGCCGGCTGGCGCGACCTCGACGGCGACGGCAAGCGGGAGAAGCGCGGGCAGCCGCTGTCGGTGTCGCTCCTGGCCACCGATGACGGCGACGCCGAGCGCGATCTCATCGTCGACAGCCTGCAGCACGCCGGCTTCCGCATCGACGTTCGTCGCGGCCCGACCGGCGTGCTGGCCAAGCGCCTGGCGGATCACAACTTCGATCTGGCGCTGGTCAGCTGGAGCGGCATGGTCGACGACGATCTGTCGCCGCTGCTGGAGACCGGTGGCGCGCTCAACTACGGTCGCTTCTCCGACGCCGCCGTCGACCACGCGCTGGCCGCGCTGCGCGAGCGCTGGGATCCGGCCGCGCGCGCCGTCGCCATGGGCACTCTGGCCCAGGCGCTGGCCAAGAGCTGGCCGATCGCGCCGATCACGGCGCCCGATCCCCACGGGCTGATCAGCGTGCGCGTCCACGGCGCGGTGGTGTGGGACGGCTGGATCGATCTGCCCGCGCTGTCACTGCAGCCGGCGGCAGAGTAGGTTCGAAGCATGCGGGGCCGCATGCGGGTGGTCGCTGGCGCGATCGCGGTAGCCGTCGCGGGAGGCGGCTGCTTCGAGCGCGGTGGCGGCGTGTCGGCCACCGGCGACGATGCCGGCGCGGCCCCGGCGCCGCTACCCGCGGTGGCGCCGCCGGTCGATCCCGCCGCGCCGCCGGATCCCGGCGCCACCGTGCGCGTGCGCCTCGAGGCCGAGCCGGCGCACTTGAACCCGCTCCTGGCCGGCGACGGCCTGGCGCTGCGCATCGCCGCCGGCGACATCTACGAGGGGCTGCT
>Ga0114931_10005438_pt1 | contig 15734 bp, 12 predicted proteins | sample 2SBtaG_FD_89579 | JGI IMG/M metagenome (GOLD analysis project Ga0114931, IMG submission 89579) | Deep subsurface microbial communities from Kolumbo volcano to uncover new lineages of life (NeLLi) - 2SBTROV14_V59a metaG | ecosystem: Environmental > Aquatic > Marine > Volcanic | place: Kolumbo...
GATACCTCCCAAAGCAGTGATGGCCGCTATTTTAAATGTGCTTTCCAGCCCGATTTGATCTGCGATAATGCCAATAAGAAGAACGGTCAGAGAGCTGAGCAAAAAGCTGATGGTCATATAAATTCCGTTGGTCAGTGCCGGCCTTTCAAATCCGATTTCCTGGACGAGAGCAAGGAGAACCGGGCTATTGGCAAACAGAAAAAATCCAGCAGCAATAAAATCGGCAACGTCCAAAAGCCATTAATGGTAATGAACAGCCACATTAAAACAGGCGAAACAGCGGTAAGGATGAGCAGCGTGGTTTTTCTGCCAATATAATCGGAGATACTTCCCGCGAACAGTGTTCCTATGGCCCCGGCAAATTCGAGGACAGACAATGAAATACCTCCCGTCCACAGGCTTGCACCCTTGACATTCAAATATGTTGGTAAAAAAGTTGTCAGTGTGGATTTTATAATTGCCCTGAAAAATGTAATTGCAGTAAGAAGGAGGAAAAACGGCAAAAGGTTCAAAAGGGTTTCACCCACACGTGATCGTTGCTCCTCTCTTTTAAAATCCTGTTTGATCTCAATGTTTCTAAACTTAAAAAAAAGAAGGGCTGAAGCCGTAAGGCCAAAAGGAATAAGTTTGTAGGTTCCTTCCAGCGTCCATAAAGAAACAGCACCCAAAATAATGAGCGGACCAACTGTACGCGCCAACTCTCCGCCAAGCATATAAAAACTCATACCCATGCCCATGCGATGTCCCGCAACATGTTTAATCATTACCGGTCCCGGCACATGAAAAAGGGCAGCGCTGATACCCGTGACAAAAAGCAAAACAGCAAGAACAACATAGTTGGGTGCGCATCCAAGCAAACTCATTGACACTGTCGTCAAAGCCGGAGCAATGATTAAAAAATAACGTACCGAAACCCGATCGGCAATGAGACCGACAAACGGATTCAGCAGGGAAGGAAGCCTTTGAAAAAGCGTGAGTAACCCAACGAGAGAATAAGAAAGATTGAATTTTGCAATGAGCAGCGGCAGAATTGGCGCCAGGAAAGAAGAATAGATATCATGTATCAAATGTGCAAAGGATATGGTAATGATGTTGAGCGTTTGAAATTTCTTTTCATTTTTCACAAAACTGATCCTGTTTTCCAACTTTTTTTCTTTTTAATATACAAAAAAGAATTTTCAAATGTTTAACATTAAATTTCCGCAACAAATCTTTTCGGTTGTAATAATAGGACAAATAACGTAACAGAAAATGAAGACAGAAATGTCTGCCAATCAAAAAAGCGCGCAACAGTGAATTGTTTTGAGGAGACTTTACGTGTCATTCAACAATTGTTATCACTTTTCGATCGGCATTGTTTTGTCACTTTGTATTTTGCTTCCGGGCTTTAATTACACTTTTGCCCAGACAGAGGCCAAGCTGCTGCCGGATGACGGAGCAGCCGGCGATTTATTCGGCTATTCGGTCTCTATAGATGGCAATTATGCGGCTGTCGGTGCCTATGCTGCCGATACCGAAAAAGGCATTGATGGCGGTGCCGTCTATGTTTTCCGCCGCAGCGGCGATCGCTGGCTCTTGGAAGATAAGATTATTCCATCGGACGGCATTTCTCAGCAGCATTTCGGATCATCAGTGGCTATCAACGGAAGTCGCCTCGTTGTGGGCGCGCCTTGGGATGATGATAAAGGCGCATATTCCGGTTCCGCCTATGTTTACGAGCGTATTAATAATACCTGGAGTTTGGATAAAAAACTCGTCGCATCTGACGGCCAGAGCATGGATTCATTTGGGCAATCAGTAGCAATTTATGCCGACCATATCATTGTCGGTGCTTCCGGAGATGATGTCGGTGCACGGATTGATGCCGGATCAGCTTATATTTTCAAAGATACTGATGAAGGGTGGGTAGAAGAAGAAAAACTTTTACCAGAAACCGGGGCAACGCAGGATTATTTTGGCTTTGCCGTTTCAATCACAGATTCTGCTGTAATTGTCGGCGCTCCCTCCTATGACGGTCTGTACGTGGATTCCGGCGCTGCATACATCTTTGCACTCGGCCAAAGTGGGTGGACACAGAAAGCGTTGCTCACAGCCCCGAATGACAGCCTCGGTGATTTTTTTGGACGTTCCGTTGCCATCAGTGACAGCACGGCCCTGGTTGGCGCCTTTAAAAAAGACAGCGGTGATCTGCAGGATACGGGAGCTGCTTACTTGTATGAATTTCGCAATGGAGAATGGTCCCAGGTTTTAAAGCTCGTCGATGATAATGCGGAGGCGGAAGACTGGTTCGGTTATTCAGTATCCGTACGCGGAATTTATGCAACCGTCGGTGCCCCGCAAAACAGAGGAAACGGTGTCGTCTCGGGCGCAGCCTTTCTCTATCAACGCGGCGAAGCAGGCTGGCAGCAAAAAGCCAAGCTCGTGCCAAGCGACGGTAATACGGAAGACTATTACGGGAATTCGGTCTCAATAAGTAACGAGTTCCCCATTGTCGGTGCTCCCAATAACGATACCAACGGTAATGACGCAGGTGCAGCATATCTTTACTTTTCCGATGCTCCGCTGCCGGTTGAGCTTGCAGCTTTTTCTGCAGAGTTCAAAAACAACCGCGTTCATCTTTTATGGCAGACGAAATCCGAAACGAACAATTTCGGTTTTAAGGTGCAGCGAAAGGTAAAAGCAGAATGGGAAACCATTGGTTTTATTCCGGGAAAAGGAACAAGCAGTGAAACACAGAACTATCAATTTTGGGATGCGCAAGGTCTGAAAAACAGTAGTGGTTCTGAAATTCAATACAGGTTGAAACAATTGGATAATGACGGCTCTTTTGCTTTCTCAAAAGTTGTGCAAGTGCAAGTCAATGCTCCCCGGCAATACCAATTATTCCGGAATTATCCCAATCCATTCAACCCGGAAACAACGATTTCTTTTTCACTTCCGCAGGCATCTTTTGTGAGTTTGAAAATTTATAATGTCAACGGAAGCGTTTTAAAGACACTGACCAATGCATATCAAACGGCCGGCGTGCATAAAGTCAAGTGGGATGGCACAACAGAAAGCGGGCAAAAATTGTCGTCAGGAATTTATTTCTATAAATTAAAAGCCGGTTCGTTTTCACAAATCAAAAAGCTAATCCTGGTCAGGTAATTCGGACAACGGGTACCATTTTCTGTGGACACCGACCGGGATTGCCTAACGAAAGCGGGATGTTGAGATAATATGGATTCTATTTCGGAGCGGACATCTCGGTATCCCGTTTTCAATTTTATTCATTCCCCCTTTCTTTATCCCTAATACATAAACACCTTGAAAAGAAAATATAATTTTTGTATTGTGGAATACAGACAAAACCACAAATGTCACAGATTTGAGTTATCCCAGAAACAAATGCATGGATTGAGATATATATGATCGACCCCGCTCCCATTGAAATCCCGATAGACGGTACTCTGGATCTGCATACCTTTCAGCCACGGGATGTCAAAGAATTAGTACCGGCTTATTTGCGCGAATGTCAGGCGCGTGGTATTTTAGACGTGCGCATTGTTCATGGAAAAGGTCGAGGCGTCTTGCGCAGAACCGTGCACGCCATTCTTGATCGTTTGCCTGAAGTTGCCGCATTTCATTTGGCAGATGAAACCGGCGGCGGCTGGGGTGCTACGCTGGTAAAGCTTTTCCCGGCTAAGCGCTAGGTTGCGTCTTCTTTCAACGGCCTGATCCTGACGTTTCGGTACGCGACCGGTCCATGATCTCCTTGCAGCATGAGGGGCCCGAGCGGCAGTTCATCCCGAAATGCAGCGGATCGCGTAGGTCCCGACACCTCAACATTTTCCTGCACGAGCTGACCGTTGTGCACAACCTTGATAAATTTTGCATTTGCTGTCTTGTCCCCATTTTTGTCAAAACGCGGCGCGCGAAAATAAATATCATATTCTTGCCATTGCCCCGCAGGCAGACTTGCGTTGACGCGTGGCGCATGTCCTTCAAAGCCTTTGTCGTCCTTCCAGCGCTGGTAAATTCCACCGCAATCCGAGGATGTTGGATTCTCAACACCCCAGGTATCCCGCACCTGGACTTCGTACCGGCCCATTAAATAAACGCCGGAATTCGATCCTTTCGGCACCATGAATTCCACATGCAATTCGCAATCTCCATGTTCAAGGACGGTGAAGAGATGTTTGGTACGACCGGTTGGCCCGTTCACAGCGACGCCACGCCCGGGTTCCGTGGCAATGAGTTTTTCGTTTTCCGGATTCATAAATGCTTTTCCTGCTTCGAACCATTCTCCGCGATCTTTTCGCCACGATGCAAGATTCGGTTCTCTCATGAGTTCAATCCATTTTTCTTTTTTCGTGCAGCCGAGTAACATGACTCCGGCAAGAGCAACCAGTGCTAATTTCAAATAATTGGCTCTCATTCTTTTTCCTTTCTCCGTAACTGTTCCCATGTATACTGTGAAATACTAGATAATATAAAGATTGAATCTGTTTTTGCAAGGAACAATGTTTTCGTCTTTGCTGTAATTTTAGAATTATCTTTTCCGTCCCATTTAAAAAGCTTGACAAGGAACTGCGAAAACAATATCTTTTATGAACAGTATAAAGAAACTTTTAAGCGTGCCATGTTATTGGCTGTTCTTGAAATATGCCACCAACCATAAAGGAGTTCCAGATGCCTGCAAAATTATCGGACCTGAGTCGAAGAAAATTTTTACAAGCCAGTGCTTTGGGGACAATTGGATCCGGATTTCTGACATCTGCCCACGCGAAATCCGATAAAAAATCTAAAATTGATCCCTCGAAAATTCTCAATTATAATTCGGAAATGAAATATCGTCCGGTTGGCAACACAGGGATTTATCTCTCTGTTATCAGTATGGGCGGGTTGCTTATTGATGAATCCGTGCACCATTATGCCATCGACCATGGTGTTAACTTTGTCCACATGTCAAAATCGTATAAAGGCGGATCATCCATCCGTACGTTAAGCAAGGTGATGAAAACGAAACGGGATAAAGTCTACATTGCCATGAAGGACAATTTTGATGATATTGACAAGATGCTCAAACTTTTGCACACGGATCACTTGGACTTTATCATGTTCAATCGCCATAATCGCAAGGATGTTAACGATCCGAGAATTTTGGAACGATTTGAAAAGTACAAAAAACAAGGTAAGGTGAGATTCATGGGGCTGACTTCCCATAAGGATGTAAAAGCGTGTATGCGGACAGGAATTGAAAGTGGAAACTACCAATTGCTGATGCCTGTTTTGAACCAACCTGCGCTTGAATCTATGACGGAAGAAATACGTCTTGCTCATCAAAAAGGAATTGGAGTGATGGGTATGAAAACCATGAAAGGAATCAAAAAGCCTGCCCTGCAAATAGCTTATTTCAAAAAGCTCTTACAAAATCCGGCAGTAACCACAATAACAAAGGGTATAAATTCATTTAAAGTTTTTGACCAATACTTCAAGGCTATGCAGGAGGAATTATCCTTTGGCGAAGATATTTCTCTTTACAAATATGCGCAAAGAAACCGTACAAACAACTGTATGATGTGCAGCGAATGCGAAAGTGTGTGTCCGCATGACCTTGAAATTTCTACCATGTTGCGCAGCAAAGATTACTATTATGAAGAGATTGGCGATAAAGAACTAGCGGTCAACACACTACGAAGCATTTCACGCGAACGTTTGGACACCCGATTTTGCCGCGAGTGCCGCGAGTGTGAAGCGGTTTGCCCAAACGGAATTCACATTGTTGAACGGTTGGAAAAAACGCATCGGCTTTTTGATTCATACCTGGTCTAAACTTAAAATAGCCCGTCTTCGGACGGGCTACCATTCATATTTGAAAATAGTTGATACTACTTGAAAAATCTCATTCTGTCTTGAGCACCAATCTCCTGGCGGAAAAAGTATCATTTCCCGAAAATACGAGATAACAGGTTTTCCCGTCTTCACTTATCCATTTTGTCGGTAGAGAGCATGATTCGCCAGGTCCGACATCCCATTTGCGCGTAAAAAATACCGTTGACCACGGTCCCCATGGTTCGGGCGCTTCATAAATCCCGAATCCACCGTCATGCCGCGTATCATTTCCTGGAATGATCTGGCACCACAAATATCTTTTCAGAAATGGATTGTAACTGATCCCTGAACGATAACATCGCGCCGGATGCTGAAAAACAGCACCACGGCGGCGGATATCAACAGACCATTCGGGCTGGCCATCAGCGTTTAATCCTGTGAAAAATTCATAAGCATCACGTTCTCTGATTCGATCTTTCGCAACTCGGGCAAGGACCATTCTGTCGCTCGGCTTGTAGGCACTGCTTGCATCGTGGGAATAAATATAAACAAAATCATCCCGCGCACCACGGTAATTTTTGCCGAAATTTAAAAACGTTGGACAGCCGAAACTGGTTTCAAACTGCCAGTCGCACCATTGCCAGGTTCGACCATAATCTTGCGACCAAGCAATCTGGGAATTGCCCGTATTTCTGACCAACATGTAAAGAATTCCATTGACCATGAGCATGCCACCGGCTTTGGCCCCGCGTTTTCCCTGGCCAACACGTTCACCACTTGGCGTGCGAATGTTACTGCCGCGAAAATTTTCTGCGGAGCCTGTAATTTTTGCAATACCAAGACTCAGTTTTATGTCCGTTCGTGGTTCAAATCCCCAGCCATCTCCGTACGCTGTATAGAGAGCATCATCGTTACCCCAGGTGAGCGGCCAGTTATCGCTACCAGGCGCTTTGCGCACAATCGTTGATGAAGGTGCAAATTCAGCACCGGTTATGAATCTACTTTTCGGATAGGGCGGATTATTGACCGATTCCATAATCGGATTGAACAAATACTTTTCCAATCCTCCCCAAAATCCTTCACCTTTTGATCCGTCGAAAAGATTGCCGCCGTTCCGTACAATAATCATTTTTAAGCTCGGAATGACCAGCAAAACCTGGTTACCGGCCCCCGCCCCGGCAAAGGCATCACAAGGTACGCGAGGCCAGACCCCATCAAAATTTGTATACCATGCTAATCCCGAAGCAGGCTGCGGATTACCATGCGGTCGATCTGGAAGCGGTGTGCCGGTATACTCGAGTGCACGTTTTACCCAAGTCGAATCGATGAGCTGCCGACCTTGCCAATTGCCTTTCCTGAGCATCAGCCGCCCAATTCTGGCAACCGCCCGTGCTGTAAATGAACCGCCACCCCAATTGGCCACAAGATCAAGTCCGTCGATTTTAAAAGTCTTGCCATAACCAATGGACCACTCCTTATCTTTTATGCCAATGGGCCGGATGATCCTGTTTTTCAAAAGATCGCGAATATTGCAATAATCGGAATTTTTGAGGCTGGCTGTGACTGCATAGGCCAACATAGTCATGCCGGGATTGCTATAGTGATATTCCCTGCCGGGTTGCGAAATCAATGGAGTCTGATCCCTGGCAACTGTGAACGGATCCGGATCCTTGCGCCAAAATGCTCCCTTCCAGCCGAGCAATTTATTATGAGGAATTTTAACGCCATCGAGGATTTGATTAGCATCTTCGAGGCCGGACGAATGGGTGGCGAGTTGCCGAATGGTAATTTGCGCTCTTTTTGCGTCTTTTTTCCACTGGGGAATATAATAGCAGGCTGGTGCATCCGGGAAAATTAGGCCATCATCGAATGCCAAGAGAAGTGAAGTGCCGCCGACGAGAGCTTTGGCAAGCGAGGCCGTGTAATGGCGTTTTGTTGAATCAAATCCCGTCGCGTACCACTCGTAAACAATTTTGTCATTTCGGATAATTAACAGCGTTTTCGTTCGTTTTGCTGCTAATTTGTTTTTCATTTTTTCAAGAATTGAAAAGGACATCCCCTGACTGGCTGGTGAAGCTTTTTGCCATTCAAATCGATTGATGTCAGAAAAAACTGCTCTTTGTGCGACGATGAAAATGATAATGATGAAAAACAATCCCCGAGTTGCAAAGTTCTGCATGAAGGCCTCACTCGTGTTTTTTCATTTCCCTGCCTTTTTATTTCTCAGATGTTTCAAGCTGTGGGTTTTCCATAAAAGCATAAGTCAAAAGATGGGTGATAAATAAATGGGCGTCCTCAACATGCCCGTAATGAGTGGAATCGATGACAATAACCTGGTCGGCAATTTCGGCAAGACGCCCGCGCTTCCCGCCGACAAGGGCGATGGTTTGAAGCCCTTTCTCGTTTGCCCATTCCACGGCTTTTACCAGGTTGGGAGAATTGCCGCTGACGCTCATTGTAAAAACAATGTCGCCCGGATTTGCAAAATTCTCAAGCTGTCGAACAAAAACCTCCTCAAAGGAATAATCATTGCCGATGGCTGTCATCCAGCTTGTCGCTTCATTAAGAGAAAGACAGCGAAAACGTTTCGACAAAGCATCCGATGCGCCTTTGCCCAGATCCGTCACAAAGTGCGAGGCCGTTGCTGCACTGCCGCCGTTACCAAAGACGAATATTTGCCTGTCTTCCTCGTGAGCTTTTTGAAATGTTGTAATTAAACCTTCCACAGCCTGAACGGGAATAGAGTCGATTACTTTTAAGTGAGCGTTTTTATAATTTTGAATCCACTTGAGCACAAGTCGAACCTCATATTTTGAGCAAATACCGTATTACAAAACTTTATACAAACATGCTTTTCTTCTAAAAAAATGAATAATGAAAAGTGAAAAATGAAAAATGCCACCCCTCTCACGTTCTCGATTATAGTTTGTTCTCTTCTCCGGTTTCCGGTCCCCCTTTTCCGTTCTTCCCTGCATTCCTGGCAAGCAAGAGCGCACCGATACAGACAACATCTTCGCCCAATCCTGCAATTTTAATTTCAGGCCCGGGACGGTAAGCTTTTGTGATGTATTTTTGAATTGAGGAAGACACTGCCGCGCGTAAAGGTTCGCCAATCAAAGATAACCCACCGCCAAGAACAATAATTCCCGGATTAAACAAGTGCACAACATGAGACAAGCCAAAGGCCAGATCGTCGGCTGTTTCTTCTAATATTTTGGCAGCTCCTGCATCACCCTGCGTGATGGCGGGAACGAGGAATCGTGCCTGCGCTTTGTTTTCTTTTCCAACAAGTTTTGCCAGAATCGTGTCCGGGTTTTTCGTGATATGTTGACGAATTTTTGCATCAACCGCCCAGCCGGAGCAATGCGATTCAAGATTGGCACCGGATTTATCGAACATCATCAGCCCGATTTCGGCCTCGCCGGGTTTCATTCCGTGATATATTTTTCCATCCGCAACAAAGCCGCCGCCAACACCGCTGCCAAGCGTAACATAAAAAACATATCTGAAACCTTTCCCTGCCCCTTTTATTGCCTCGCCCAATGCAGCCGTGTTTGCATCGTTATCAACTTGCACAGGCAAACCTTTCATACTTTCGAGCCACGAAACCAACTGAAAACCAGACCATCCGCTGATTTGGTGTGAAACGGCAATTTTCCCGGTCTCGTAATCTACCGGGCCGCCAAAACCGACGCCAATGGCACGCGGGTTATACTCACTCGGAAGATTTTTGCAAGTCGTTTCTATTTCCTGCTGAATACCGGCAGCTCCCTTTTCCTTATCGACCGCTATCCGGTAATGTTTGACAATGTTGCATTGGTCATCGCCAACAACAATCTGTAGTTTTGTTCCTCCAATCTCAATACCGATGTAATGCTCAGACATTTCCACTCCTTTTCATTTTACGGTGAGCTAAAAAATACAAAAATTATTTTCGATTCGCAACGGCATTATTTTTGTTACAAACAGGCATAACCTTTTTGGCAAGAGCCTCCCGGACAGAAACTGTATTCTCAATATTTTGCATTCATCGCATCTCAAAACAGAGTCGATCTTTAAGTACAAAGAATATATTGATTAATAGACATTATTTAAATATATTTCATTTTTGAAATTAAAATGAAAAGAAAGCGTATGACTAGATTAAATTCTCTTTTATTTTCAATTGTATTGCTTTGCGCCACTTCCAGCTACTCACAAAATTCGGCTGCAACACAATTGGCGCGGCCTGAGCCTGCAAAACTGAACGATACATCGCTGCCGGACAGCGAGTCTCATTCTTTGCAAAATCTACAACCATTCGGATACAATCTTTTCCACGGCCAAGCGCCCGCAAACGAAGTGCCGGGAGACGGCAATTTCCCTTCGGATTACATCCTCGGCCCCGGAGACATGCTGGGCATTTTTCTTGGCGGCAAGACCGAACAACATTTCCAAGTTTCCGTAAGCGTGGACGGGCAAATGGACATTCCGACTGCGGGAATTTTCCATGTGAACGGATTGACAATGGCTGCATTTAAAAAAGTGCTGGATGAACGGTTGCGCACTTTGTACAGTGATTATCATGTCGACATTATGATACTCAAGCCGAAAACAATCCGCGTTAGTGTGATCGGCGAAGTGAATGCACCGGGAAATTACGGATTGAGCGCGCTCAATTCTGTGCTCGATGCCATTATTATTGCGAAAGGGCCGACAAAAAAAGGCTCGTTGCGGGATGTTCAGGTTTTCCGTGGCGACAGTCTTGTCACTCATATTGATCTTTATGATTTTTTACTTCTTCCGAAAGGGACGAAAGATTTCTATCTTTTAAATGGTGATAAAATATTTGTCCCGGTTCTTCGTTCGGAAATTTATGTGGAAGGCGAGGTGAATCGGGAGGCAATTTACGAATTAAATCCGAATAAAAATGAACGACTTTGTGATGTTTTGTCTCTTGCCGGAGGACTTGACGATCTCGCTTTTAAACAAAAAATCGAGATCAGTCATTTAAATGCCGACGGATATCGGCAGGTTGAGTACGTTAATTTTGAAAACATTGATTGCCGGAACGACACGACCGCAAACATCATTATTCGCAATAATGACCGCATCCATGTTTATTCCATCGAAGACCAGGTACCGGCACAAGTCGTCACGATTCATGGAGAAGTAAGAAAACCGGGGGAATATCAATTTGAACAAAATATGCACGTCAGCGATCTTTTACTTAAAGCCGGGAGTTTGAATCGCAGCGCTTATTTACTGGAAGCGGAAGTTGCCAGGGCAGCGCCGGGGCAACCGGTCAAGTCGCTCAAGGTGAATCTTGAGGATATTCTGTCCAATCCCGACTCGCCGCAGGATATACTGCTTGAAGCTGATGACCACGTTTTTATTCGTCGGATCCCCGATTGGAAAGTCGGCCCCCTGGTTGAAATTCGCGGCGAAGTCACGTTTCCCGGAAAATATCCGATTGTCGAAGACTCGACGACTCTCGGTGATATTATTAAACAAGCCGGCGGTGTGACAAACGATGCACTCATTCGCGAAGCAAAGCTCATCCGAAGTCGTGAGAAACTATTGCAGGACAAAGAGTACGAACGTTTGAAATCCATGACCCGTGAAGAAATGAGCAATCTGGAATACGAATATTTTGTTATGAAGCAAAACACCCAGGATGTACGTGCTATTGTTGTGGATTTTTATAAACTGTTGGTTCTTGGGGATAAAAATGAGGACGTCACTTTAAAGACCGGCGATGTAATTGTTGTGCCGAAACGTCCCAATGTTGTTTTTGTCTCCGGCCGCGTTTCCAGGCCGGGCGGTGTTTTGTACCAGCCGGGTGCAAAACTCGGGTATTATATCCGCAAAGCCGGCGGCTTTGCCTGGGACGCGGACAGAAGAAAAACCAAAATTATCAAAGTAAGTGGCGAGACGAAAGACGACGAAGACATAAAAAACTTTTCTCCCGGTGATCGAATCTGGGTGCCACGCAAACCGGACCGTAACTATTGGAAAATTCTCAGAGACACGATCATGGCTGTAGGGCAGATCGCAACGATTTACCTTGTTATTCACAATGCGACGAGAAAGTAAAATGAACAGCAAACCCGACAAAGTGCAAGAAATCCATCTATTCGATTACGCCGTAATCCTTGTTCGGCGCCGCTGGATGATCATCCGCAATATCATACTCACAACCGTGCTGGTCATCTTGATCTCTTTTTTTCTACCCAAAAAATATGTTGCAGTGACGACCCTCATGCCGCCGGAAAAACAAAGCAAAAGTGCACTCGAGGGTGTGCTCTCCGATATGACGGTTCCCGGGATATCTCTCAACACACAGGCATCTTCTTCCGAAATTATGATCGAAATCCTTAAAAGCCGCTCTGTGGGAGAAAGAGTGCTGCAAAAATATTTTACGCTCAAAAGTGACAGTCTGCCGCTTTTTCAGCTTTTAAAATTCCCTTCGCTGGATATCGGCTTGATTAAAATGCGTAAAAAAGCCCGGTTTACCGTTTCTCAGCAGGGCATCATCTCCGTTGCCGTAACCCTGGGGAACCGCAAGCTGGCTGCCGACGTTGCCAATGCTTATGTGCAGGCGCTTGATGCGGTGAATCAAGGAAAAAGCGTTTCGCGGGCAAAAAATTCTCGCATTTATATCGAATCGCAATTAAAGGAAACCGAAAAGAAATTAAAAGAGGTGACACAAAAGCTGGCGGATTTTCAGCAAAAGCACAAAGCCATTTCGCTGGAAGAGCAAATGAATGCGGCCATTCAGCAGGCGGGCGAACTCAAGGGACAGATCATCGCCAAGGAGGTGCAGCTTGGCGTCATGAAGCAAACAATGAAAGCCATGAATCCTGAGGTCATTCGCGCGCAAATGGAACTCGATCAACTCCGACGCCGTTACCAGGAATTTCAGATCGGCAGAACAACAAAAAAGGGAGATGTGAAAGATTTTTATGTTCCGTTTGCAAATGTGCCGGAAATCGGTTTACAGCTTGCCGAGTTAACGCGCCAGGTCAAGGTGCAGGAGACTGTCTGGCAGTTGCTCAATCAGCAATATTATCAGGCCAAAATTCAGGAAGCACAGGACACGCCGACAGTACAGGTGCTGGATCGTGCCGTACCCCCGGTTTTCCGAAGCTCGCCAAATCGAAAAATGCTTGTGATTGTTTTTGCTTTGTTAAGTTTTTTTATCAGCATTTTATGGGCATTCGTTCAGGAATATCTGGTTCGTTTGGATAATCGACCGGAAGAGAAAAAGCACCTCGAAATAATTGCTTCCGAGTTCCGCAAAGATGTTAAGAAAATAAAAAAGAATTGGGGCAAGTAAGACTAATTTCTGGCTGTTCAGATTCAAACTTGGTTTTCCTGAAAGGAGTGCAGCGCCTTTATGCGCTGCATTGATTTTCAATTGTTTTTTTGAAAGGACTTTTATGCAAAATTCTATTTCTTCAACTGCAAAAATCGGGGACGGAACGACAGTCGGTCATTTCTCCGTCATTGAAGACAATGTACAGATCGGCCGGAACTGTACTATTGGCCACAATGTTGTTATTCATGCGGATTCAATCATCGGGGATAATGTCCGTATCGATGATTGCACGGTTATCGGCAAGCAGCCCATGCGCGCAAAGAGAAGCATTTTTAAAGATGAAAAAAGTCTGCCGCCGGTTAAAATCGGTGATCACTGCATGTTCGGTGCCCAGGTTGTCATTTACGCAGGCTGTGAAATTGGCGAGAGTGTTTTGGTTGCGGATGGCGCGGCTGTAAGAGAGAACGTCACAATCGGTGAGTCCACGATTATCGGCCGCAATGCAACGGTGGAAAATTTTACCCAAATCGGCAAAAAGTGCAAACTGGAAACAAACTGTTACATCACCGCCTATTCGGATGTCGGTAATTATTGTTTCATTGCACCCGGAGTACATACGACCAATGATAATTTTCTCGGGAGGACAGAAGAACGATTCAAACATTTCAAAGGCGTTACCATCAAAGATGGCGGGCGAATTGGCGGAAACGCCGTCATCTTGCCAGGCAAAATGATCGGTGAGGATGCCATCGTTGCTGCCGGCGCTGTCGTCACCCACGATGTCCCGGCGCGTAAAATCGTCCTCGGCTCACCGGCAAAAGTACTCCGCGATGTGCCGGAAGAACAGTTGCTGGAAAACCAGGGGTGGGAGTGAAGCTGGATGCTGGATACTGGATACTGGATTCTGGATTCTGGATTCTGGATTTTGGATTTTGGATTTTGGATGATGATTGCCGGGTGCTAAATGCTCAATACTGGATGTTAAATAGCAGCTTTTGGACGCTTGATGATTATGGGATGAAATTGGGTAATAGTTTAAAAAATCGTTAATAAAGCATGATTCCGATATTAAACAGTTTTTAAGGGAGGGGTTCCAATTGAATTACAAGGATTTAGAAATATGGCAAATAGCGCGAGAAATGGTCATTGCCATCCATTCTCTCACTCTGAATAAACTACCAGGTTTTGAAAAATATGAAGAAGGTGCCCAGATTCGAAGGTCAATTAAAACAGTAAAATCAACAATCGTAGAAGGTTATGGACGGCGAATGTATAAAAATGATTTTATCAATTTTTTGGTTTATTCGATTTCCTCGAACGATGAAACAATTGATCATCTTGAAACATTATATGAAACCGGATCATTGAAGGATCAACAACTATATAATCACTTGCATAGCAGGTTAGAACTCCTCGGCAAAAAGCTAAATATGTTCATCCAGGCAGTACAAAAGCAACATCTTTCACCAAAATGAGTTATTTAATGCCGTCAATAGACAAAAGGATAAACACAATGTACCAAGTATCCAGCATCAAGTATCCAGCATCAAGTATCCAGCATCAAGTATCCAGCATCAAGTATCCAGTATCAAGTATCCAGCATCAAGTATCCAGTATCCAGCATCCAGTAAACTTTTCATAAAAAGAAAGGAGTCCATTCCCCGTGCACATAACCACCATCGTCGGCGCACGACCCCAGTTTATCAAAGCGGCACCGGTTTCAAGCGCATTACGTAAAAATCATAACGAGTTTCTTGTTCACACCGGACAGCATTATGATGAAAATATGTCGAGATTATTTTTTGACGAGCTCGGTATTCCTGCACCGGACGTAAATCTTGAAATCGGCTCAGGGCCTCATGGTGAACAGACCGGACGAATGTTGGTCGGCATTGAGAAAATCCTGATGGAGAAAAAGCCCGATCTTGTCCTTGTGTACGGCGACACCAATTCCACGCTTGCCGGGGCCATTGCCGACGCCAAACTGCATATTCCCATCGGTCATGTCGAAGCGGGGCTGCGTAGCTTTAACCGCAGAATGCCAGAAGAAATAAACCGTATCTTGACTGACAAAATATCGAACTATTTGTTCTGTCCAACCAGTACCGCTGTCGCCCATCTTCAAAAAGAGGGAATCACTGCCGGAGTGCACCGGACCGGAGATGTGATGTATGATGCAGCTTTACATTTTGCCGGACTGGCGGAGAAAAAGGAATCCGTGCTTGCAAAACTGGGGATTGAACATAAACACTATTTGCTCGCCACCTGTCACCGTCCGCAGAACACGGACGATGAACAAGCCTTGACCGGCATTGTCGAAGCTTTTATTGAAAGCGGCGAGACGGTCGTTTTTCCCGTGCACCCGCGTACAAAAGGTTTTTTGAAAAAGTTCGGCTTGTTGAAAAAAATATCGCTGACGAAAAACATACTCCTCATCGAGCCTGTGGGATATTTACAAATGATCCAACTGGAAAAGCACGCCAAGAAAATTTTAACCGATTCCGGCGGCGTGCAAAAAGAAGCCTATTTTTTCAAAGTCCCGTGCATCACCATGCGCCCCGAGACAGAGTGGGTGGAAACCGTTGAGGATGGCTGGAATATTCTCACCGGCTCGGATAAA